>ERZ773099.321-NODE-321-length-42191-cov-5.897451_pt1 | contig 42191 bp, 44 predicted proteins | sample MGYA00511120_ERZ773099 | MGnify/ENA primary metagenome ERZ773099 (study PRJEB29015, sample SAMEA2738012) | human oral metagenome | biome: human oral; feature: human-associated habitat; material: dental | place: China | collected 2104 ... | reverse complement strand
AGTATAGCGGTCTCCAAAACCGTAGATCATGGTTCGATTCCGTGCGCCCCTGCCATATATTGAAGTATCTCGGCATTGTCGAGGTTTTTTGTTGCATTTTTAAATTAATTTTATTGGAAGTTAAAGGTAATTACTTTTATGGATGAAGATTTTGGCGATATTTTTTGTAATAGTAAAACCGAATGCAAAAAAGCATGATTTCAGTAATCACGCGAGTAATGGCGACGGAATATAAATTGAGACTATTCGAAAGATATAGAAGAATAAGTGAGACGAGATTAAAGATCGTGGAGATAATGGTGGAGAGGGTGACTTTATTTTGTTGATTGATGACTCCAAGTGTAGGCCAGCCAAGTAATGTGTTGATAAAACTAAAAAAGATAGTGATGGCAAGGATTTGTATGATGGGGTGGGCTGCTGTGTATTTATCGCCAGCAAGTATCTGAAGGACAAGGGGGAGTAGAATGATAATGAGACCTGTAAAGAGGAAGACAAGTGGGATGGTCTTTTGGAAAATTTGTTGAATAAACTTTCGGCTTTTTTGGCGTACCATAATGGGGTAAATGCCGCTGGAGAGTTGGCCCAACAAGGCTTGAATAGCGCCAATAATTTGAATAGAAACGCCGAAGAGAGCTACTTCAGTCGAAGAAAAGACTAAGCCAATAATGATTGTACTGATAGCATTAAAGGCTGTTGCGGAGACGTCGGAGAGAAAATATATTAGACTGATTTTTAAACTATGAATGCTTGATTTTAATTTTGGGCGAATAAGCCTAAAGCTTCTTTTTTGAAGTTCAAAAGCAACTAGGATAATAGCGATGACTGAGGAGAGGATGTCAAATAATGGAATTAGTATGATTTGATGATCTTGTCTCACAAAGAAAATTGTTAAAAGGAAGGAGATTATCTTCATGATAATGAATCGAATTGTCATGACATGGATAATTTCGAGTCCGCGAAACAAAGAATCGAAGAGGAAGATTGAGAGAAAGACGGTTAGATATGACGTGATGGTGAATAGGAAGTTATTGCCTAGTATGGGAAAGAAAAAACTGAGAATGATTATTAGAAAGAATCCAATTCCACCGAGAAGAAGACGGGCAAGGAGGGTGTCAGCCATGATTTGTTGAATCTTATTTGTGTCATTCTTGATTTTGGCAATTTCTTTAGTAGCAGAGAGCATGAAACCAAAATCCAAAAATATTTGCAAGAAATTCATGACGGTTTTGATAAAGGTTAGACTGCCGTAGGTTTCAACTGAGAGCCGACGAGTAAGAATAGGGAGGATGAGGAATGGAAAAACCATTTTGGCTAGTTGGAAGATGGCAAGCCAGAAGGTGTTTTTCTTTACTTGAGTGAGTTTAATCATTGTTCCCTTTTTTAGTAACTAGCATGGCGGCAATGAAGAGCCAGATTGCATAAAAGCTAAGTGATTCGAACTGTAGGTAAAGATAGAAGATAATGAAGAGGTAGTGATAGCGAAAGGTGAGTCTGGAACTTTTAGCAAGATATATTAGATAAAAGATAAAGAGAAAAAGGGCTATGACACCAAATTCACTAATAATACGTGTATAAAGGCAATATGAAACACTATCATCATGATAATTTGGATTTTCTAGATCGTTGACTTCCTTTAGATAGGTGCTTTTATAGTCTTTTTTTGCTTGAGCATGACCGAGACGGACGGGGTAAATAGAATTGCCAAGGCCGAAACCAGTAAAGAGTCCGAGTGGAGATTTGGTATAACCAAAGAGACTGGCCGAAATTCGAAAAACGCGACTAGCAAATGAACCATCTGAGTTGACTCCAGATTGTCTGGCTAAGAGGAGGCATTCTTCGGTATTTTGATTTTCTTCTTGAGTACAATCAATGGTGTTTTCGGGATTAGCTCCAAGAAAACCAAAAAATATTTTATGGAAACGTCCATTAACGGCTGAAATAGTTGTAAGAAAAATGAGAAAGGCCACAAAAGTGAGGGGGAGAAAAAGTTTTTCTTTAATCTTTGGCAGATAGAGTGCCGCCAAGATGATTAAGATGATTAAAATATCAAGAATAATGCGGACGCCGGCACCAAAAAGGATGGCAGAATAAGCGTATAGAACAATTAAAAATAACAAATCCTTGCGACGAGTCAGCCAGAAGAGGGGGAGTAGAATGCCAAAAAGATGCATGCCGATAAATGATGGTTCGGTAAAGAAGAATTGTACGCGGTTTTTGGCAAGATAGTTGCGTTTGAAGATTAAATTAAAAAGATCTGTGACTGACGTTAGGTGATATTTAATGGCAAAATATTCGAGCAGGCCGATAATGAGACTAGCGAGATAAGTAATAATAATGATAGAGGCAAGACGATTAAGTTGTTTTTTGAGATCCGATTTTTTGTGTTTTGCATAAAATTCAAGAAAACTAATGAGACAGGCGAGCCCTAAAATGATTGGGACATAGGCAGAAAGATAATCATCTAGCCGACCTTTAAAGAATAGACAGGTGATGGTTCCCAGGATAGAAAAGCTGGTAAAAAAAAGAAGGATGGGGCGTAGCTTAGGGAGAAATGATTTTAAATAATAAAGATTCAGGATGGCGTAGAGAAAAAGAATGAGTGGTGTAATGGTGGCCCAACCGCTGGAGGGGGCAAAGATGAAATTTTCAAAAGGTAGTGTGGCGGCAGCGAGATAAAAAAGAAAGTCAGAATTAAGGCTGGCAAGTTTTTTCAAAACATATTCGCTAATATGTAGAATTGACTTCACAGGTATATTTTACTCGATATCTTGAGATTTGACTACTTGGATGTGTTTTGTTTTGCACGGAGTCGACCGATTAGTTGAAGAATCAAGAAAAGGCGGAGCTTAAAACAAAATAAAATAAAGGTTTTTGGTGGTGAGAAAAATCGTAGTGGTGCTAGGTAGATGGCACGATAAAAAAGAGGAATATTATATAGAGCTCGCAGGGTTTTTCTTGGATGGTGATTTTGTGGATGGCAACAAAAATTCACTAGGATAAAAAAGAGGTGGGTGGCAATGAAAGCCTGAAGTGATTTTTCGAGGCGTGGAAAAAGATCGGGGTACTGAAAATGAAGATAGGTGCTAATTTTTTGCAGGGCATGGTGATAATTCTCTGCGTAGTCTTTGGTGAAAGAACGAACGGTAGAATGTTGGTGAACTTGATAGATATAAAGAGGTTTTTCTAAGATTCCCACTTGGTCGAAGTTTTTTAGAATTGTAAAATTATACAGAGCATCTTCGGCCACTTTAAGGTCGGGGTCAAAAAGAGTAGTTTTTAGGCTATGATGAAGAAGCTTCATGTGGCAAAAATTATATCCAGTTTCAAGATCAAGTAGTTTTTGGAGGAAGTCGGAGGTGGGAATGATTTTATAGGGGAAACTTGACGATGGAGGAAGGGGTGCTTTCTCTGTGAGGGGTGTTTTTTTGTCTGAGGAATAGATGCGGCGTTGATAAGTGGAGCTGACATATTTTAGTTGATACTCAGTTGCGAAATGATAAAGATCGGAAATAAAAGTGGGGGCGAGCAGGTCGTCGGCGTCAAGAAAACAAAAATATTTACCAGAGAACTCACTGAGTCCGTGATTACGAGTGCGACTGACTCCCTGATGGGGGAGATTAAAAAAACGAATATGACGGTTACCTTTTGTGTGATTTTTGTTTTTAGTATTTCGATATTTTGCAGCATGTGATTCGCAGATTTGTTTTGATTGATCGGTTGAACCGTCGTTTAGAAGAAGGATTTCAATGTTAGGATAGTCTTGATCAAGGACGGATTCGATGGTTTGTGGGAGAAAAGAGGCTGCATTATAAATGGGGATAATGACAGAGATGAGTGGATGCGAGATTACTTGTTGTTTCTGCATGATACTTAACAACTTTTATGGTATTTCCTGCCAAAAAATTTAGCAAGCAAGAAGTTAGTGATTTTATTGCACCAGTTAACGGGTTCAGTTTCAATAATCTTGAGTTCTAAGGTATTTGTTTTTTGGTCGAGGTCGGGATATTTAGTGTAGAGAAAAACGTCAAGAAGAAGCTCTGAGATGCGACCAAAGAATCTAGCGTGAAACTCATCGTATTGATTGATCTCAGCTTTGGTAAGGGTTTTTTCAAGATTCATAAGGATATCGAAAAGAAAATTACAGTATTCATTAAAAATCTCCTTGCGCATTATAAAAATATTAAACATATGCGCGGAACGACGGATTTTGAGTCGATCAAACTCGGGAAGATATTCTGGATGACGATCTTGGATAATTTGACGAGTTCTATCAAGCGGCTCAATATGTAAGGTGTGAGCGTAGTGGTTATATAGGCTCTCAATGTAGTACTTACGTTTTTCCGGGAGAATTATATCATATTTGATATTTTTGCCTGTGTCATAGAGAAGAGACTTTAGATAGTCTTTGGTGAGGATTTCTTTGTGGTATATTTTTGACAGAAAACGGCGGTAATGGACAAGACCGTAGAATGAATTTGGGTCTTGATCTTTTAGTGCTTGATTTTGCCAAAGCCAATAGAGGCCAGTAAGTTCGGAATAGTTATGATTCTTCTTGGAGATATTCTTGCCAGTATTATCGAAAGAGAAGCTGTCGGGTAATTTTATATCAGAATGTACAGCTTGAAAAAAGTGCGAGCCAACTAATAACGGCCGATATAACGGGTCGTCGGGCATCGTGTAAAGTTTATGAGTTGCAACGATAACCTCCAAGGTTGGGTCGGTTCCCTTTTTCATCTCCCCTATTATACCATAGAAAAATCCTCTCTAGATGAGAGGACTTTCTGAAATTATTCTAACGCTTCTTTTCTTTAACTTCGTTGCGACCGAGGTTTTTCTTGGTTTCTACGAAAACAACGTGCTTCCTTAAAATTGGGTCATATTTTCTCAAGCTGAGCTTGTCAGGGGTATTCATGGTATTCTTCTTAGTGTAATAGGCACGGATACCAGACTCTTCAGATATGAGACCAACGAGTTTGCGTTTTGTATTACTCTTCTTTGACATAATTACGGCTATTTTATCATGGAAATTAGGTTTTGTAAACTAAGTGAAGAAAAGAACTCTAGAGAAATAATGGAGAGAGGTCGGTTACTAATCGGTTTGATCGAAATCATCGGTTTGACTATCTGAATAATCAATGAATGGTTCTAATCGTTGATTGTTTAAATCGTCAAACTTTTGTTCAATTTGGGTTTCATAAGCATTGAGAGATTTAAAGGGCATAAATTGGGCGGCACGCTTGGAGTGACTAAGTGGGGGGTGTGTGGGATCTTTGAAATGAGGAAGATAGAGAATATCTTGATAAGGATTTTTAAAAAGTCCTGTGCTTGAAGAGGGGTTTTGTTGATTAGCCGGCACGGTGACCTCCTATTTGTTGATTACGTTCACGCATGGTTGCTTCAGGTCGAAAATTTGTACCCAGCATAAGGGCATTTTTACCATAACGTGTTTGGATGTCTAAGGTTGCTTGCTGAAGGCGAAGAGCTTGTTCGGTTTTTACGGGAGAGTCAAAAAGGTTGAGCTGTGTGGCATTGTTTTGATTAGATAAAATATGATTGGCAGTGATGCCGATACGACGGACCGTGGCGTGATTTGGCATGATTTTTTGATAGATTTCTAGTGCGGCTTGTGAAATTATTTTTGCACTACTGGTATTCTGAGGAAGGTTTTTAGAAGCGTGAGCGAATGAAGAGCGACTAGGGTCGGAGAAGCCTAGATCGAGGATGATTTGATCTGTTAATAGATTTTTTTGAGTTAAATCGAGGGCGAGGCTGTAGGCCATCTCTTTAATAATGGTGATGGCTTCAGCACGGTTATAGGGGCGGTGTAAAACTTGTCCAGAGCAGAGGCAATGGTTAGCGGCCTGATAGTTTTTAATATCGGAAATAGTGGTTGGTTCATAGCCCCAAGCGTGGTCGATGAGTAATTCGGCGTTCACGCCAAAGACTTTAAAGAGTTTGGCGGAGGCAGTAAGAGAATATCTGGCGAGATCGCCCATGGTGTAGATGCCAAGATTTTGAAGCCGTCTGGAATAGCCTGGGCCAATCCGCCAAAAGTCGGTGAGCGGAGTGTGGGTCCAAAGTTTTTCACGGTAAGAATACTCCGTTAGTTCGGCAATACGAACACCGTCCGGATCAGGTGGTAAATGTTTGGCGACGATATCCATGGCGACTTTTGCGAGATAGAGATTTTCGCCAACACCGACAGTGGCGGTAATACCAGTGTGCCCTAGAACATCCTTAACGATGGTGCGAGCGAGTTGATGGGCGGTCATCTGATAGGTCTGAAGATAACTGGTAACATCAAGGAAGGCCTCATCGATAGAATAAATATGAATATCAGTGGGAGCAAGATACTTCGCATAGATACCAAAAATAGAGGTGCTTACGTCAATATATTTTTGCATTCTGGGAGGGGCGATAATAAAAGAGTCCCTAGGTACTTTTTTATAGACCTGAAAAAGACGATCACGGCCGCCAACGCCGAGAGCTTTAAGGGCGGGAGAAACGGCAAGGCAGACCGTTTTGTCGGTGCGAGTAATATCGGCAACCACTAACTTGGTGGTTAAAGGATCGAGACCGCGATCTACGCATTCGACTGAGGCATAAAAAGATTTAAGATCAATTGCAATGTAAGTGCGAGTATTGGTGTCTGCCGAGTCTTGTTTTGGTAGAGTTTGATCAAGCATTGAGTAAATAATTCCCTGTGGATATTTAAACATAAAATGTTTGGTTGTGGTATAGGATGGTTATCTTTGACAATCTTTGAATTTATATTATAATATATCGGTATCTAGAAGCTATAGCTTCAAAAATTGTTCTTTGAAAAGGAGAAGAAGATGAGAAAAATGCACAACCGTGTCACTACAGTGACGGACCTTAAGAATGCAAATGTGATCACTAATTCAGGCCGACATCATGCCGGGGACGTCTTTGCGACGGCAATGTTGTCGATATTGAAGAAGGTACGAGTGTTGCGCACTAAGGATCAAGTTCTGGTTCAATATGCTAAGAAGGATGGTCCGAGGGGGCTAGTGATGCTTGGTATTGGGGGAGAATTCAGAGCAGACAAAAAACGTTTTGATTATCATCAGGAGGGGTTCGAGGAGTACTATAGTGATTTTACAAAGCTCTCGACTGCAGGATTAGTCTGGCGTCACTATAGTATGGAAATCTTATCTAGGTTTGGCTGCCCTTTGCAGTTGATTGTGGAAGCCACAATGGACGTGAGCCATGATTTGGTTCATGGTATCGATGCGAGAGACCAAGGTTGCTTAGCTAGTGGAATTGAGATGTCGGTATCAGAAGCAATCAATTTATTTAATCCAAACTGGGATGATCAGGATCAGGATCCTGACAAGGCTTTCTTACAGGCCGTTGGTTTTGCGCAAAAAATTCTTGAAAAAGAGATTAAGCGTGTGGTCTCTATAGTGGAGGCAAAAAGTAAGATTGAAGATATGATTGCACATAATGAAGGTGATTTTCTGTATTTGCCAATGTATATTGGCGGCTGGGAGGAGTATATACTGAGATCTTTTAATCCGAAGGCGAAAAAGTTATTATATTGCGTTTTTCCCAATCTTGATGGCGAATGGAGTATACAAGCGGTCTCGGCTTCAAGAGATAATCTGGGGTGCAAGAGAAAAAAGTTACCTACGGCTTGGTGTGGATTAAAGGAAGCACAGTTGGTAAAGGCGACTGGGGTGGCAGAGGCAATTAATTGTGAAGCTGATGGCGCTTTAGCGCAAGCAAAAACTTTGGCAGGGGCATTAGCGCTGGTAAAGATTGCAATTTCTTCTTAAAAAATTTGGCTGGAGTTATCCAGCCTTTTTAAATGGAGAATAAAATCTATTTATTTGATGTGGAGGTTGTTTGAGGAGCTGATTGATTATCTCTCAGCAGTTCTAGGATGCGACATTCACGAATCACCATTTCTTCTTTACATTTAGTAGGTGTTCCCTGGCAGTTGGCGATAAAGGCTTGATTGGCGGCAATGGCTTCATCGAGGCTGACTGTTTTCAGGATAAAATCGGCTTCCTGCTCATCTTGATCAAGATGCTGAGAGTGAATCTGGCCAGTAGTTTGGCAAATATAATAAAAATTTTGTTGAACAAAAATCGTATCTTTCAGGGTACTTGACTTTTGAATCCTCAAGGCTTCGCCAAATTCTTGAATACTATCTGGGATGACGGTGAGGCCAGTTTCTTCATCGACTTCGCGAATAAGTGTTTCAAGGTGGCTTTCACCTTCTTCGATGCCGCCGCCGGGAAGCTTATAGAAATGATATTTTTGACTATAAATAAGAGAAATAAGGTTATCTTCCTTGATGATAATTCCTCGAACGGAGGGACGGTAAGATTTTGGCCAGCTGTGGTCATAGTCTTTCGCATCGATGGTAAAAAGTTGTTTCATAGTTATCCTTGAATAGTTCCGATGGTTTAAATATAGCATAAAAAAGTCCTAAATAGAAAAACGCTTAGGCCTTGACAGTGTGTAATATATTATATAGTTTTATGGCTGAACATGAGAGTAGGAGGAATATTTTAAGAATTTACCAACGAATTCTTTTTTCTTATCTTTTAGGTAGCGTTAAGCTGGTGATTTTATATAATTATCGGTTTGGCGCTACTTAAAAGAAGCGGTACTACCAATGTGAGGAAAAACCTCTTAATCTTATATGGCATTGGGTCCGAAAAGAGAAAGGAAGAAAAATGAAGTAAATAGTAAACGTATTAAGAGACTTTTGTCTAGTACGAAACTGCCGGAGAAACTTTGGTTCTTATTTGAAGGGACGGAGGCTCTCGATTCAGAAATTCTTGAGGAGGTGCAGACTATTTTAAAGGCATCTTTTGACCCAAAAGTAAATATTTTAGACCCCTGATGTAATTCAGGGGTATTTTTATTGACAAGTTATTAATAATATATTGAGATGGCATTGATAGCCGTGAGGCGTACATTAATAATTAGATTTAGTTTAGATACTCTAATTTAAGTCCACGAAAATGGGATAGATTAGTTTGTAGTGAAGTGATAATGTGCTTCGATGATACTTGTGACGAACTAGTCATGTCGATTGGAAAAAAGCTGAGGCTACCGATAGAGATAACGAACAAAGTAACAGAAATTCATCTTTATCCAAGAGATATCTTGATAGTGATGAAAGTCGAAGTGGCGAAGAGATTGATTTTCGAGGAGAATATAAATTCTCTGGAATCCGAACTTTGCGAGGAGTTATTTATTGAATATGCAATATTCTAAGAGCTTAAAGTTTTTACTAAATCTAATTTTAGACCCAGAAGTGATATGCTGGGTCTTTTGACTTTTTATGTATTTTATGTTATGATATCTGGGTAATTATTGCTTCTAGCAAAATTAAGTATCTTAAGGTAGTATTCTATGTTTTTTGCGACTAGTTATGTTGACTAATTTAATCGATATGACCAGTCGCAGAAAATCCCTTCTGCGATCAGATTTTTATTCGCGGTAAGAGCCGCAGAAGGAGGTAGAAATGAAAGATTTAAAAAATAAAACTCTGATTGGAATGGCCATCGAGAAGTGGGCGCAGATTCCTGTTATTTCTGACATGGTCAGACCATACCCGGTCGAGAAGGAGGAAGTCGTTTTGATCTTCCTTGATGGTAGTAATGTGACCATCAAGGAGGCGGAAGACGGCTCTGGGCAAGTTGTCTGGGAGTGGTCTGATACTAAAAGACCTTTCTCTTGTCGCCCGAAGGATGGGCCGACCAAGGTAAAGATCTCGGAGGATGTGGATTCTGGCTGCCTAGAGATCTTAGTGCGCGGCACAGGTGAGACTGTACTACTCATTTCAAGAGAAGAGGTGGCTTTCTGCGAGGAGATGTTTGAAAAAACGCCCCGCATAATGGAGAAGCGTCCAGTCTGGATTTTTGCTGGGGCCTCGGGGCTTGGAAAGTCTACCATTGGTAGATTTCTGGAGCTCCAGGGGAAGGCTGTCTATGAGACCGACTCTGACCAGAGGTTGCCAAATGTGATCATGGCAGACGTTATCGTTGCTGGAAACAGAAACAAGAGTCTCACCATTGATGACATCTGTGCGAGACTTCCGAATGGAGTTGAGCCGATTTTCGTCGAGTTTTCTTTGATGGAGGAATATCTGATAAAGAAATAAGACGAGAGTGCTTCTCGCATGGGGTGGCCCGTCCCGTAAAATTGCCCATAGAATACTTAAAAGGCCCTCACTGAGGGTCTTTTTTATTGATTCTGCTTGACATACTATGTTTGATATGTTTTAATATTGAAGCTAGTTCAGTTATGGATAAAAATATTGGAGCCCAGGCCGTGTATGCGCTGGGTAGTACATTAAGAAGGGAGGTACTTGTATGGGTACCATGAGGAGAAGTAGCCGAGAAATTTTGGGCAGTCAAACTGTCCGTTTCAATATCAGGGGAGGTCCTAGTAGAGACAGGATTTTCGATGCATGCAAATATCTGCACGATAAGATCAAAATTGACCTGGATTTTAAAGTAATCCTGGGGTATTCGATCCCGAAGGACGATCCGTGCGCGGCGGCGCTTGAGGTGCCGGTGAAGGATTTTAGAGTCCATAAGATTATACATGAGAACGGATCAGGGGAAAGTCTTATGCTCTCCGGACACTGTAAGGCAGATCTTGATCCGTGTATGCCGATCATAAAACAATACAAAGAATACGGCTTCTCGGCTTGGTATAATAGTAAGCGCAGAGTCGGTTGGATATCTTTCACAGAAAAGGAGGGGTAAGATGGAATATTCAACGCAATACTTGAAGAGAGTCAGCTTCTTGGCTTATGGCTATGAGGCTGAGGATGGCTATTTCGGTGCTACAGGCTCTGCGAAGGTGGAGTTTGTGAACGGATTGGTACTTTATCTCTCTAAGATCGAAAGTATCTGTCCAAGTGGTTATGGGGTATGTACCTATGGATCATGGGTCTGGAAGGATAAGCCGTTGGATGGTAATGCAATAGTGGCTGAGTTCTCTTCCTTGCCTGTAAGGGTAGAGGAGGATGAGCGCTATCTTTCTGTTAAGGACTTAAAAAATCGTGAGATTATTGCAGTCTCTAAAGACGGAGGTGATGACTACTATCCTGAGGGTTATATCGATGTTAACCTTGAGTATTTAAATAAATACAAAAGTTAAGATCGATAAAATGTTTCTCCCCCCAATTTGGGGGGATTTTTCAGGTTTTAAAAAGGAAATTTCTTTGGAGTAAAGTAAAAAAATAAAACCCCGGTTTTCCGGGGTTATTTTCATGGATGAGGATAGATTCTAAAAGTTGGATGGCCGAACCTGTGCATCTTACTTTCTACTTCCCTAATCGAACTGAGACCAAAATTTTTGATCCTGAGCCAATCCATGTACGGATAATTAATAATATCCGAGATGGTGTGAATCTCAGCTCTTTTTAGAGCTCGGAAAGTACGTGTCGTAAGATCCAGACATTCTATCTCTGTCTGATCTTCCACCTCGCCGTTTAAGAATTCCTTTGCTTTTTCCGCACATTCGTACGGAGTAAAGGTGATCTTTCTAAGCTCTTGTCTTAAAACAAATTCCTCCTGGAAGAGAGGGTCTTGCCTTAAGATCTTCAGTCTGTTGATGATATCATCAACAGACTTTGCCTGAGCTTCAGAAGACTGAATGATGGAAGGCAGTGCTCTCGCGCTGCGGATTTTACGAATAGCAAGCGCTTCAGTCTGTCTGATTCTGTTTGATGAAACACCTTGATCGATTGCGATACTATAAACAGTCATCACTTTACCTTCGAGCCCATACCACTTTGAGATAACCTGAAACTCTTTCTCGGTCAGGCAACCTCTGATCCCTGCTTGAATCTTACGACATTGACTTGTAGCCGGATTCTGATATGTTTCATAGTTCAGATTTCCGAATGTATAATCAACGGAAAAAGTTTGATCTTCCTTGAAGATCTTGCAGAAATCTTCAAACTCTACCACTTCTGGCTTCTCTCTCATGAGGTCGTAATGAACGGTCATGTATAAGAGATTGATAGTGAAGGAGTTGGCCGTGAAATCGTGGCGCAAATACCCTTCCCTATCGAGCGTGCCGGTAAGTTCCAGCAAATACTTTGGAGTCTTGCGGATATACCTCTTATTACGGTCAACAAGATAGGCAGTGCGCCTGCCCTGCCAGATAATCTCAGAAAGTGTTTGATAGTACTTCTTGAGATATTTTTCTGCAGGCTTGGATAAGTTTAATTCATCCAGGCACTGTAAGTCAGTGGCTTTTCTGGCTGGAGAGATATGATACTCTCTGCCAGTATATAAATTATTCATCATTTTTCTTCCCCCTTTGGAAAAATTCTTAAAACAGGTCTAGTCGCTAGAGATAATTACTAGTAATATCCTCTTTTAAGGTACTCACCATATATGGTGCATTACTTACAGATAAAAATCTGTATAATTATATTACAACATAAAGTATTATATTGTCAATGTTGTCTTGATTCTGGGCTGCCTTTATGCTTGAGGTTGCTCCTGAGACCTATGTCTATTAATTCGATTATTGGGGGGGGTGGAGGCTGGTGTGCTGAGCATGATATATTAATTAGAGAGAAGCAGAGAGGTATAGATGGAATGGTACGAGAGATGGAATTTGGTAGTGATGGTAAAAAGCGAAGTGTAAGTTTGGGTGTGAATTTCAATTTGAATTTCAATTTAAATTTGAGGTAATCTTTGTGGTCAGAATGGCGGTCTAGAAGAAGATAATTTTATTAGTGATATAATGGAGTTACTATGGAAGAAAAAGAGCTTTGGGGAAAAACGGCAAGTGAAGTAGACCATGAGGAAGATAAGACACTCGAAGAGACATTGAGTGATAGTGGCGATTTGCAGAGTAGTAATGAAGGGTGTGCTAATGCGGACGGCAAAACTGTCAGTCATTGCGAGTAGGATTCGAGTGTAATGAGCGAGACGACTGCGCCGCGGGCGAACTGAGTGATGAATGGGGTAATTACGGTGGTAGTGATTGCTGTAGTGATATTGCTGAGATATCTAAAATTTAAGATGAGGGATAAGATTAATAAGGTGTAGGACTCATTTTACTATTATTCTCTTATTTTATACGTTAAGTAGACTTTACTATATGTATTAGAACAATGGATAGAAACAAGATATTAAACATTTATTTAGATGTAGATGGAGTGCTGAAAGGTTGTGCATCTCCAAAAAAGGATATCGAAAGGTTTCTTGAGTTTTGTTTGAATAATTGTGTTGTATATTGGCTGACTACTTATTGCCGTGGTGGGGTTAACTATGCGCCATGGGTGCTTTCGGAAGAGTTTGATGAGGAATTAATTGGTCGTCTGAACAAGAGTGTTAATCAGACTGATTGGATAGGCTCGAAAGTTGAGACGATTGATTTTAATACTTCATTTGTTTGGTTTGATGATAATTTGTTTGAAAGTGAAAAATGCGTACTGGAGGCATATTATGTCACAGACGGTTTCTTCCGGATGGGCCCGAGAGATCCCGAAATGGCCAGAAAGACGCTTAGCTACTTACGGGGTTTGGAGTAATAGATATTCACTGTCTTATGATTGGTTGGTTTTTGTATGTAATAATCGGATTGATGCTTAGTTCATATATTCGAATGGCAAAGTTTCTGCAATTTTTTTAAATAGTCAATCACGTTATTTTCACAGGAAAATCAAAGAAATATGGTAAACTAAAAGTAGTTATCATTAAGGTGGAGTAGTTGCGACCATGAATAAATCTGTGGAAATACTCGTCGAGGTTCTCAGCAAAAACGAAGACTTTTTTATTGATGGTATGCTAGATAAAAACATGGTGGCAGAGCTCGCTAGAAAATACGACAAAGGTCTACTTACTGCTTTGTGTGGAAATAAAAATCTTAAAAAGTTGTTCTTCGAGGAAATCGATGGATACCTTGTCTTTAAAAAGGATATATTCTTGCAGTTTATCTCCCAGAAGGAATTCTTGCCGGATTCATATACTAGGTTTTCTCAGAAAATTGGACTTGCTACCGCTGATCGAGACTTGATATCAAGTGATAACCGTGTAGTATTAAACTGGCCATATAAGGACTGTCTCCTTGAGGGCGGTCAGACAAAAGAAGATCAAAAACGCGACGAAGTGTTCTTTAATGAAATTCTCGCTCCAGATCAGATTAGTACTATCCTCGAAGATAAGGTGTTTACTAATTGGAGGCGTTACGATAAGGATGGCGAACATAAGTTAGACAAGCTAAATCCGAATGACAATTTGATTATTAAGGGCAATAACCTTGTAGTTCTCCATTCCTTGAAAAAACGATTTGCTGGGAGGGTTAAGCTAATTTATATTGATCCACCATATTATTTCCGGGATCCAAAAGGTGTAGAATCATTTGGCTATAACTCTAATTTTAAACTATCGACATGGTTATCGTTCATGAAAAATAGACTTGAAGTTTCCAAGACATTGCTTTCTAATGATGGCACTATTTGGATTAGCGTCGGTACTGATGGTCAACATTATCTCAAGGTTCTTCTTGATGAAATATTCGGAGCCGAAAATTTTGTTTCTGATATTTCATGGCAGAAAACATATTCGCCAAGGAATGATTCTCAAGGAATAAGCAACGAAGTTGAAAGTATTCTGGTATACAGTAAAAATCCTAGCTGGTCGCCAAATAGGCTTCCCAGAACAGATAAAATGAATAAGGTATATAAGAATCCAGATAATGATGTTTCCCTGTGGAGAATTAGTGATGCTTTCGCACCAGGCGCGGCTACACACCAGGGTATGGTTTACGCAATACAGCACCCTATTACTGGAGAATTATTGTATCCATATCATGGTGCATGTTGGCCTTTAGAGCAATCTAAAATGCTTGAAGAAATGAATAATTGGGCTAAGTATACTCTCAGGGATATAGATGACGCAAAAGAGCGAGGTGAGATATGTAATTTATTAGCAGAAGATGTTCGAATTGGAGTGAAAGCTATAGTATTGGATGAACCACTTGAAAGCGCAAAAGCCAAGGCAGAAGCTATTTATAAAAGAGGCCAGTGGCCTAAATTCTTCTTCACTAAAAATGGCTTAGGTGGAATAGCTAGAAAAACATATTTAGATGATACAAAAGGTAAAGTCGTTACTAATTTATGGACTTTTAATGAGGTTGGCCATACTGATGAAGCAAAAAAAGAGATAACTACAGTATTTGGAACTAAAAAATTTCTAACTCCAAAGCCATCAAGATTACTCGAACAAATTATTAAAATTGCGTCTGACGAAGGTGATATTGTTGTGGACTACTTCTTAGGTTCAAGTACAACTGCTTCAGCTGCACAGTCGCTTTCTCGTCAATATATTGGTATTGAGCAAATGAGTTATTTCGATGATGTGTCTGTAGCCAGGCTAAAATATACAGTCAATACTGGTGGTGGTTCGTTCGTCTATTGTAACATTAAAAATGACGCGAACACGTTTAGAGAAAAGATTATATCGGCCAAGGAAATTGATTTACCCAAACTATTGGATGAAGCGTTTAAATCTTCTTTCCTCTCTTACCGAGTTGATCCTAAAAAGGTTAATAAAAAGGAATTTGAGAAGCTAAGCTTTGCTGATAGGAAGAGAATCTTACTAAACCTTATTGATAACAATATGCTATATATGAACTATTCAGAAATCGACGATGCTTCCTGTGATGTTTCAGTAGAAGATAAAAAGTTCAATAAACAGTTCTATGCGGAGATAGATTAATATGAGTTCTAAGCCTACTGCTTTATACGAGGATTTTGACTCGGCCAAGAGGCTTGGAGTTAAATTTCCCGACGTACCGAAACATATTCGAGATAACCTGCGTTACGAACTGAGACCGTATCAAGAAGAAGCACTCTCTAGATGGTTGCACTATATGGACTTCTTCCCAAATAAGAAAATGCCAGTCCAGCTACTATTCAACATGGCGACTGGCTCTGGTAAGACTCTCATCATGGCCGCGCAGATACTTGATTTATATAAACGTGGGTATCGCAACTTTATTTATTTCGTGAATAGTACAAATATTATTGAGAAAACCATCTCGAACTTTGCCGACTCATCAAGTAATAAGTATTTATTCACCGATAATATAATTATTGACGGCGAATATATAAAAATAAATCCAGTCTTAAGCTTCAATGAGAGCGATGAGAATTCGATAAATATCGTCTTCACGACGATCCAGGGGCTTCACTCTGATTTGAATACGCCGCGCGAAAATAAACTGAACTACAATTCATTTGAAGACGAGAGTATTGTTCTAATCGGTGATGAGGCGCATCATAATAACGCTAAGACTATGCTCTCGAAAGAAGATATCGATGATAATACAACTTGGGAATCCACGATCGAGAATATCGTAAAACACGCTAAAGACTCAGTCCTGTTAGAATTTACGGCAACCATCGATCTAGAGGATCCGAGCATTTATATGAAATATCACGATCGAATCATTTATAAATATGACCTGAAAGAATTTCGCTCCGACGGTTATTCCAAGGATGTATTAATCTATCATGTCGACTCTGATACGGAAAGCAGAATGCTTCAGGCCATCATTATCTCGCAATACCGTATGAAAGTCGCTTTAAGGAACCATATTTCTTTAAAACCGGTCGTGATGTTTAAATCAAGAACAATAGCCGAGAACAAAGAGAATTTTGAACTATTTAATTCGATGATAGATAGCCTAACCGTAGAAAAACTTGAGACTCAAAAAGAGCGAGCCTTAAAGACGGATAGTGTACTAAAGGATGCGTTTGAACATATCAATATCACACTGCCAGATTTAGTTGAAGAACTAAAATCTGATTTTATGACAGAACGACTCATTCTCGTAGATGGCAATAATATCTCTAGTGATAAACAGATAAAGCTAAACTCCCTTGAAGACCACTCTAATGGTTTCCGCGCCGTTTTCGCTGTCGATATGTTAAACGAGGGTTGGGATGTCTTGAACTTATTTGATATTGTCCGTCTCTACGATACTCGCGACGCAAAGAATAATAAGCCTGGAAAGACTACGATTCGCGAAGCTCAACTTATTGGTCGCGGTGCTCGCTACTTCCCGTTCGTAACAAATGATCCAGATATGAAGTATAAACGCAAATTTGACAAAAACGAGAACGAGGATTTGCGACTAATTGAGCAGCTTTATTATCATTCTGCAGAAAATCCAAAGTATATTCAGGAAATTCGTCAAGCACTCATTCAAACGGGCATTATGGCCGATGGTGATCCGGTGGAACACGTATTTAAATTGAAAGACTCATTCAAAAAGACTGAAACTTATAATAGTGGTATAGTCTATATAAACGAACGTCGTTCAATCACTGAATATAGATCAAAATTCGGTAGAATTCTTCCCGGATTCGATTTTGATACAAAAGTTGTTTCGGTAGATTTACCGACAAACCTAGGTAAAGAAAAATCTGTATTTTCCGAAGAAGTTGACGAGCCAAAAGATGTAATCACTAAAGAGCATTACGAGAATAAGCTCGCGAAGATCGTGCCAAATAATGTCTTGCGTTATGCAATGTCTAGAAATAAGGCTTTTAGATTCAATAAGTTAAAGGACTCCATGATAATCGATTCAACGGACACTTTTGCGAAGATAGCTGGTCAGATAACAGTGCAAGTTTCTGGTATTGGCATCTCGACAGGTGATTTTACACCAGATCAGAAATTCTTCATTGCAAAAACCGTACTAGACGAGATTGAAGCTCAATTTGGCAAGAATCATGATACTTATATTGGAACAGAAGAATTCTTCCCGAAGAAAATATCTGATATATTTAAAGATAATATCAAACGTAAATACATGATTGTGCCTGGTAGCTCCGATAAAGAATTTGGAATTAGTCAGATTTGGGATACATCAAAATATCAGCTGAATTTAAACGAGAAAGAATGGTACGTTTACGATGATAACTTCGGTACTAGCGAAGAAAAATCACTTATTCTAACGATAGATGGGATGTTCGAAGAGCTAAGCAAAAACTGGTCGGACATCTATTTAATACGCAATGAGAAAACCATTACGTTGTATTCATTTAAAGATGGTCAAGCATTTGAGCCGGACTTCGTTTTGTTCGCAAACGACAAAGTCTCTGGTAATGTCTCATGGCAATTATTCATAGAACCTAAAGGAAATGGTTGGCTAGCTAAGGATGCATGGAAGAATGAGTTCTTGCAAGAGATTGAGAATAAAAAAGGAGTCATGTATATCGCCGAGCATAACGGTACCAAGATCGTTGGTCTACCGTTCTATAATGAAGACGAGAAGACTGAGTTCACGGACAAATTAGCTAATCTAAATGCAGAAGCCAAGAATTAAATATGTTTAGTGGTAATCAACCGGTTAGAAAGATAGAAGTGCCGTCTAATAATAGTGTTCAAAAGCGTTTTAGCACTAGTGGCCTTGCTACTGCCGAACTTATAAATGAGCTACAGACTAGAGATACAAGTAAAGAAATTTCCAGCAATAAAGGCGAGGAGTAATAATGTATGATCGTTCAGGATATTATTTCAATATCAACGATGATCGCTGAACTAATAATGGCTATATGTGCCATAGCTACGATTATCTATACTGTAAAAACGAGCAACGATACAGCTAAGGAGAATAGAAAAACTGCTGAGCTCAATAGCAAGATGGCAGAGTTGAAATATCGACAGCTCATAATCAATGCCAATAATACATTCATAGATCTCAGGCAAAATACTTCTGGATCGGGAGAGGTCGCTGTCAACTTTGCATTGGAACAACTACTAAACGCATACGAGGTGATTTGTTACCTAAAAAGGGATGAAATCGATACTGAAGATTTTAGGGCATTATATGGCAATGAAATGCTAGAAATTCTTAAATCTACTTCTTCGGAAAAGAGAATAGAAGAAGACAAGTGTGACTATAAATATATCAGAAAAGCCGTAAAAATATTGGAGAAAAGCTAAATGAGTAATAAATTCTGGAATACAAATAAAGATCATGATAATCTCATTCTATCTCAGGATTTAATAAAGGCAATTACGCAAGCCAGAGCGCGCAAGACGTTGAATTTAGTAAAAAACGTCAAATGTAAAAAGGATTAGAAAGGACTATCTTGGAAAAATATTCAATCAATAACGAAAAAGTAAATATCCTACTCGGCTGGGTTCAGTCTGGCGTAGTTGCAATTCCAGAAATTCAGCGTCCTTTCGTCTGGAAAAAGTCCCAAGTTCGCGACCTTATCGATTCACTATATAATGGTTACCCTGTCGGATATATTATTACCTGGCAAAATCCGTCAGTTAGATTAAAAGATGGCACATCTTCTCATGGCAAACAAATCCTAATTGACGGTCAACAGCGTATTACTGCTTTGCGTGCCGCAATTAAAGGTTTGCCAGTAATCAATGATAAATATAAAGAAGAAAGAGTTGCGATTTCGTTTAATCCCTACACTGAAGAATTCAAGGTACAGGATAGTAGTACTCGTAGAGGCGCTGAATGGATAGCTGATATTTCCGAAGTAATGGGTGAGGATTTTAGTAGTCGTCGTTTTATTGCTGAATACGATCAGAAGAATATGATCGAGGTCGATGGCGAGAAAAAGAATCGTTTTAATGATGCGGAGCTAGATCTGATAGACCGTAATCTTACGAATCTACGCCAAGTTCGCAATAGGGAAATTGGCAATATCGTTCTCTCTTCAGAGCTCCCAATTGATATCGTAAACGATATTTTTATTCGTATTAATCAAAAAGGCACCAAACTCTCTAGTGCAGACTTTGTCATGAGTAAAATCGCTGTTTATGAACGCGAAAAAGGCGACGAATATGGCATGAATATTCGTAAATTCCTTGATTACTTCTGTAATCTAGCAGTAGAGTCAATGCAATATAAGGATATTGAGAAAAATGATACTAAATTTACTTCGACCGATTACTACCGGCACATCGCTTGGCTCAAGAACGAAACTTCTGACTTATATGATCCAGAATATAGTGACATTCTCCAGACGGTACTTGCTCTCCAGTTTGATCGTAATAAATTAGGCGAACTAGTTCAACTTCTCTCTGGACGTGATTTTGAAAAAAGAATTGACCTCAAAGAAATAGCTGACGATTCATTTAGGAAACTAGAAGAAGGTATTTTTAAGTACACTCGTGAACATAACTTCAAACATTTTATCGAAGATATCTTAATGGCTAGCGGATATAGCGATAAAACAATCTTGACCGCCAAAGCCGCGATTAGCTATATCTACGGTATCTATTTGAGATTGCGCGATATTGACGATATTAATGCTGAAACATTGAGCAAACTTCGCAGATTATTCGTAATTTCACTCTTGAAATCGCGCCTTACTGGTTCGTCGTTGGCATTTAGCGAGGACTTTAAACGCATTAAAAAACCAGGCAATCTAACGAAATTCGTTGATACGCTTGAGATGCAAGAATTAACCGACATATACTGGACCTCTACGCTTCTAGATGAATTTGACAAGACAAATACAAGTAACCAGTTCTGGAATGTATTTGTGGCCTCGCAAAGAAAACTCAACTATCATGGTTTCCTGACTCCTCAACTCAAAGTTGCCGATATGACTACGCCGAATATTCACCATATTTTTCCAAAGAGCTATCTGATTTCACAAGGCATAGATAAAGACGGATATAATAAAATTGCAAACTTCGTCTATCTTCGCGACGACGTGAATAAAAAACTTGACGACGATGCGCCGAAAGTATATTTCGAAAAGGTAAAGAAATTTGATGGTGCTTTTAATAACGAAATTACTGATGAAATTAATTTAGCTCAAAATTTAAAAGAAAATGCGATTCCGGAAGAAGTAGTAAAATATGATATTGAAAATTATGGAACTTTTCTCGAGAAACGTAGAAACGAAATGGCAAAGCTAGTAAAGGATTATTATTATTCTCTATAAAAACAAAAGCCACTCTATTTCTGGTTAGTTTTTTGATACGCTTCAAATACTTCACTGGATCCGCATCCCGGACAAATTTCCATCTCGTTATCCTCGTGCAAAAGGGTCGGATGCTCCGTAAATTTTTTCTTACGCTTCTGATAACACTGAGGATCGATGGTCCAAACGTGATGTTATAGCAATCGTATGATAACGATGGACACCTATTCGCCAAAAGAACTCGAAAAGCTCTTGAGTAATCTCAAACTCAAGGGCTTAAAAGTTACGAAAATCGAATCTGGTAGTCATGTATTCAACGCGATTAAGGAAGAAAAAGCCTATGATGGCGAAAAAGATTACTCGCTCTTTTACAAAGACGCTGAAATCGATTGGAATATTATTCTTACTCTTAATAACGGAAAAAGGTCGGCTTTATTTTCGCATCATCATCCCACGTAAACATCGCCAACTATACTAAAGACTATGAGCTCAAAGATGTTGATTATCAGAAAAACGAACTAAATGTGACTGAAATGTTTCCGGAGATTATCGGAAAAACGATTAGCAACTACAAAATATTCTCTGTTAATAGCCTAGAGGAACTTGGGAATAACGACTGGGAAGACGCAGGATTTAAAGATGATCAAGACGAGTACATTACCGAATTTCGACTCATCTTCGACGATGGTAGTCATATTGGATTCAAATGCTATATCGATTTTATGCTGTTCTATTACCAATCAATGAGTAGATTCTAAAAGTTTCTAGGAAAATCCAGACGCGGATGACTATTTAGTGCGAGTAAGAGTTTATTTGATATTTTTCCTCATGGAGCCGCCTAGTATATAGATACAGTCGTCTCATTCGTCAAAATAAAAATAGAACATAAATGTTCTATTTGTTCTTTCTCCTCATGGAGCCGCCTTCGAGATTTGAACTCGAGACCCCTTCCTTACCATGGAAGTGCTCTACCACTGAGCTAAGGCGGCATATAAAAATTCCCACATCGTTCTGATTGGGGATTTTAATGAACTTATGGTGCTGGAGGTAGGACTCGAACCTACGAAGGTGTAACCCGAGAGATTTACAGTCTCTTGTCATTGCCGCTAGACTACTCCAGCAATGCTAGGCTGTCGTTCGCACTCCGTCCTAGCGCACTCAAGGTATTTGGCTCGCGCCAAGCATACTTTGAATAAAAGTATTATAGCAATTAAAGACAAGGTTTTCAAGTTTTTAGTGTGATTTTACTAAAAAAACGCCGGATTAATCCGGCATATATTGTGTACCTTAGAATGATTTTTACTTTACAATTTTTCTATCCCATTAATAAGAATAGTCTGTAATTTTTTGATTACCCAAAGAGTTTTTGGACACCCAGCAAATATAGTTGTGCATCATTAGAGTCGGACATGGTGCCATGTTTGCAGTTAATATACTGAATATCTGCCTGCGAATAATAGTTTTCTATTGTTTGGTTGTCGAGAAATTGATCGTATCTACTCAAGAGAATTTTTCGTGGCTGATTTTTTAGACGTATACTTTCTGAGAGCTCAAGATGCTTCATATCATAGACTTGATCTGCAATTAGAGTGATCGAGTAATAATTTTGGTCATATGAAATAAATGGCATAAATGACAACCATCCGAGACCATACTCTAGAGTAAACAAAATTGGAGCACAGAAAGCGATAATTGTTCTGTACTTTTGATTAAGAAAGCAATTATAAGTGCACGGGTTAATAGTGATGACTTGATCAAATATTTCTTCAATCGGTGCTACGATCTGATCTCCCAGAGAAATGCTGATGGCAATATTTTCGACTTTCTTTCCTGTTGCAGTTATTTCTTTGGTAACCCTTGAAACCTTATCGAACAATTGGTTTGTGTAGGCCTCTGCATCGTAGCCAAAATTATCGTATTGCATGTAATACAGATGACAATTGGGCTTTAATAATTTGTCTAAAAAAACGAAGGACAAGATCGGTTCATTTAAAAAAACCATGTGCCAAGAAATAATTTGTAATAGTATTATTTTCCTCGGCTGCCTCGTTTTCTATAGACTTAAAGACGAACTGTTTAACATGGATGAATCGTTTACTGTCATTTTGTAAAAGCAATCTATAAAATTTATAGATTGCTGCTGTAGCCATATTGAGAGAAAATATGACTGAAATCAAGATTTTAATTGTCATCATAATGACCTCCTTCTAAGGATTGTTAAGGTACAAAATATGAAAATATTATAATATGAAACCTGTATTTAGTCAAGAAAGATACCCCTGAAGAGGTATCCTTTTTTAATTTGAGCTCTTTTTGTATTCTTGGTATTTATCGGTTTTTGTGGACTTTTGAGATTCGGTTTTTATGGTTTCGAGAATCTGTTTTTGTGTTTTGGTGTCTGACTCAGAGTAGCCTGAGAAGGTTTTATTGCCGATAATAAAGTAGGGGACGCCCTTTGGCGTTTCGCCGAGAAATTTACTGAAGTTTTTCATAAGAGTGAGGTTGTCGGAATTCTTCCAGACTTCTAATGTGTATAGGTTGGCCATTTTTTCTACTTCGGAGCTATATTGATTGAAGAATTCAGCCAGATGCTTGCAGTGTGGACAACCGTCTCCCCAAAAGATATAAATATTTACCTTGTCTTCCGAGCTTTTAATGTCGGATTCGGTCATTTTAGCAAATTCGGCATTTGACCCTTGTGATAAGGTGGTATTTGTGTGACCCTTTTGGGTACTAGTGGATTGACTAAGTGTATTACTTACGTAAATCATCATACTTAGTAAAAGAAGAGTAACTACGGAGACTATTAGGATGATGGTGTGTTTGTTGGACTTATTTTGCATTGAAGTATTTACCTGTATTATATAATTTACCATTATACTCGATATAGACAGAATAATTGCCATGAAGTCCATCTTTATTGATGTATTTTGTAACCATGAGGCCATTTTGATTTTCGTCTTCAGAGAATACGTCTACGCAGAGAGCAGTGTAAGGGTGCTTACTGACGGGGACTTGATAAAGATTAGTGTAAAAATTGCGGTAAAGTCCAACACGTACGTTATCCTCTCGATGGAAACGTCCAGAAAAGATGAGCCGATCCTCTTCATTTTTTAGTGTAATGTCGTGGCGTTTTAGAAAGTCTTGGTCGACTTCAGTATTTGTGATGAATCCCTGTTTCCTCTCTTCGGGATCAGTAAAGTCGAGAGTGCCAAGTTGCTTAGCGTTTTGCATGGTATAGTTTACGCCAGCATATGGATCCATTTTTTCGACACGGTAATTATTGGTTGGAATATGTAGTTCAAAAATGACTTGATTATTCAGTAGTTCCACGGTATTTGATAGAAGCTCGACGTGGCCGGTAGTGAGGCCGGCAGGCTGGTTTGAAGGGGTACCGTCAGATTTGACGATGCCGCCGGAGTGGACTAAGTAGTGGTTTTGATTAAGCAAGTCAAAATCTGAAATATATGGAGAATAAAAGTCGCTCCCCCTTTCCTTGCCGTATTGCCAAACTTGTTCGACGGTTTTTTGTGCACTATCTATTTTATAAATGACGGCTCGCGAATATGAATTAATGGCTTTAGTGTAGCTATTTGGGTCTTTTGATTTATTATTGCCGTTATCAAAGAGCGTGAGATATCCGTTTGGAGTGATTTTGGCGGCGTGCTGACTCCATTGATATTCAAAATTCTGGCCAGTTGGTTTGAGGAAATATTTTTGATAAAAGGAAGACCAATTTGTGGGATCGCCTAAAATCCAGTTAATGTCGGTGGTGGTATAGTTGATGCTAACTACAGCATCTTGGTGTCGACCGGAAAGAATTAAGGAATCGGTGTTTTTGTCATAATAGACAGAGTTATTGTGAAACCAATCATATTCAGTCCAATTTTCGCTTTTACCATCATCTTTTTTGAGAATCTTTTGTAGATCAATTCTTTTGATGATTTGGCCAGTTTTACGATCTAACTCTACGATATAATCTTCGACAGTATGGTTTTGGCTACTATAATTATTGGAAGCTACTATTAGGTTGCCATTTTCCAGTTCAAAATAATCATGATGGTAACCGCCAGGTAGTGAATATTCGGCATAAATTTTACCTAGTAAATCAATCTCATAGAGACCGGTCATGTAGTATGGCGGATTAATTGGACGTTCGGTACTAATAAGGAGATGCCCGTTGTTTAGTTTGGTGTTTTCCCAAAGTGCCGTATTTTTGAGATACCATCTGAGGTCGCCATTAATATCATAGGCGGTCATATAATTATTTTTTGTAGCTGGACTAAAGAAATAAAAATCTGAGCTTAATTTGGATTTGTCAGAGTTAACTAGAATAGCTTTTGGGAGATTTTCGGGAAGTGGTTCAGTTTTAATTTCAAACTCTCGATCAATGGTTTCGACAATATTTTTTAGATTTGGTTGACTCTCTTTTTGGAGTTCTTGGTTTATTTCGTGATTGACTGGAGTAAACTGATTTTCAACTTCAGTGATATGTTCCGATTCGTATTGTTCAAGTTTTTTGGCGGCGCTATGCTCATCGATTACATTGCCAGTACGTGCAATTGAGGTATTGGTTTTTTGCTCTCCAATTTTGACTGGAGTCTCATAAGTGATTCTAATTTTATTGGTGGTATCTGGATATAGCCCATAGATTGGAAGATAATGCTTCTTGGCCTTAACAAAATCATGGGAGAGGGTGGTCTTTGAATCTTTTCCTTGGATAGTGACGGTTGGGGAGACCTCTTCTTCGGTTTCAAAGATTATTAAGGCGGTGAGAGGTGAGGTTTTGTAAGGGTTTAAAATGATATTAGGATTTTTTATGGTGTGGCCTGTGGAAGTGAAATCTTTTTCGTATTCTTTTTGTAAGGCTATTTGACCTGGACTAAGTTTGATGAGGTCGGTATTTTCACCACGATTGCTGAGATAGGCGAGACAAAAAATGAGTGAGACAAAAACAACAAGAAAAACCATGAAGTGTGCGGTGAAATAGGTTGGTTTTTTGAATCTCTGCGTCAAACGAACGCGAATTTTGGATTTTATTGCTTGTTTTTGTTGCTTTAGCTTAAGCGAAAGATCTGAAATAGTTTCAGCTCGCTCATTACGAGTACCCGTATTACTCATGACCACCTCCAGTTATTTATATAATTTTAGCATAAAGAATCCAGAAATAAAAATAGAACACGTTATATTCTATTTATTCTTTCACTCAAAAGAGCAGTGTGTACTACGTTCACTACGGCCACTGGTCGAAATAAAAATAGAGCATAAATGCTCTATTTATTCTTTCTCCTCATGGAGCCGTGTGTCGGCTCTGCCCCGACGACCTGCCGCTTACAAGGCGGCTGCTCTACTAACTGAGCTAACACGGCTTATATCGTTTATTTTAACAGAGATTTTTTATTATCACAAGAGTTATCTATGCTTTTCTTATTTGGTTTTTAGATATTGAGTGATATCTTAGAAGAATTTTCTGGACATTATTGAATTACGCGAGGTCGCTTGTTGTTAGACTGTTGAGGTATTGAAGTAGTGGTACTGAGTTTTTTTCGTCTCAGGGTTGTGTTATTGATTTCATTTTTTGCAGCTGCGGTCTTGTTTTTAATTGATTCCTGATTGATCCGATTTTTGTGGATGGAAGAAATGGCTGCTTTTTTAATAGCGTTAATCGGAGCGTTGGCACGAGGATAGATGATTTTTGGTTGTGGACGTGGGCGAACCCTGGCTGGTTCTTTAACTTTTTTCTCTTTCTTTTTTGCCTTTTCAAGTTCAGCTTTTTTTAATGCGTCCTCGGCGATTTGCTGCTCTATGCGTGCGGTGGTAATATCGATATTTTCTTGGTCCCCTGCCTCTTCATAGATACTAAGAATTTGCCTTAATGTTGTAGTAGATTTATCAAGATTGTAGGCTGATTCAAGAGCTTCAATGGCAGCTTTTTTGTGTCCGAGCTTCTCTTCGGCTTTTGCTAAAGCTAGGAAGCGAGCAGCTACTGTACTATCGAGTTTGAGTGCTTGTTGAAATGCCATGGAGGCTTTTTCGTAGGAGCCGGTTTCAAGATAGATTAATCCCACGTTATGTAATGACATTGGGTTATTATCAAGAGATTGTGCGATTTCAAAACATTCGATAGCTTCGTCAAAATTTTGCGCCTTAGCATAAAGAATGCCGAGACGGTTATACGCTGCAGCGTTGGTTTCGTCGAGTTTTAAGATAGTGAGGAGGGCTTTTTCCGCACGAAGGGTCTTGCGACTGTTCATACTGTCTTTGGCAATAGTCCAGAGCTTCTTGATCTCTGCATCGTATTTAGTGCTCTCCTTATTGGAAGACTTTTTGATAGCAAGAACTGGCTCGAAAAATGCGAGAAAGATGGCAAAACTTAAAATCAGCAATGCGCCTAACATATTGTCTTATTTTAACATATTTTGATAGATTTAGAAAATTTAGATTAAATTTGCGAGAAGTTGTAGCTTCTTATTGCCATTTTTAGAAATATTTTGATATGCCAGATCTAGTCCTGTAATTTTTTTTAAAAAAAGTTGATTGTTGGTTTTATAGAAGGACTTGTATGCAAGCTCAATGGTGGTTTCAATGATTTTCAGGATGAATGCTTTATCATTATCAGAATCTGGATCAGATTTTTTGGGTTTTCTTTTTACGAGCTCTTCTGCTAGATGAATAAGTTGATCTTTGTCGGCGACTAGAAGTTTTTTAGCGTAGTCTAAAATTTCTGGAGGAACGTCTGGAGGTGATACGAGATTATCAGTGGTCTTTAGATAGAAAAGCATGGCCCTTGAGCGTATGGTGGGGAGCAATTGAAAGGGTTTTTGGGTGAGAATTAAGATATGAATATGTTCACCAGGTTCTTCAATGGTTTTCAGTAAGACATTGCTAGATTTTTCGGAAAGGAGTTCGGCGTGGCGGATGACAAGATATAGCTCTTTGGTTTGTTTATTCCTGGTGAGTTGCAATAATTCCCTGACTTCGTCAATTTGTGAGTCGATTGAATCCGCGTTGAGGGATAGCGATACTTGAGGCACAAGATTAAGTTCGATGTCTGGATTTACTACAAAAATAGTGGTAGAGAAAGCGCGGGAGATTTGAGGGATTTTTTCTAGTGAATCAATAAACATCTTGATTCTATTGTAGCGTAAAATGTGTCGAGGAAGTGGTTTTTAATCAAAGAGATTAAACTCTGGAGGAAGTGGAGCTTCAAAAACCTGTCGATTACTGGTGGGGATGGTAATTTCAAGTGTCTTGGCGTGGAGGTAGAGCCGATCGGTGGAATCTGGCTTTGCCGAACCATAGACGCGATCCCCGACAATTGGCGTACCTAGATATTTGAGGTGGACACGTAGTTGATGGGTGCGGCCAGTGGTTGGTTTGAGTTCGATTAATGAGTAAGTTTTTCCCTCTTTAAATTCATGTCCAGAGAAATCAGAGTTTGCGAAAATTTTTTTGAGGTTCAGTAGATCCGAGTGAGTAAATTTCTTGGTCTTTAAGACTTGGTAAAAAGTTTCAGATTCTTTGCCACCAGCCTCTACGATAAAGGTGGTTGGGTGTTTGAGATTTCTAGCAATGGGAAGATTGATGACAGCAGTAGTTAATTTTGGGCAACCCTCAACAATGGCATAGTAGGTTTTGTGGGTTTTTCTATCTTGAAACTGTTTTCTTAGGAGAGTCTGAGTGGAGGCGTCTTTAGCAAGAATAACAATACCGCTAGTGTCGCGATCAAGGCGATGAACAAGTAAGCCAAAATCTTCTAAGGTTGGCTCAAGACAGTAGTCTCCCTTGGCCATACTGAGTAGGCCTGCTGGCTTATCGAAGACAACTACGTGTTCATCTTCATAAATTGTGGTAGGGCGAACTTTATTAGCTTCTTGTTGTTTAAGATTGGCATTTGTAAGAGTTTTTGGGAGGATTAATTTAATAACTGAATCTTCGGTGAGTGGCGTATTTGGCTTGGTGGCCACCTTGCCGTCAACCTGAACATAGCCAAGCTTAATGAATGACTGAAGGGTATTGCGATTATAATCTGGGTATTTCTCAACAAGGGTATGATCTAGGCGAATACGTGGCTTTTTGGTATCTCTTTCCGTCAAAACAAGATCGCCATTAATGACGCGAGAAAGTGAGGGCTTGCTAAATTTTTTACCAGTTCGATACATTACTTATATTATAATATATTTATATTTAATATCAAGCTTAAGCTACCTGAGGCCAATGGATTTTTGTACTTTAAAAAGTGTCTGATTGGCTTTTTGCGTGGCATAAGCTTCGCCTTCAGCTAGTAGATCAAGAATAGTTTGATCGGGAATATTGTCGGCTTTTGTCTGAAAAACAGAGAGGAAATTCGATACCGTGGTCGCTACTTGTTTTTTGAAGTCTCCATAACGACTTTGATTAGACCATTTTTTAATAACAGTAGATAGAGGTTGATCGCTAAGTAGCGCTTCAATTTGTAAGAGATTGGAGATGCCCGGTTGATTTTGGAAATCAAAATTGATATTCGCCAAAGAATCGGTGGTGGCGGACATAATTTTTTTAGAGGCCTGTGCGGGGGTATCTGACATCATAATTTTACTATTATCAGAATCGCTGGATTTACTCATTTTCTTTTCTGGATTTTGCAAATCGCGGATACGAAGACCAGAAGGAGTGTCTTTATCTTGATTACTGAAAGTATTACCCAGTGTCTCCATAAATTTAACTTGATCTGTGGTTTTTTCGGGAATAGTAAAAATTTCACCATACTTACGGTTGAAACGTTCTGCAATATTACGTGTGAGTTCTAGATGCTGGAATTGATCTTCACCGACTGGTATATAGTTTGCATCATAAAGTAGAATATCGGCGGCCATGAGAATTGGATAATTGAAGATGCCAACGTTGGTTGAACTGTCATTATTTTGACTTTTTTCTTTATATTGAGTCATGCGTAATGCTTCACCCATTGAGGTATAGCAATCGAGAATCCAACAAAGTTCAGAGTGCGCAGGGATGTAGGATTGACGATAGATATGGATATTGGAATTAATTTTGAGGCCAGCCGCAAGATAATACTTTAGCTCACGGATAGTGTTTTGTTTTAGATTTCCATCGATGCTACTAATGATTGAATGTAGATCAGGGATAAAGATATTAACGTGATGCGTTTCAGAGTATTTATTGGCAAGGCGAACCATGGGAAGTAGGGCGCCTAGAAAATTTCCGAGGGTAATTTCAGAGTTAATGCGAATGCCGGTGAGAATTGTTTTCATGTTTGATTCCTTATGGAAGTTAGTCTAGTGTGGTGTTAGTTATACTACTGAAAATTATACTGTAATTTTTGGGGTTGGCAAGTTTTTTGGAGAGAGTGGTCTGGGTGAGGTGTTAAAAATATAAAAAAAGCCTCTATTTCAGAGGCTTAGTAGGGGGTGAACTTTTAGTACTTAATAGGCTCCTTAAAAAGTGGAACAGTTTTGTTGTGATCTCTAATATTCGCCACTAAATATTGATGACGAAAACGATCGATGATGTCCATAATGGAGAGCCCAGCTTCGTGGTCGCCGTCAAACTTAACGATTAGAGTATAGCCATTGGGTGCGCCCTGTAAATTAATGAATCTGCAATGGTATCCATTGAGGATGTATTTTAATTTACTTTGATTTTTTTGCGACACTGCTACATTTGCTACAATACGAAGACGCATAGTTGTCACCTCCTTGTAATGTTCTACCCCCGCCTGAGTTGAGTATAGCAGAGATGATAAAAATAAAAAAGACCCGGATGACGGGTCGAGGAATCTTTAAAGATGGTGGAGCATAAGGGATTCAAACCCTTGACCTCATCAATGCGAATGATGCGCTCTATCAGCTGAGCTAATGCCCCACATATCTTTAGTATACTATAAAATTAGTTTTCGCGGATGGCTTTAATAATTTTTCCAATGGTTGGTTTAGTGCCATACATCAAAACACCGACGCGATAGATTTTTGCGGCAATGAAACCAATAAGGATAGTTGTGAGAATTAGGAAAATTATTGAAAGTAGAACTTCGATGCCTGGAACTTCGCTCATGGCAATACGAGTGAACATGGCCATCGGTGAGGTGAGTGGGAAAAGTGAGAGTGTTTTCATCAATACTGAGTTGATATCACCACTACTCATGGCATTGGTTGATACAACAAAGCCTGCTACGAAAATGATCTGGATGAGCATTAGAGCAGACGAAAGATCTTCAATTTTGGAAACAGTGGAGGCCATGGCTCCGAAGAGAAAAGAGTAGACGAGGAAGCCGAGTAGGAAGAAAATTAATAGATAGCCGACAAGAGAGGCTGGGAAGTTGAAGAGAGTGGTCATAATGGCGTTGTTCTCAAAATAGGCTTTGTTGACATTGTATGAAATAAAGGCGGCCCCAAATATTGCGGCTATCTGTACGATGCCAGCGACGCTGGAAGCTAGAATTTTACCAAACATTAGAGCGACTGGGTTGGCGCTGGTGATTAGTACTTCCATGGCGCGAGAAGTTTTTTCGGTCACAACACTCATAGCAACTTTTTGGCCGAATATAATGATAACCATATAGAGCACAAAAACCATGACGTAAGCATACCAAAAATTCTTAGCACCATTTTCGCTGACATTTTCAACTTGATGGTTAATATCAGGGTTTTGAACTTCAGCAATTTGAGTATCAGATAGTCCATGTTTTTTCAGATAGAAATTAGAGTAGATGGTTTTTAGAAGATTATCCATAACTTGCAGGTTTGGATCTTGCAAAACTGAGATACTTGCTAAATAGGTGTAAGATTTGAGGTCTGAGGAGAGAATGAAGGCAAAATCGACAGACTGATCTTTAATTTTCTTTTTTATTTCTTCTTTTGAATCGTTTGTAATTTTGACATTGGTATGTGGAAAACTTGCGGCGATACTTGGAAGGATTTTATCAATTTCGGAATTGTCGGACGCAATAAGAACTTCGGGTTTCTTTACCTCTGAATTTTCAGCGTCTTGGGATTTTTTGACAACTTCACCCACGCGAGGTGCAAACAGTAATCCAGAAACTGCGAGGACTAAGATAATTGTTGTGATAATGAAAACTTTGTTTTTAAAGTATTGAGCAAGTTCATGCTTGAAAATTGTTAAAAATTGTTTCATATTAATCCTATCTTTTTTCTTTTACACTTGTAATTTCATCAATCTCTTTTTCGTCGCCAGCATACTCGACAAAGATATCGTTTAGGGTTGGTTCTAAGACACCGATACTGTCGATATCGTATTCTTTAATTAGTTTTTGCATGACTTTTTGTTTTTGGTCAGCAGATGTCATTTTGTAGATTAAGTTAGTATCATCAATAATCTTACACTCGTCCTGATATTCGGTTTTGATTTTCTTAATATCTTTAGATTCAATTTTTAGCTTATCTCGCACGTAACTTTGTTTAATTTGTTTGATGTTGCCCGCGATCATGATTTCGCCGTTTTTCATAATTAGAATATCGTCACAGAACTCCTCAATGTAATTCATTTGATGACTTGAAAAGATTACGATTTTATTTTGCTTGATCTGCTCCTTGACGACACTTTCGAGCAGCCTGGCGTTAACAGGGTCGAGGCCGGAAAAGGGTTCATCAAATACAACAATGTCAGGGTCGTGGGCAATACTTGAAATTAGTTGGATCTTTTGTTGATTTCCTTTTGAAAGGGTGTCAAGTGGTTTGTTCTTATATTCAGACATATTGAGGAAATCGAGCCAGTAATTTACGGACATAATAGCATCTTTCGTACTCATACCCTTAAGGGTGGCAAGATAAATTAGTTGATCTAAAATTTTTTCTTTTGGATACAAACCACGCTCTTCTGGAAGATACCCAAAACTAACGGCTTTATAATCAAGGGGTTTGCCATCGAGGAGAATTTCACCACCGCTAGCCTTAAAGACATTCATGAGAATACGTATGGTAGTGGTTTTACCAGCACCATTACGCCCGAGAAGGCCAAAAGCGTGGCCACTTTTGGCAGTAAAGCTAATGTTATTTAAGGCGGTTTTCTTGCCGAATACTTTCTTGATATTCTTTAACTCGAGTTTCATAGGCTCCTTTTGATTAACTTTTTAACACGAAAAGTTCTGTTATGGATGTTTTCTAGTTTAACTTTCTCGTGATTCGATTATGTTTTATAATATTTGGAATTTTATTCCTTTATACTAGGTACTTTCAATTTTATTGATAAGGTAATAACTGCTTGGTGAATTTTTTCTAGATCCTGTTTAATCTCAGGGTTGTCTAGGTTTTCTTCAGAGCCAGCCTTTAGACAGAGATCTATCACTTGTTTCATCCAGTCTGCAATCTGCTGCATTTCGGACTCTTTCATGCCGCGTGTGGTGATGGCTGGAGTACCAAGACGGACACCCGAAGGACGGAAGGCGCCACCTTTATCGCCTGGCACAGCATTAGCGTTTAGGGTTAGTCCAACAAGGTCGAGGGCGCGTTCGTAGAATTTTCCGTCAATGCCAAAACTTTTTTGGACATTGATTAGGATGAGATGGTTATCTGTACCGCCGCCTTGTAATGTAAAACCATGCTTGATTAAACTATTCGCTAGGGCTTTTGCATTGAGGACGATTTGTTTAGTGTATTCTTTAAAGCTCGGCTGTAGGGCTTCAAGGAAGGAAACGGCCTTAGCGGCAATGGTATGCTCTAGTGGACCGCCCTGGGTGCCTGGAAAGACGGCACGATCAATAAGGATAGGAATATTTTCTAAGGTATGTTCAGGTTTTTTGAGGGGGGAAGAGACATTACCATTGGAGAGAATAAGTCCGCCACGAGGACCACGCAAAGTTTTATGGGTAGTGGTAGTCATAACGTGAAAACCGTAATCTAGAGGGTTTGGATGCACGCCGCCGGCGATTAGTCCTGCAATGTGAGCCATGTCGGCCATGAGGAGGGCGCCGATTTTTTGCCCGATTTTTGCGATACGCTTGAAATCTGGAATTTTCATGAATGCGGAATAGCCGACTAGTATAATTTTTGGTTGTTCAGTTTTGGCGAGGTGCTCAATTTCTTCGTAATCAAGATCACCATCCTCAGTAGTGCTATAAGAGATAAAATTGTAGATTTTGGCAGACCTAGTGACTGGAGAACCATGAGTGAGATGGCCACCGTGGCCAAGATTCATGGCGAGAATTTTATCGCCAGGTTGGCACCAGGCAAAATATACGGCTTCGTTAGCATTGGCTCCTGAGTGGGGCTGTACATTGGCGTGATCGGCATGAAATAGTTTCATAGCGCGAGAGATGGCAAGACGTTCAATGCGATCAATATTAGTCTGTCCGCCATAGTAGCGGTAATTTGGTAGAATTTGTTCTGATATCTGATCTTCGCCCCAATTAAAATTAGTTCCCTGGTCACGTAGATTGATTTGTTTTTCATGCCAATTAAGACCTTCAAAAGAAGGGTAGCCTTCAGAGTATTTATTAGTAAGAATGGAGCCCATGGCTTTTAAGACGTTAGCGGAAACGTAGTTTTCGCTTGGAATTAATTCGAGGCCTTCGGTTTGGCGAACTTCTTCCTGCTTTATTATATTAAAGATGGGATCTTCTTGTGTATTATGAGAAAAATTTGACATAACTATATCCTATTTAAAAATTTATGAACGTTTTTGGTATAAGTTATGGATATAATTTAGATCATGAATACCTTCCTTATCTTCAATTATATCACTATTCTGGCTGAGTTTGGTGACCGTATATTTTGTTTTATCAAAGTCCGGAAAATAAACGTCGGCCTCAGCATCTTCACCATCTACTTCAGTTAGATAAATTTTGTCACAGTGAGGCAAGAATTGTTGATAAATTGAGCCGCCACCGATAATGAAATATTCCTGGGAGTCATTTTGATGGTCTTTGATAAACTGGTTTAGATCATGTAGGACTATGACTTCTTCAGGGAAAGTTGGCTCTTCATCTGGTGAAAGTACATAATGCTTTCGACCAGGGAGTAGTTTGGGAAGACTGAGGAAGGTGGTGCGTCCCATAACAACGGGGAAACCCATGGTGGTTTGTTTGAAGAATTTTAGGTCCCCAGGGATATTAAAAACTAAACCACCTTTTTTGCCTAATTCACGGTTTTTGCCGATAGCTGCAATAATACTGAAACTCATGTATGTTCCTTTGAAAAATATTAATTACTTTAAAGACTATTCTGTGACCGGCATAATGATGCGACCCTGATGTTTATAGTCAATTAATTGAATGTCTTTTAATTCCTTGGAATTATCAAACTTGAAGAAGTCGTGAATATCAGGATTGATATATAGTTTTGGGGCCTTATAAAGTTCACCGTCTTTTTCGAGTTTCTCATCCCGACGCCGCAACTGCTCCTCGATGCCTGGTATTTGATTTTCATAGATATGAGCATCATTAATCACATAGGTCATTAGGCCTGGTTTTAGATTGCAGACTTTGGCGATAAGATGACAGAGTACGGCATACTGGGTGACATTGAATGGCATTCCGAGGGGAACATCGTTTGATCTTACGGTAACGATAAGATTGAGTTTTTGGTTGTTATCTGAAACACTCCATTGGGTATTCCAAACACAAGAAGGGAGAGCGGCGGTTTTGATCCATTCATTTTGCCATAAGGACATAATCATGCGGCGATTGGTGGGATCGTGTTTAATAGTTTCAATTAGACCTTGAGTTAATTGATAGCGATTAACGATCCAACCATAGGCGGTACCGATGGTGTGGGCAAAATCTTTGCCAAAATGTTTGCCTTGGTAATTTCCTTCCGCGTCAATTTCCCACTCGTTCCAGATTTTAACTCCACGTTCTTGTAGCCAACGCACGTCGTTGCTTTGAGCTTGGTAGAACCAGAGCATTTCAAGAACGGCGGTTTTAAAGGCGACAAATTTAGTGGTGAGGATGGGAAATTCTTCTGATAAGTTAAATTGTAGGACTTGGTGGGGTAGGCGAATAGTGGTTGTGGGTTTGATAGTTTGAGCTAGGTGATTCGGGAAATTGGACTGGATATCTTGATTGGTTTTTTGATCAAGAACTTTTGGGTTTGTAGTGACACGTTCACCAGTGGTGAGAATTTTTTGACATAGCTCTAGATACTGCTCGTCGAACTTGCTCATATGACCTCCATTTTTAATTAGTATAGCATTCGGTTTAGAAATAAAAAAGCCCCAGCAAAGCTGGGACTAAGGAAGGTATGTATTATTTAAAGGGTAAGTAGTTTAGCCTTTTTAGATTTCCATTGATCAAACCATTCGCCACGTATGTCAATGACTGCTGCCTTTAATATTTTGTAGAATATGTCGTAATAGTAGCAGTTATGTTGATGCATAACGAAGCTGGCGGCAAAAATGTCCACCAGGGTTTCACTACCCATAATTTCAGCTATTATCTCTTCCCCTTCAGATACATGATGATTGTACTTACTGTGTAAGATGCCATAATACCCGGATGATTCGTAGATGAGACCACGTAGGATCGCGTCAAGCTTATCAGTTAGTTTACACAAATCGCGGAAGATCCTGTCTTCTACTGAAAGAGTATCCGGGTTCTGGTTGTAGATTTTAAAATCCCTCAAAATCTGCTTACGAAGTTTACGTTTTGCGTATTTTAATCTTCTCTTTAAGCAGGCGTATTCCTTTTTGTCAGTGTCAGGATCCCTAAGTAGATTATCAGGTATATCACCGTTTTCTGTTTCACCAAGATCGTGGTACTGCATAAAAAGCATGGCACGATCAAGGGTTTTCTTGTCGATTCTTTTACCGTACTGGTCGCTAATCTGTTGAAGTAAAACCACTGTTCCAAACGAATGTTGTGACAATGTTTCTGGACACAAATCCGTGGTTGGATGCATAACTTTGGCAGCTCCATAATTTATGAAGCCGGCTCGCATGAATAAATCCGTAGTTCTAAAATTCTGATAATGCTTCCAGATTACATAAGGGCGTTTTCTGGATTTTCCCCTTCTCTTTGTCTCATGATATAGCTTAGGTGGAAGACCACAGAAATCATCGTCTGGAGCTAATTTGATTTTATCTGGATCGTAATTCTTTTTTTGCTTTTCGTTATCTGCCATATCAGATACCCCCTTTTCTAAAAAATCGGTTGTAGACACATCCTTTTTTGACGTATCCTTGTAACTTATAAATATTGCGTCGCCAGAATACATGGCTACGATGTCGGTACCTTGTTCAGGCGTCAATAAGTAGATGCTAAATTCATCACTGTTGCCAAAATCTACAAAATAATACATAAGATTCCTCCTTTTTAATGTGCGTAAAGTGCCATAGAAATACTCAAGCTTTAGCTTGCTTTCTTGTGCATTATCTCAGATATTATATAGCTCATAAGCTTAAATCGCAAACATAACCAGGACGATTTTTGTGTTTGACTCGAAAGTTTTTAAGCTTGATTTTTTATAGAAATGATATTAGAATATCATCTAACTTATTGTTCTTTAAAAAGGAGGTTTGTTTATGGAGAAGAAGGTTTTATTGTCTGAGGATGAAACTGTAAAGACAATCAGTACATTTTTAAGAGGCTTTGCAAGTACTGGAACACATGTGCAGACATTGACGGCGCTTGGTTATGCGAGATCAAAACACGCGGGTCAGATGAGACGGTCGGGAGACCCATATATTTTACATCCACTAAAAGCAGCAACTTTTGCCATTTCAAATGGTATTACGGACGATATCTTAATTGCTGCGATTATTTTACATGACGTACCGGAGGACACGATGACGCCGATCACGGAACTTCCGTGTAATAGTGAAGTTAAACATGCTGTGGAACTGATGACCTATCGTCGCTGTGATGGTGAATCTAAGCTGTCGGCAAAGCGTCGTTATTACAACGGCTTGATGGAGAGTAAATATGCGCTTTTATGCAAGGCGTATGACAGAGTGAATAATCTGTGGACCTTATGCGACCTCTCGCGAGAGTCGGTGGTAAAAAATATATATGAAACTGAATTTTTCCTGATGCCACTTTTAAAGGATGGAAAAGAATTGTGGCCAGAATTTGCAAACCAAATTAGTGGGCTGAGGGATATTTTCCGTGGTGCTATATATTTTTATGCCAAGACTTATGGCTTTGAGATACCAAAGGACGAGCCAACCGATGATGAGTGGTCGGTGATACTTGGTGAATAATGGGAGGATTCTATCCTCCCCTTTTTATGATCAAATATTTCGTAGTTTACGGTTTTCATGGTATAATGTGGTTATTGGGGTATTAGCTCAGCTGATTAGAGCGCTTCGCTGGCAGCGAAGAGGTCAGGAGTTTGAATCTCCTATACTCCACCAGATTGTTTTTTAAAACTTACCGTTATGGTGAGTTTTTTTATAGGCATTATGGTTATCTTTATTTTTTACTTTATTTTTTGGTGATGTGACCCTTTAAAAACAAATAATTTTGAAAAGAGATAATTTAAAACTACGGTAATAACATTACAAAGTAACTTCCAAATCAATTTATCATGATGAAGATGATCGACCATAAGCCACATGATAAAGACTTCCACAAAGAGGGTAATAATTCTAGCAATTAGGAAGTTGATTATCTCTTTTGTGGTTTCTTTTCTGGACTTATTTTTACTTTTAAAGACCCAAATTTTGTTTGTGACAAAAGCAAAAATAACAGCAATGATCCAAGCGATAATGGTGGCCGGAATGGTCTCGACTACCGTGAATCTTGAGAGAGCCCAGAAAGAGATCAGGTTTATTAAGGTTGTAAGTACACCGAAAAATAAGTAGGCAATGAGGTGTTCATATTTCAGAATGAAATTTTTTAGTTCCTTAATTGAAGTAAAAGCTTTTAGTAGATCTTTTAACATAAGTTCATTATATCACTAGACAAAAAATACCCCAAATGGGGTACTCTTTGTCCAATTTGCGTAAATAATTAACGCTTGGAGAATTGTTCGCGCTTTCTTGCAGAGCGAAGACCGTATTTTTTGCGTTCTTTCTCACGAGGATCGCGTTTGATGAGACCAGCTTTCTTAAGAACTGGACGTAGATCAGGAAACTCTAGGGTAAGAGCTTTAGAGATAGCTAGTTTAATAGCATCAACCTGACCAGCAAGACCACCACCTGATACGAGGATGGTGATATCAAACTCTTTTTGCTTACCAGCAAGAGCTAGTGGATCAGTAACCTCGGCAAGAAGTGATTTGTTGCCTGAAAGATAGTCAAGAGCAACTTTGTTGTTGATGGTGATTTCACCTTTACCCTTGAATAGACGAGCACGGGCGGTTGCAGCTTTGCGACGACCAAGACCGTAGGAATATTTGGTAATAGCCATTATTTGATCTCCTTTGGATTCTGAGCAGTATGAGTATGTTCAGCGCCATTAAAGACGCGGAGACGAGCTAAACGATCTGCTGTAAGCTTATTTTTTGGCATCATGCCCTTGACAGCTTCTTTAAGAGCGTAAGAAGGATCTTTTTCGATAACTTCTTCAAGTCTTAATTCTCTTAATCCACCTGGGAATCCACTGTGGCGATAGTATTTTTTATCAACCATCTTATTGCCAGTAACTTGAATGTTCTTGGCGTTAATAACAATGACATAGTCGCCATTATCAACATGTGGAGTGTAGGTAACTTTTGATTTACCCATAAGTTTGTCGGCGATGACGACTGCTAATTTTCCAAGTGGAAGAGTGCTGGCATCAATAACAAACCATTCGCGTTTGATTTCTGCGGTTTTTTGGCTAAAAGTTTTCATTACTTAGCCTCCTTTTTGAGGTCGAGATTGATGGAATCAACAAAGGAGATGGTTGCCATTTCGGCGTGATCACCTTTTCTGAAGCCAGTGCGTTCGATTCTTAGATAACCTGAATTACGCTTAATCTGTGGTGCAATTACATCCATTAAGAGATCTGCAGCTTCGAGATTATCGAGGCGGGAGATGAGGAGGCGACGATTTGCGAGGCCACCTTTCTTAGCGATTGTAACTAATTTTTCGGTACCACGACGCATTTCTTTAGCGCGGGCAAGCGTAACGGTAATTGCTTGATATTTGATCAGAGAACACATCAGCCCACGTAGTAGAGCCCTTCTCTGGTCGGTTTCACGGCCGAATTTACGACCTTTATATCCGTGGCGGTGCATTTAAATATTTAACTCCGTTAACTTTTGTTTAACTTCGTCAAGCGCCTTTTGTCCGAAACCTTTAAGTTCTTTGAGGTCGGTGTCTGAGAGGACAACGAGATCGCGGATGGTACGAATTTCGTTATTAACAAGTGCGTTGGCGGTACGGGCGGAAAGGCCAAGCTCTTCAATTGGGAGCATAAGGCCTGCATCTTCCGCTTCTTCTTTTGAGCCTGGAGCAGGTGCTGATTCAACAGCAGTGCTTCCGGCAAAAGCTTTATATTGGTTGAGGAGGATAGCGGCAGCTTCCTCGAAGGCTTCTCTTGGGGTAATGGTGCCATCAGTCTCGATAGTAAGAGTTAATTGATCCAAGTTGGTATCTTGGCCAACACGAGTCTTATCTACATCGAAACGAACACGCAAAACTGGGGTGAAGACAGCATCTAGTGCGATCATGTCGCTGTGAATACGTTCTTCACTAGCAGCTTCGATTGGAAGATAACCGCGTCCTGATTCAACGATGAAATGCATTTTAAGAATGTAGTTTGGATCGTCGATGTGGCAGATAACCTGGTTAGGGTTTGCGATTTCGACATCGCCAGTGAGTTTAATATCACCAGCAACAACACGTGCATCACCATCTTTTTTAGTTTGATCGCTGCCTTTAATCTCAAGAGTAAGTTCTACTGGAGCGTCGGTGTGACACTTGAAGCGAATATTCTTAAGATTTAGCATGATGTCAATGACATCTTCACGCACACCCTCGATAGCAGTGAATTCATGGGTGGTGCCTTCAATACTGAAAGAAGTGATGGCAGCACCTTTGATGCTTGAGAGTAGAACACGGCGTAGCGAGTTCCCTAAAGTGTGACCATAGCCGTGATAGAGCGGCTTGATAACAAATGAGGCGCTACTAGCGGACAATTCGTTAACTTCTGCAAGATTTGCTTCGTGAATTACTTTTGTTGTCATTGTTCTCCTTAGCGTGAGTAATACTCAACGATTAGTTGTTCATTAATGCCGGTTTCTGCTTCTTCGCGTTTTGGTGTACCGGTGATTTCAATCCTCATTTTTTTAGCATCGGCTTTTAACCAGCTGAGTAGCTGAGCTCCAGATGCAGCAACAGTATTCTCAAGATTTTTGAAATATTCTGACTTGGCTGATTTTTCACGAACTTCTAGGACGTCGCCAACTTTAAGGCGGATTGATGGAATATCAATACGACGGCCGTTGAGTAGGAAGTGACCGTGAGAAACGAGTTGACGAGCTTGACGACGGGTGGTCGCAAAACCTGCACGGAAAACTACGTTATCTGCGCGGCGTTCGAGGAACTCGAGGAGGTTTTGGCCGGAAAGACCTTCGGCCTTCTGTGCTTCCTTCATGAGTTTAGCGAACTGTTTTTCTAATAAACCATAGAGACGGCGAACTTTTTGTTTTTCACGTAATTGGGTGAGGTAGAGACTACCACCACGAATACGCATATCACCGTGTTGACCTGGAATACCAGATTTTTTTGCCATAATCTTATGGGCTTTTGGTGCGAGGGCAAAGCCTTCGCGACGACTTTGTTTAACGATTGGAGATTTATCTCGTGCCATTACGGTTTCCTCTCTCCCTTTGGACGTACACCACCATGAGCGATTGGTGTTTGATCTGTTATACTATCGATTTTAATTCCAAGACTGGAGAAGGCGCGAATTGCGCTGTCGCGACCAAGACCAATGCCTTTGACATATACGTCAACTGAACTGAGGCCGTGATCTTTTTTAGCGATTTCACCAGCTTTTTCAGCAGCGATTTGGGCTGCATAGGCGGTACCCTTCTTAGAGCCACGGAAGCCATTAGCTCCTGCGGATGACTGAGAGAGGACCTGACCTTTTTTGTCGGAAACACTAATAATAGTGTTGTTGAAGGTGGCTTTAATGTGTACCTGACCGGAAGTCACGACACGCTTGCCCTTTTTACCTCTAACTTTGGTAGCTTTTACTCCTGCTACTTCAGTTTGTTTTACTTCTTCTGTCATTCTAATTACCTCTAAGTCTTACTTGCTGCTTTTGGTTGTGCTCCACCGACCGCGATCGCCTTACCCTTACGTGTACGTGCATTCGTACGAGTACGTTGGCCGTTGACTGGAAGTCCAGCCTTGTGGCGGACACCTTTGTAAGAATTGATGT
>ERZ773099.316-NODE-316-length-42720-cov-6.972718_pt1 | contig 42720 bp, 31 predicted proteins | sample MGYA00511120_ERZ773099 | MGnify/ENA primary metagenome ERZ773099 (study PRJEB29015, sample SAMEA2738012) | human oral metagenome | biome: human oral; feature: human-associated habitat; material: dental | place: China | collected 2104 ... | reverse complement strand
TGATGTTCTTTACGGTAAGTTCCATGTAGCTGTACTTGCCTTCCGCCATGCCTTTCTGCTGTTCCGCCGTCAGGTTGATAGCCTTTGAACTCTTGATGATCAGAGGCGTTTTCTGTGCGGCAGGCGTATCAGGCGTTGCCGGCTTTGCAGGTTTTTTCGCATCAGGCGTCAGCGGCTTCTTATCGTCAGGTTTTGCCGGCCCTGCTTTCACTTCCTCATACTGCGCGGTAATCTTGGTGTCTTCTTCAAATTTGCCTTTGAGTTCTTTGTCCCACTTGATGAACTTCCAGCCGTCGGCGGCCTTAACTTTAGGCGCGTTCTCATTAAGATCAACTTCCTTGCCTTTCCTGACATCGATTACCGACTTGCCTTCGAGTGTTCCGTGCTCGCCCTTGTCAAATGTAAGTCTTACGTACCCGTCGTATGGCTTCTGCACATCCGGGTTTTCAGGCACCACGACGGTTTCGGTATGCACATCCTTGAGAGCCTTGGATATAGCCTGCTGGAAAGCATCACAGGTGTATGTCGCACCTGCCACAACGTCTATTCCGGTTTCTTGGTAATTCTTGTTCTTGATATCCGCAACATCCTTGCCGATATAGTCGATGAGCATTTGATTTGCCATCTCGAAATAGCCTCTGTTATGCTCTTCATGTTCGTTAGGATCGTCGCAAACCGTGCCGTTATCTCTGACGTACACGATCTTGCCGTCCTTGACCCAAACCTTGACTTTCACAACGTACGGATCCCAGTTGTGAGCATGCCCGGTATTTGCTTCGCCTTCATAGGCGGTCGCGCCTTTGAGGTCGCCTTCCGCTTTCAGATCTTTCAAAGTGATGTCAAGATCTTTGATGATCTTTGTGACTTTTTTATCGGTGATGTTCAGTACCATCACGTATTTTTTGGCTGCTTTATAAGCATCCTCGACCGCCTGCCATTTCTCCTTGTCAAAGCTGGCCGACTGAGCGTCAAGCGACTCCTTGACAAACATGAGTGCCGCAATTTCCGACCTCTTGAGGGTCCAGTTCATATCGTCTACATTTTTGTCAACACGAGCCTTGCTTGCTTTGGCATCATTCAAAACTCTTTTCGCTTCCGTCAACGTTTCCGTGAAGAACGCCTTGAATCCGCCGGCGTTATTTCCGATTTTAACACTCGACAGTTTGTCTGCATCTACTTTTTCCGCTTCCGCAACGGCCTGTTTCAGAGCTTCTTTATCCGCCTCTGTCGCGATAACCTCCGGATCTATCACATAGGAATTCAGTGTATCATCCCTGAGCTTATTCGGGTTCTTTTTCTCAGGAGTATGTACAACAACCGCGCCGTCATACTTTTCAACTCCCGGATTGTTTGTGAACACTCCTGCCCCGAGTTCTTTCAGCGATGCGGGCACACTGATCTCTTTAAATTTGTTTCCTTGATTCGCCTTACGGTTGGCAAAAGCCTGTGAGCCAATTTTTTCAAGACCTTCAGGCAAATCGATACCGGTAAGCTTGTTGTCGGCAAATGCTAGCGAAGCAATCGTCTTGAGCTTGCTGCCCGCGCCGAATTTGACTTCCGTAAGCTCGCATCTTCTAAACGAGGCATTCATGATTGTTTCAACAGAAGCCGGTATTTCCACCTTGCCGAGAGGGCAATTGGCAAAGCAGCCTTGGTCTATGTATTCGAGTTTATCATTCCATTCCACCTTTTCGACATTTGACATCATGAACACGCCCAGACCCAATCTCTTGAGTTCCCGAGGGAGTTTCACCTGCTGGATGTTATTGAACTGCAGAGCGTAGTCGCCGATCTCCGTGATCGTATCAGGCAATTTTACACTCTCGATATCATAGCCCATATTCAGATTTCTGAATGCGTCATATTCTATGATTTCAACATCTTTTCCATCCGGCGTCTTGTCCGGAATTACCAAATTCTTGTTTCTTCTGACTTTCAGTTTTCCCTGATCCGAGAATTTGACCACCTTGTTTCCGTCATACACAAAGTCATCGGTGACCCATTTGGTGTAGTCGATAGGAGGTTTAGGCGGTACCGGCGCAGGATCCACCAGGTAATTCTCTTTATTTGCCAGATTCTGGGGGTTATTGCCCGAAGCCGTGCGTATAACTACCTTTCCGTCGTATGCATCCACTCCCGTATTTATATACAATGCCTGAGCGCCTATGGAACTCAAGGAATCAGGAACGTGAAGCTCCTCTATCTCATTTTCGGCAAGAGACAGGCGTCCCAGCGTTTCAATATTTCCTTTGAACGTTACTGTCTTGATCTTGTTTCCTCTCGCCATGGAAAGCGGAAGTTCTTTTACTTTGGCAGGCACTGTCAGACTTGTGAATGCATTTCTGAAGAATGCTGCCATGCCGATTGCTTCCAAGCTGTCCGGAAGCACCAGATCTCCGCCGCATCCGTTATATGCGAATGCCATCGCGCCTATAACCCTATATCCTTCAGGGATCTTAAGCGTATTGAACCTTGTCGTTCCAAATTCTCCCGCAAAAGCATTATTGTCCACGGCTTCTACCTTTGCGCCCTTATCGTCCTTGGCAGGAAGTTCAATATCTTTTATCGTAGCCAGTTTGGCAAGACCTTTCTCGGAGAAGCCCTTAACCGCGTTGAGTTCGACTTCGGTCGTCACACCGCCCTCTTCTTCCTTAACTTTGACCTTTCCGAAAACAAAGTCTTCGGCATTCCAATTGCTTGCGACTACCGGATCGACCACGTAGTTGTTTCCGTCAGGCAGTTTGTTAGGATTGTCTTTCTCCGGCGTCCAAAGAAGAACTTTCTTCTCTCCGGGGTTCTGCGGATTATCCCTGCCCGGATTTCCGTCAAATGCATCCTTTGCTATAGGAGGAAGTATACCGTGAAGACCCTTTTTCAGCGTCTTAGGTATGTTAACCTCTTCCAACTTATTGTTGGCAAATGCCTTTGCGTAAATCAACTCAACCTTATTTCCGAGATCAAGTTCACTTATCTCATTGTCACTGAAACTCTCAGGTCCTATGCTCGTAACGTTGTCTGTCAGAATGACCTTTTTGAGTTTATTGTTCTGAAAGGCTGCTTTTGACGCGTATTTGAAACTTTTAGGCGCAACAAACTCTTCGATTTCATTGTTCGCGAAGGTCCTGTCAAAGATGTATACAAGCCCCTCATTAAGTACAAGACTCTTTATCTTATTTCCCTTGAAAGCTTCATCGTATATCTTCTTGTAGTTACCGGGAACCGTGAGTTTGGTGATTCCCTTGTTAACAAAAGATTTCTCGTAGACCGCCTCTACTTTTTCACCATTCAGGTTCATAGCGGGCAGGACCACTTCCTTATTGTTTTTAAGTTTCTCAACACCTTTTCCCGAGAATCCTTTTACCGTCATCTCGTTGATGTAATTCTCATCTTCTATGTCACCGACCTCGTATCTCTCGTACTCAAAGTCCTCTATGCACCATTTGTCCTGTGAATACTTATCTTTGATGAGAACCACGACGGTAACATCTTCTTTCGGCATTTTGAACGTGTTGTCAGTAACCTTAACCGTTCCGTACTTTTTCTTGACGGTGAGACTGAGAATCTCCTTGTTCGGGTCGGAAATCTCGCATTTGATCTTTACTTCCTGTCCCTCTTCAGCCTGTTTCTCAGGCGTGCATGTCACCTTTACTCCTTCGGGGGCTTCAGTTTTTATGTTGAATTTAGGGGCTGTCTTGAGATAAACCGGAGTTATGTCTTTGCTGCCTTCCTGTTTGTCAAACGCAAAGTTCTCGACCACGACTTTCCCCTTGATGTTGTCGATTTTCGCATCTCCCTGCTTAATCAGGTTTTCCATGAATGCGGACAAACCGATCTTCTTTACGGATTCCGGTATAAACACCTCTTTCAGAGCATTGTAGGAAAATGAGTTTTGCTCTATGACCTGAAGCGTTTTGGGGAACTCCACAGCCTTAATTCCATTTCCTATGAAAGCCCCATCCCCGATCGTGACAACATTGCTTGGAAGTTTCAAATCGGTGAACTTAAGAGCTTCATTCATCGACTTGTTGCTGAATGCCTCTTTACCTATGGCATTGACCACTTTCCCGTAAACCACGGACGGTATCACAAGAGAATGGTTGCTCGTTCTTTTATTCTTACCCGATGCGCTCAGACCCGTGACTTCCGCATACGTCTTACCTGCCTGAGAGGTGTTGTTGTAGGTAAAGTCGCTTGCGATGTAGTCGTTGCTCGTCTTGGTCTTAATGAAATACGTGTCCTTGGTATCATTGAAAAAATTGATCTGATCTACATCCGAAACGGTCAGCACAACCTTGCCGCCGTGTGCCGGATCTCCCGGATTTTTCTCAAATGCGTTGATTCGTATCTCTCCGACGCAGTCGGGTACCGTAACTTCTTTGATCTGGTTGTTTCCGAAAACGCTCGGGTAAATCAAAGTGCAGCTTTCTGAAAGCTTAAGATCCGTGATCTTGTTGTACGCAAAAGCTCCATACTCAACTTCCTTTACGGAGTTCGGCAGCACCAGCTTGCTTATCTCGTTTTTGTAAAACGCGGAGTGCCCGATGCTTTCAATATCGTTGGAAAATATAACCTCTTTGATGCCGAGTTCTTTAAACTTATCCGCTCCGATATTGGAAACCGGTCTTCCGCTCTGCGACTTAAGGGAAGGAAAGACCAGCTTACCGTTGTTTTCCTGAAGCTTGGTTTTTCCTGCCGGCGTAAGGCCGTTAAACGTTGTTCCGCTTATGAAGAAGTCACTTTCTTCATAAGGTTTTTCCTGCACTTGTTTTACCGTATTATTACTCTTTGCCTGTGCTTCCGTCTTTGCAAACGCGGAAACAGGGCTGAAGCAAGTAATCAGCATAACCATGAGCAGGAGAGTGCTAAATTGTTTCTTCAATCTCTTCATAATTTTTTCCTTTCTTCATCCTTTCTTCGACGATGTCGGTGCCTGCACGGCAACCGTTGCCCATTTTTTCCCCTTCAGCGCGTGCCTCCCCTGCTCCGCAGTGACCGCGGAGCAGGGGGCTGCGGGGGGCTTTCCCCTTTTTCAAGCCCCCGCAGCCCGGCAAGCCCGGGGCGAAGATACTTCTCAAAAAGTCCTCGCCCCGGACTTGCGGGCACGCGCCCGAGTTAAATAGAACAAATCCCATGTCGTTAGTCTACACTAACACTCCGCCCCGGTCAAGCAAAAATCGACAAAATAAAATTTTTGTCGATTTTTTGTCAGTTTATATTAATTTAAGCGAACTCACCACCGCAAACGTCGGACACTTCTTTATCTGTATCTGTCCAATAAGTCCGTCGTGAAGACGCCTGCACAACCACAACTTAAACGACCGTCGCTTCTTTATCTGCCGCTATGATCAAATCCGCTTCTCGGTCTGGAGTTCTCCTTACCTTTCGCAAGCACCGCTTCGCCATCGTTTAAGATCTCGACCTGCTTTTTCATCTCCTTGATGCAGAGTAACGCAAGCGGCATGCTGAAATCCTGTCTGAGTACGAGTCTTTGCACATCAACATCCTGCATATTTTCCGGCATAGGATACGCCGGAATCATCCAGCCATGCATACGCAGGCGGTCTTCCAGGTCGTACAGCGTCCATCTCACATCCGCGCCCTTCTTCAACCGCCAGCAGACTATAGGTATCTCATTTGCCTCCTCAAGCATTTCAAAACATCCCATCTTCTCAATCTCATCCGCCATGTATCGCGCAACGTCAATCGTACGTTGATGGATCTCCTTGTATCCTTCAAACCCGTTGCGCATGAACATGTAGTACTGACCCACTATCTGTGAGGCACTGCGCGAGAAGTTGACCGCCATGGTCGCCTCTTCTCCCCCGAGGTAGCTGACCCGGAATATCATATCTTCCGGCAGCGCCGCTTTACTCCGCCATACAATCCAGCCCACGCCGGGATATACCAGACCGTATTTATGTCCGGACGTACTGATGGACCACACATTTTTCAGCCGAAAATCCCACTTCAACTCCGGCTCCAGAAAAGGCGCGACCATCGCGCCGGAAGCTCCGTCAACATGAATGCGCAAAGGCAAATTTTGATGCTCTCTGTTGTATTTATCCACAACTTTATCAAGTGCGCAAACATCGTCGTATTTGCCCGTATATGTGATTCCCAGTATCGCCACGATACCTATAGTATATTCATCCACATAGTTTATAACCGTGTCCGTGTCCAAGGATAGATGCTCTTCATCCATAGGAACAAGACGCATCTCTATATCCCAGTATCGGCAGAACTTCTCCCAGCAAACCTGATAACCCGACGAGATGACCATATTGGGTTTCTGCGCCGCACGATCCAAACCGGCCGCATCGGCAAGTTTCTTCCAGCGAAACAACATGGCAAGTCCACCGAGAACACATGCCTCAGACGAGCCGACCGTTGAGGTCCCCATAGGTTCCTCCTCCGAGTCGGCATTCCAGAGATCCGCAATAATGTTCACACAGCGGTTTTCAAGGTCCGCAGTCATAGGGTACTCATCTTTATCTATCGCATTTTTCTCGAAGTTTTCCGCCATAAGTCGCGTTGCTGTCGGTTCCATGTACGTTTGGCAGAAAGTCGCCAGGTTCTGTGTCGAGTTTCCCTCTATGCTTAAGTATTCACGTATCATTTCCGCTACGATACGGGGTTCGAGCGGCTTGCGGTTCAGTTTCCTGTTCGGCATCTCCACATCACTCGCTTCCGATCCGAAGATCGGCGTCAGGTATTTTGTTTCCGCATCCATCGACGCAAGTTCATCACTCAATCTCACCGTACTTTTTCTGTTTCTCTTTGCCGTTCTTGATTTCATTTTATCCCTTCTCGCTTTCTTTTCGCCTTCACCGCTTCCAAAACAGTCCATAGAAATCAAACGGACCGCGACGAGAGCCTTGCAGGCACCTCTTCAATTTCCCGCTTCAAGCTTATCACGTAGACTCCGCTTTGATGAATGACGTACGCACGCCGTTCAAAATTCATAACTTTCCCCCGCGGCGGCCACCTTAACCTTATCTCCCATCCTGAGTTTAAAATCGACAATCGCTTTCATCCCCGTGCAATGGACCGGGAAAACCCGCTCGACGCCCAGAGCCTCTATTTCATCTATCACCCTGCTCCTGAGTTCCTTGTCCGCGGCATACAGATGCATACCCCCGACCACGGTGGAAATCTTCTTCCACGGAAAAAGTCCCCCTATATATATCAAGATGGGGACTATCCCCTGATGGCTGCATCCCGAAAAAACATGCAGTTTCCCGCCGTCTTCTATCACAAGCGTCTGCTCATGCTTCATCGGATCGGGCAGAATCTCGTCGTCAATCTCCAGATAGAACGTTTCCGTCGGAGAAAAACCTTCCGTCCTCGGCACGTTGCCTATAAGCCATATATCTCTGTCAACACTGTACACCCCTTCGGTGAACACGATCCTGTCGGAATTTTTCCTGATAAAATCCTGCCCCCACGGGACTCCCACGTTGCCGACTTCACCGGGAACAAAAAATCTGTTCAGTGCGTCCTTGTGTATATATACATTGGCCTTTTTATTGACGTCAAAAAAGGCCGTCGTGCCGCCCGTATGATCAAAATGACCGTGACTGACCGTGGCAATATCCACCCGCGAAAGATCGATACCCATTTTTTCGGCATTCTCAACAAGCATCGGCGACGCCCCCTGATCCATAAGTATAATTTTACTTCCGGTCTCAATCAGCACCGAAAGCCCCCACTCCGCATTGCACAGAGTAGATTCCGTCTTATTGTCCACAAGAAAAGTTATCTTCATGGCGACCTCTCAATCATTTCTACGATATATCATCGCTCTTCACCGGTTACAATACAATATATCAACGGTCTTCACCGAACACAATACGATATATTATTGTTCTTCACCGGTTACAATATATATCATCGGTCTTCACCGACCATAAATTGAGTCATATTATTTATCAGCGGTGTCATGTACGGTGGAATAAAGACAATGCCGTCATTTTCTTCCATATCGCCGGGATGCAATACATACGGTACGTTTAATCGTTGAGAAAATTTTTCCCTGAATTTTTTCAACGGTTTAAGAGTGTAATTTCTGCTCGACTTCACCTCGATGGGAGAAACATTATATCCGCTTCCCGCTCCTCCTTTGATCAGAAAATTGATTTCCATACGCCCTGCAACATCGTTTCTCGAGGGATCGAAATAAAAGCAAGGTTCATGCCCGCCCGCCGCAAGCATCTGGGCAACCACATTCTCAATCAGCATGCCTTTGTTTGCCTCCATCCTGTCAAATAAGAGTTTCCTGTAAAGTTCTTCGTCGGCTATATCATTTTCATCAAATGCGTGGCTTATCAGAAGTCCCGTATCCGCCATATAGCACTTTAAGGCGGTTCTTCTCGTATTTGATTCCGACCCTGAGTTCAGTTCTGTGAAATTATAACAAACGTTGACTATCATTGCGTCCGACAACCACGACATCGCATCCTGATACTCCTTGAACCGACTGCCCTTTCTCAGTAAGGAAAATCTGAATTTCATATCTTTCTTCTGAAGCTGTTCCGGGATATTTTCAAAAATCTGCTCGGCTTTCACCGCATCCTTTCCGGCACATTTAACAATATCGTCACGATATTTTTTCAGTATATCTCTCCTAATCGCATCTACCCGTTCAAGGTTGTTCGTTTCCGCAAACTCGGCGACTGCCTGCGGCATGCCTCCCACTATAACGTACCGCCTGAAGAAATCCATCGCCTGCTTATGAGGCAACAGACCCATATGCAGTTTCTTTCCGAAGCAGTTTTTAATCCGGTTCATCAGGGTTTCCTCGTCCATCGCCCATAAAAACTCCTCAAAATCCAGCGGATACATCTTTATGCGCCTTTCCTCCCGCGGCGTCAGAACATCTTCTCCCGCATCTTTGTTCGCCGACATTAAAGAGCTTGTTTCAATGTAGTCATACCTTCCGTCCGCAATCATATTCTTCAATGCAAGCCTCACGTCGGGACAGCGTTGCACATCGTCCAAAATAAACAGGGTCTCCCTCTCATGCAATTCGACGTTATAGAAATCTGACAGGTGTACAAACAACGCGTCCAAATCATCCAAACAATCATGAAAGAGTGTCGTCACGTCTTCAGGTGCACTGTTGAAATCAATCAACACATAACTTCTGTATTCGTTTTTTGCAAATTCCTCCACAGCATAACTTTTGCCGACGCATCCGGCGCCTTCAATCAAGAGCGCGCTACGACCCGCCTGCGTATTCTTCCAGGTCACCAGTTCTCTATATATTTTTCTTCTCATACAAAGCACCTCTTTCCGAATATGTGCTTCGCAAACTTGTGGTCGCATAATCGACTCCTGACGATCCGCAAGGTTGCGTTCTCCTCATCATACTCGTCGTTTTCCCAATCATCAGAGATTATTTATACGAATTCCTTTATATGTATATACTAACGCAAAATCAAAATTTTTCAAGTATCTAATCTACATATAATAAATTTTTATAAATCACCCGCAACAGTAACCATATCATCTATTCTATAAATATCACTTTAATATTCACGCATCTCGCCGCCTGATATCTTTCGACATTTGTTGTTTCTGATTACAACGCAGCTTATTGCCTTTGATTGCAACACAACTTATTGTTTCTGATTACAACACCGTTTATTGCTTCTGATTACAGTATGGATTGCACATTCTCCTGCAACTTGGGAACCACTTCCGTTTCAAACCACGGATTCTTTGTCTGCCAGCGAAAGTTTAGAGGGCTCGGATGAACTATCGGAAAATATTCGGGCAGATATTCCCGGTAGTGTTTGACAGTTTCCGTGAGGTTATGATATTCGCGTCCCTTCAGGTAATGTCCCATCGCATATTTCCCGACCAAAACCGTCAGTTTTATGTACGGCATCAGCGCAAGAAGTTCCTGATGATACTCTTTTGCAATGAACTTCCTCGGCGGCAGGTCCCCGTTCTTACCCTTGCCCGGATAATAGAAATCCATGGGCATTATGCCTACATCCCCGGAATAAAATACTTCCTTATCTATTCCGAGCCATTTGACGAGTTTTTCACCTGATTTATCGTTGAACGGGATCCCCGTTTCTTCCACTTTTCTGCCCGGCGCCTGCCCCACAATCAGTATCTTTGCATTTTCGGAAATCTGAAATATGGGAGGGATTCCTCTCTCCGTGTACGGCAGATTTCTCTCATCTTTCTTCAGTTTTTCTACGATTGCTTCAAGTTCCATATTCACTCCCGCTTTTCCTTTTTCTATACCGACCTCTGTTTCTTAACACCTCTATCTGCCCGCTCTGCTTCGAAAAGATTTATCTTCAGTCATGTCCCGCCGACTTTATGTCAAGCACGGGCGTGCCATCGAACATATCCGCACCGGTAAAATAAATTTTCACCCCGTCGATTCTCGTAACGCTAATCGTGCTCACACCTATCGGATTAGGTCTTGCCGGAGCATGGGTAGAAAAAAGTCCGGTCATCGGACCTTCTCCATGGAACGGTACGGTCATTTCTACATTATCGCTTCGATCAAACCAGAAGAGCACCATAAATTTTTCTCCCGGTCTCATGTCCGCCATCCCCTCTTTATACTCATCAATAAGTTCTATGACCGCTTCCGTGTCCGGCCTCTCATTTCCGTTTTTCGGCGTATCCGCCTTACCTTTATACGGTGAGTATATGTAGCCAATCGGTTTGCACGATAACGTCTTTCTGTCTTTCGATGTTTCCATCTCTGTCATTTTCTCATTTCTTTTGCCATCTCTTATCATTTTTACATCTCCCTGTTTTTTACAAAATCACGTCCAAAATGCCTTCTTCCGCCATCTCTCGAATGATTAGGAATCGTGAGAAGAGAAATTCAATCGTGAGAAAGATCCCGACGACAGGCGGAAGGAGAAAACAAACTACCGTCGCGGCTTTTTAGGCTAAAAGCCGCGACGGTAGTTATCAATTACATCTAATAAAGTTTTGCGCCTGCCGGGATGTTGTCATCCGCTATCAGAAGTTGCAGGTCCTCTTCCCCCTCGTACTCGTAGACGGCGGAGATCAGCATTCCGTTGGATTCTATCCCCATCATCTTCCTCGGCGGGAGATTGGTTATCGCAATCGCAGTCTTACCCACGAGTTCTTCCGGTTCATAGAAAGCGTGAATTCCGCTCAATATGACGCGCGGTTCGTCCGTTCCGTCGTCCAGAGTGAATTTCAGCAGTTTTTTACTCTTGGGAACGGCTTCACATTTCCTGATCTTGACCGCACGGAAATCCGACTTGCTGAAAGTCTCAAAGTCCACTTGATCCTTGAACAATTCTTCAACTCTCACCTTTGAGAAATCAATGCTCCTGTCTTTCTTCTCCACGTAATCTACAGGTTTCATCGTCGGGAACAGCAGGACATCTCTGATGCTCGCGGAGTCCGTTATGAGCATTATCACCCTGTCGATTCCGACCCCAAGACCGCCCGTTGGAGGTAATCCGACTTCCAGAGCATTTACAAAATCCAGATCCATCGGATGTGCTTCCTCATCTATGCCGGCGTCAAGTTCCGCCTGTTGCTCCGCAAACCTCTCGAACTGATCGATCGGATCATTCAGTTCGGAGAACGCGTTGGCAATTTCCCATCCGTTTATGTAAGCCTCAAACCGTCTGGTTATCCTCGGATCTTCCGGATCTCTCTTGGAAAGCGGCGAAACCTCTACCGGGTGTCCGACTATAAAGATAGGTCCGTCAAGGTACCCCGGAACATCTTCGCAGTATTCCTCAAACATCTCCGCGATCAGTTTGCCCCTGTTAAGATGTTTTACTTCCGCCTCGTCCATTCCATAAGCGATTGCTGCCTCTCTCGCCTCTTCGTCCGTGTTTATCTTGGAAAAGTCTACACCCGTGACCTCTTTTACCGCATCCGCCATGTTCAGACGGCGCCAAGGCGGCGTGACATCAAATTCCTTGCCCTGGTATTTGATTATCGGCGTCCCGTTCACTTCCATCTGCGCCTTATACACGAGCTGTTCGGTAACATCCATGGTGTTTTCCATGTTTCCGTACGCCATGTAGCATTCCATCGAGGTAAACTCCGGGTTGTGGTTCCTGTCCATACCTTCGTTTCTGAACATTTTTCCCATCTCGTATACCCTGTCAAGACCTCCGACTATGAGTCTCTTCAGATAAAGTTCGTTGGATATGCGCATATGCAAATCCAAACCGAGGGTATTGTGATAAGTTGCAAAAGGTCTTGCGTTTGCGCCGCCGGCTATTGTCGTCAGGATCGGCGTATCTACCTCAAGGTACCCGTAATCTTCTTCAAGGACCCTCTTCATCTCGTGGATTATTTTCGCCCTCTTGACAAAGGTTTCTCTCACATCCTGGTTCATTATCAGATCCACATATCTCTGGCGATAGCGGATGTCCGTATCCTTGAGCCCGTTCCACTTGTTGGGCAGAACTTGGAGAGATTTGGACAGCAGTTCCAATCGCGTAACGTGTATGGAAATCTCGTCCGTCTTGGTCTTGAAGACCTTGCCCTCAATGCCGACGATATCGCCTATATCGTATGTCTTGAACCACTTGTACTCTTCTTCACCGATGTCGTCGCGCTTTATGTAGCACTGTATGCGTCCCTGTTTATCCTGAATGTCGAAGAAAGCCGCCTTTCCCATGATACGTCTGCTCATGATCCTGCCCGCGCATGAAACTTCCTCGTCTTCAAGCGCGTCAAAATTTCCCTTTATATCATTGCTGTGAGCCGTCACGTTCCATGTTTCGTGCAGGAACGGGTTGCGACCCGCCGCCTGCAGATCTTTAAATTTCTGTCTGCGGATCTGTCGCTGTTCGTTCAAATCCTCTTCATACATCTCGCTTTCCGTCTCCGGATTGATATTACCGAAGTTCCCGATATTTTCTGTACTCATTTTCACACTCTTTTCTTACACGTTCGACACTGACTACTTTTCCTTTTTGCGCTTTTCTATCTTTGCTATTTTGTAGTGAATGACTCCGTCCGGAACCACTACCTCCACAACATCTCCTTTTCTGTGACCCAGAAGCGCCGATGCAATGGCAGACTCATTGGAGATTTTCGCCGGTTCCGCAAAAGGATCCGCACCCGTAGAACCCACGATTTCAAAGGTTTCCGTCTCTCCTCTTTTCACCTTTCCCTTTTCGTCCACGGTCTTCACGGTCACGAGCAAGCCTACGTTCACCTTATCGTCTTTTATGTCATCCTGACTTATTATCGTGGCGTTCCTCATCATCATTTCAAGTTTGGTGATTTCCGCCTCAAGCTCCGCCTGCTCATCTTTCGCTGCCGTATATTCCGCATTCTCGGAAAGATCCCCGTAGGAAATTGCTTCTTTAAGTCTCTGCGATACTTCTTTTCTCTTTACAGATACGAGTTCATCTCTCTGTGCCTCAAGTTCGTCGTAATCCGCCTGAGTCAACAGTATTTCTTCTGTCATTTCTCCCTCCATGTTTATCGGCTGATGCCGCTTTAATCTTGCGAAGAATTATACCCCACAAACCTGTTTGTGTCAATGCGGGACGGGTATTGCGCATGCACGTCTCCCCTGCGGAACTTTTCAATAAGCCGGACCGGGGATTTCTGAATGACGGTCGCTTATTCTTCTTTGTTCTTCTTCACAAAACGCTTGATCTTCTTTGCCGTGGTCTTCTCAAAATCCTCTTCTCTTATAACGACTTTCTTTATTCTCTTAAAGAGCGGCAGTTTTTCGTTGACCTTGTCTATTTCTTCCCAGATCAGGTCCTGTTCCTCTTCCTGTGTATATCCTTCGCCCAAGGCTTCGGCAACGGCCTCTTCGTCGACGATTACAGATGCGACAATGGTAGTTTCCTTATCGTTGATTTCGCTCTCCTGACCCCATACCATGACCTCTTCCACATAAGGAATCAGTTTTATGTAATTCTCAAGTTCCTCGGGATAAACATTCTTGCCGTTCTGCGTGATTATTATATTCTTTAGACGTCCCGTTATGTATATGTACTTGTCGCCGTCAAGATAACCCAGATCGCCCGTATGGAACCATCCGTCTTTCAGGACTTCATCCGTCGCTTCTTTATTACCGTAGTAACCGAGCATCACGCTTGGACCTCTCAGAACAATCTCACCGATTCCATCTTCGCTCTTGTCCATTATTTTCACGTCCATGCCCGGAAGAACATGTCCCACCGACCTGTTTTTCATGAGTTTTTCCCTGTCCGGGTTGAGCGCCGCGAGCGGGCTACATTCCGTAAGACCGTAGCCCTGAACCGCCTTGATTCCTATATCGTTGAAAAACTCCAGAACTTCCGGATCTATTGCGGCTCCGCCGGAAATTATCATCTTTATCCTTCCGCCAAACACCTCGTATATATCTTTGACAAACGGCTTCACCACGTTGAGATTGACACGTTTACTGATTTTATTGACAGCAAGTATCTTCTTAAGCGAATTCTCCTTGCCCTGTTTTCTGATTTCTTTCCATATCTTTTTATAAAGTCCTTCTATGAGAACCGGAACTCCGAGAAAGAATGTCGGCCTCACCTCTTTCATATTTTTCTCTATATATCGCAGCCCTTGGCAATACGCAATGGAAGCGCCCATGTACAGCGGAATCAGGAATCCGCACGTGCATTCGTATGTGTGATGTATCGGTAGTATTGAGAAAAAGATGTCATCGGTCGAAATCTTCATATATGTGGGCGCGCCCATGAGATTGTCGCATATATTCGCATGCGACAGCATTACACCCTTTGCGACTCCGGTAGTTCCCGACGTGTACAGGATCACCGCCATCTTCTCCGCATCGATCTCCGCATCGAGGAACTGCCTGTCACCCGTTGCCAGCTGTTTCCGCCCCGCCGCTATCATATCGTCAAAATACAATCTGTCCGCCGCACTCTTATCCGCTGCGCCCTTATCCGCAGTACCGAAACCTGTCGCGGCATCGCCAAATTCGCCTTCGGTTGCCGCGCCGCTGCTGATCGCACTTCCGTCAAAATTTACCAGAGTGCGGATCCCGGTCTTTCCCTCATCCGCCATCTCAAGGAAAATCTTTTCAAAGTCGCCGTCGAAAAGAACACAACTCACATCCGCATCTATTATCAGCTGTTTCAATTCTTCCGGAGGAAGTTCCTTATCCAGCGGAACGCAAACGCCCACTCCGCAAATCAAGGCCAGATAGCTCACAGCCCACTGATAGCAGTTTCTGCCCATCACGGCAATGCGTTTGTCTTTCAGTCCCCTATTGAGAAGTGCCGTTCCCATGGCGTTCACATCGGCAAGAAGTCGTTTGTATGTGATTTCGGTATAAGGCTCGTTCTTCCCGAATTTCTGATATATCGCGACCTTGTCTCCGTGCATATCGGCGCTCGTTTCAAGCATCGTCTTCAATTCGGGAATCGCCCTCACATTCAGGTATGCAACCGCCTCGTCATCGCTGCGCCGCAAAGTATTCATCTTTGCCTTTGCCTTTTTCTCCTGACGCTTTCTCATTTCAGTCAGCGTCGCGGGGTGGTTTTCGCTGCCGGAATCCATCCCGGAAGCATTCCCGAAACGTTTGATCTTGCCGGTGGTCGTCTTGGAAAATTCCTCGTTCCTTATGTTTATCCTTTTTATCTTTTTATACGGAGGAAGTTTCCCGTTCACCTTATCGATCAGATCCTTGAAGAAATGATAAACCTGTGAAGGGTCCATCTCCCTGTTTTCCGCCGAAAGTACATCGTAGTTCGGAAAAATGTCCGCCGTAATCATGACATTGCCGACGCGATTGTCATTTATCCCGTGTATGAGAACTTCCCGGATATGCTCATCTTCCGCCAGTACGGCTTCCAATTCCTCCGGGAATATATTCTTGCCGCCCTTTGTTACTATGACCGTCTTTTTTCTTCCCGTAAGATACACGAAGCCCTCGTCATCCATGTATCCGAGATCGCCGGTATGCAACCAGCCGTCTCTTATCACTTCTTCCGTCGTCTTTTGATCCTTGTAATATCCGAGCATCACGGAGGGTCCTTTGCATATGACTTCTCCTATGCCGTCTTCATCGGAGTCCACAATCCTGACTTCAGTCCCCGGCATCGGTTTTCCAACAGACGCGGCTTTACTGTATCTGTCGCGATTAACGCACACTATCGGCGAATTTTCCGTCATTCCGTATCCTTGAATCATCGTAAAACCCATCGCCTCGAAGTCTTCTATGACTTTCGGGTCTATCGCCGCTCCCCCCGAAACGAATTTCTGCATTTCTCCGCCGAAAGAACTGTGGATCGCCTTAAACAGTTTCCTGCAGACCGCCTTATTGTTATAGAGTTTCAAGCGTCTGGAGATATCTATGGCGTTTCTCAGTTTTGACGCCTCTCCACGACTCTCCGCCTGTTTCCACATGCCCTTGTATACTTTCTCAAAGACAAGAGGAACTCCCAGAAGCACGTTTGCCTTTACTTCCGCCATATTCTTCTGTATGTACTTAAGTCCCTCGCAGATCGCAATGGTTTTTCCCTGATAAAAAGTGGTCCAGATATCGCATGTCATCTCATATGCATGGTGGATCGGCAATATGGAAAGAACGATTCCGGGCTCCGGGATCTTGAAATACTTTGACATGTGCATGCAGTTCGCCGCAATGTTGCGCTGTGAGAGCATAACACCCTTTGACATTCCCGTCGTCCCCGACGTAAACAGCAGCGCCGCCATCTCGTCGGGGTCTATATTTGCGTTGATATATCTTTTATCGCCGGATCTCAGAAGTTTCACACCTTCATCTATGAGCCCGCTCACCGAAAGGACGTTTCCGGAGCCACCTTTTGCGGTACCGTCCGCGTCGGTGACTGCGGCTTCGTCTTTTGCGGCGGAATTTGCGGTACCGTCTATGGAAATAAAATACTCAATCGTCCCGGGGTTCTCAAAGAGCGGTTCTATACTGTTGTATGCCTTATCGGAATAGACTATCGCGCTCACTTCCGCTCTCTGCGCGAGGCTCAAAATCTCATCCCGGGGCAGGTTCTTGTCGAGAGGCACTATGCTTCCGACTCCCGCCACCGTGGCAAAATAAGTCAGGATCCAGTAGTAACCGCTCTCTCCTATCACCGCTATTTTTTTACCTTTAAGCCCCATGTCAATCAGCCTTGTTCCGTAGGCGTCCATATCTTCCCTGACCTGCCTGTACGTTATGGGAACAAACCTGCCCAACCTTTGATTTTTAACAAGATATGCGGTCTTGTCCGCAAAAAGGCTCGTGCTTTGCGTTATTATGTCCTTTAAGTCGGAAACCTCTCTGACCTCATATAACTTGTCGCTGTATCTCTTACTGTTCATTTCACTTACCTGTCGTCACTCCGTTGTCGTTCTTTCTCTCAATGATGCGAAAGCGGGAACGCCGTTTTTCCCGCTGTAATCATCCTCCATATATCACAAACCGTCTCTCAAGACGCTTCAATTTCATCCGCCCATGCTTTCAATTCCTCTCCCGCTGCGGATTTTTTGAATACTTTTCCATCCCGAATCTCCGTACTCTCACTCATTTCCGCCTTGAGTTTCTCCGTTGTTTTCCCGATTCCGCTGCCTTTCGAAGTGGCGAAAACGGCAACCTTTTTATTTGAAAAATCATGATCTCTGACAAAGGTTCCGACCACATTGGGCGCTCCCGCATACCAGATAGGGAATCCGATGTATATCATATCGTACTCTCCCATATTTTCAACGCGCCTCTTGAAAGGAACGTCCTTCTTCCCCATTTTCTCCCTGTTGCACCGCGCAAACGGATTGACCCATTTCAAATCCGCCGCACTGTAGGGTTCTTCGGGTACGATCTCGAACAAGTCCGCTCCGGTAACATCCGCCAACTTCTGCGCCGTTTCTTTCGTGACGCCGCTTGCCGAAAAATATATAACCAGCCTTTTGCTCATAGTACAGTTCCTCTCTTTCTTACTTTTCCTGTTTTACTTGCCGCCTTACTGCGATTTTTCTGCGATTCACTATGAAATTTCTGCGATTTTCCTGCGACCCACTATGATTTTTCCCTGCGATTTTTCTGCGATTTCACTGCGATTCACTGTGACTTTTCGCGACTCCATGAAATCTAATCGTCAATTTCCCACTCCAGTATGTTTCCGGTCTTGCCGTCAACCTCAAAACTGTATTCAATTCCTTTGTAATGGATCTCTCCCTCATATTTGTATACTCCGTCGTCAAGTTCCCATTCAAAGCCCCTTATGTCTCCGACATCGGCTCCGGGAACTTTCGCGAGCACCGTTTTCTTCACCTTGTCTTCCCCGATATCTCCCGGGAAATTGCTCTTGCCCGTCTTTTTCTTTATTTTAACATTCTTTTTATCACTTTGGGAAGTTTTATCGGTTTTTTCTTTCTCTTCCGTCGCCGACGTCATCGTGTCCATATCAAGACCGTCCTTTTTACCTGTACCTTTATCCCCGCATCCCGTAGCAAATACCGATACGAGCAAAACGGTAAGAAACAGAACGAGCCATCGTCTCCCGTATTTTCCGCATAGTCTGTTCATCTCCGTATTCCTCCGTATTTCTTTGTATTCCTCCGTATTTCTTTGTGTTTCTCTGTGTTTCTTTGTGTTTCCGTACGCCAACCGCTTATTCCGTACGCCAGCCGCTTATTCCGCCCGCCCGTGGTTCTTCCGACTTTCCGCGCCGCACAGGCAAAATTCCGACTTGACCCGGTTTTCCCTCACACCCGTAATCTCATTCTACGCGCCGTGCGGACAAAGCTCCCGTATCTTCGGCAAGCGGCAATCTGACCGTAAATGTACTGCCTTTCCCCGGTGTGCTATAGACCTCCGTCCTTCCGCCGTGCGCTCTGACCAGAGTTTCCACCATGGCAAGACCGAGACCTTCTCCCGGTTTGTCTCCCGTCCTTTCCACTCTGTAAAATCGTCTCCATATCTTTTCTATATCCGCAGACGCGATCCCGGCGCCTCTGTCACGTACGGAAATCACCGCTTCTTCGCCTGCTTTCAAAAGTATGAGTTCTATATCGGGATTTACTGAAGCCATGCTCGCATCTCCGCCGGTCACCGAAGATTCCGGGGACGCGGATTCGCCTGACCGCTCGACCTCATGCCCGTGTCGCCTTTCTTTTTCAGCAGAGGTTCCGTGACCCACGGGTTTTCCGTACTTAATGGCATTATCCAGCAGATTGATCAGAACCCGTATGAGCATATCTTCGTCGCCCATTATGAAGATCCCGTCTTCTATGTTGAGGTGAATACACATCCCCTCTTCTTCCGCAATCCGGCTCTGCTGCTCGCCGACGCTTTCGCAGAGCGCTGTCAGATCCACTTTTTCCATATTGACGGAAAGCCTTCCGGAATCGCTCCGTGACAACACCAGCAGCCGGTTGAGAAGCCGGCCCATACGCCTCGCTCCCCTGTTTATCGTTCGAAGCGCCTTTTCCCTGTAGTCGGGATCCTCCAACGCGTATTCGCTCTGGGAGATTATCACGGCAAGCGGCGTCCGCAATTCGTGAGAAGCATCGGACGTAAACTGTTTTTCCTTGTTGAAAGTATCCTCCAATTTATCAAACATCGCGTTGAACGTGATTTTCAGATTCAGCATTTCATCACCGGACCCGGGCAGCTTGCTTTCTTCCCTTTCAATGTTTATGCGCTTTGACAGATCACCGCTTTTCGTAATTTCTCCGACTGTCGCAAGGATTTCTCTGATCGGTTTGAATCCTCTGCGTATTATCAGAAACCCGCCGCCCGCTATAATCAGTATGAGCGCTGGAAAAAGCACCGCCGACCACTTCGCCATAAATGTGAAGTTGCTGTCGACCGCAAGATCCTTGACGATTCCTCTGACCCACGCATATCTTTTTTTACCGTTTCTGTCCGAGATCACTATTTTTTTATCGTAAAAATACCAGTCCCGGCGTTCGCCGTCGGAGACACGTGTGACTTTATCCCTCGAAACAGTTCTGTATCCCGCCAGTTTTGACGGGATCTTCCCCTCGATGAGTTTTCCGCTCCCGTTGTAAACGCTGAGAAAAACTCCGTCATCGTAGAATTTGAGCCGCTTGTCGAATATAAAGTTCGTACCGTCCTTTTTAACCGACAGGGCCATGTCGTTGACGGAATCCGTCAGTCTGGATTTTGCGAGTTCTCTTGCATGCAGATTACCCGAAATTGACAGCACGGTAATAAATCCTCCGGTCATCAGGACCAGAAAAACCGTATACCATATGGTGATTTTTGTTTTGACGGACAGTTTCTTCATTCCTCCACCTTTGATATGGTTAATTCAACGTATGACTTACCGTGTCCGGCGTGCGCCTCACAAAGTTCGACGGGCAGATCGATTTTCGGCGTCACTTTCATTTTTTAACGTTCTCTTTCAACGATCAACGCCGCTACCTGACCATGTAGCCCACTCCTTTCAGCGTCACGATCTTTTTTTCTTCGAACTCCTCATCTATCTTTTTTCTCAGTTTATGCATATAAACATCTATGACGTTCGATCCCCCGTCATAGTCATAATTCCAAATATGCGCCGAAAGTTTATCGCGTGATAAGACCTTACCCTGATTCAACATCAGATATTCAAGAATATCAAATTCCTTTGCGGTCAAAACAATCTCCTTCTCGCCCCTCTTGACCTCTCTCTTGTCCTGATCGAGCAAAATGTCGCCAACTCTGATTATATTGCCGCTCCTTCCGCCCGCTCTTCTGATCATTGCCCTGATCCTCGCCGTAAGTTCATCAAAATCAAACGGCTTTACAAGGTAATCGTCCGCGCCCGCATCAAGTCCCGCAACCCTGTCTTCGACCGTTCCGAGTGCCGTGAGCAGCAGAACCGGTGTCTTCTTGCCTTCTTCCCGGATTTTTTTGAGGACTCCAAGACCCGTAAGTTTCGGGAGCATTATATCCAATATCACCGCATCGTACTCGGCAAACTCCATATATTCCAAGGCCTCTTCACCGTCTGTGCAGGAATCTACCGCATAGTTCTCCCGACTCAACTTTCGTACTATAATTTCGTTCAAATCTTTTTGATCTTCAACAACTAAAATTCTCATGAAATCCAAACCTCCGGACAAAATTCATCTCTCCCGTCGGATAACAGCTTTCCCCGGGTGAAATTTTCGTGGCGTCAACGCGCCCGGCACATCACTCGGCGTTACCTTTCACTGTTTTAAGTTTAAGCGCAAAATCAAGGCTGCTGCCATAATGCCTCTTGACTGCCCGCGCGTTGCTTCCGTATTTTTTCAAGGCGATCCTGCAATCCCTCAAGGCTTTTCGCAAAGCCTTGCCTTCCTCCGTATTGTGGTAGGCCGCAACGAGTTTTCCCCGTCCTTTCGCGATGTCTCCACCGGCGTCATCGCCCTTTATCCGTCCGGGATTCCCCGCTATAATGCTGTCGTCCCACTTCTTAAATGTTGCATCGTATATGTTCCACCTGCGATTGGCTATGTATTCCTTTTTAAATGTGGTTCCCTGTCCACGGTACATCGCATCAAGCTTCTTGTAGTCACCGGATTTTTCCATACCCTTAAGCACTTTGTCGACATGCCGCTTAAGTTCTTTTTCCGAAACGGCAAAACCTCTTTTTTCCGCTGTCCTGTACAATGCATAGTTTTCCAGCATATTCCGCTCAGTCGACCTGAACGCCTCTCCCTGATCCGAATCGTTCATGACCGCCATCTTGACCTGTTTGTAGTAGTCCGGGTATATGTTATCTTCACCGAGGGTATCCTGCATCTTGCGTGTACCGATCAAAAGTTTCATAACTTTCCCATCTCTACTGTCGCCGTCACGGTAGAATTCGCCGCCGTACGAATCGGCTTTTCTCCGACTCTGCCGGTTCTTGTAAACGATTGCCCCCACGGCAAGAGCCGCCACTGAAAGAACAAGTAAAACTACAACAGCCTTGCGTTTTCCGCTTAAATGCTTTGTACTCATAACAATCTCCTCTCACTGCCGAACATCTCTCATATCTGTAGTATAAAGCATCCGAACACCTCTGTCACCATTTTAAAAAGTAATCACTTAAAAAGACACACGGCTCATCCGCGGGATCTTAATTTCCCGCGGATGAGCCGTGCAAGCGTCCAAGACAGGACTTTTACCGCTTACGACGGGTGCCGACAGACGTGTGTTTCACCTACGCTGTTCAATCGTCGTACGCCGTGAACGACCCTCTTACGGTTTTGTATCCCGACGTTCCCGCGACCTTCACACCCGAGATCTTATACTTGTACTTTGCCCCGTACTTCAGGCGTTTCACTTTGACCTCGATGTCGTCTCTGTCCTTGGAATGAATCCTTACAACATATGGTCTTCCGTACTTGTCAGTGATCTTAACCTTAGGTCTACGCCACTGAACTCTTCCGTAAAAATCGAAACTTACCTCTCTGTCCTCATCATCATATTCAACATCTTCAATCTTTGGCGCCTTTGCATAAGTTCCCGCCGCCGGAACCGCCTGCAGAACCTGCTTCCTCTGTGATTTTTCACCTGCGGCATGTGATTTGGCGGTAGCTATGCCCGCAATCGCTCCCCCGAGGAGTATCAGCGACAATACCGCAACAACGGCTTTCTTTACTTTTTTGTTTACAGTAATCATTTTTTACCTCCATTTTCAAATCTATAAAATTTATTTTACGTCTACATGATACCCCGCCAAGATTAATCCATCATTAATCCAAAATTAAAATTCCATTAATTTTGGATCGCGGCCGCGCCGCTTGAAATCATAATCAGATACATAGCAATGCGCGGACTCGGATATCACCGCTTCAATACGCCCGCGGGCTGCACGTCCTCAAACGACACATCCGCCGCACCTCGCGCGTTAATTTCTTTTTCGTTGTGTAAAATAAGTATGCCGTATCTGAATTCATCTATAATTACTTTTCTCTCATATTATATTGACATATATCTTTTTTTAGTAGTATAATTCGTGAAAAAGCACTATATATAGTGCAACGAGCTAAAAAGGAGTAGAGGTACATACCGATGGGAGAAATTGAACGTATAATAAAGAGAGACGGACGTGTCGTTGAATTCAGCATTGACAAGATCAGCGACGCTATTTTTAATGCGGCAAGAGTTTTGGGCGGTCGCGACAGGGAGATGGCAACTTATCTGGCAAAGCAGGTCGAGTTGTATCTTCTGGAAGTGTGTCACACGGCAACTCCTACGGTTGAACAGATACAGGACGCCGTCGAAAAAATCCTTATAGAAAACGGGCATGCGCGGACAGCCAAAGAGTATATACTGTACCGTGCCGAGAGGACCCGCATACGCGACATGGACACCAAACTCATGCATATATATGAAGATCTGACGTTCAAAGAGGCAAAAGACAACGATGTGAAGCGCGAGAACGCAAACATCGACGGGAACACCGCCATGGGCACGATGCTCAAGTACGGTTCCGAAGGCGCCAAAGAGTTTTACAAGATGTACGTGATAGATCCGAAGTTTGCAAAAGCCCACAACAACGGCGACATCCACATTCACGACATGGACTTTTACACCCTGACGATGACTTGCTGCCAGATCGACCTCGTCAGCCTGTTGAAAGACGGTTTTTCTACGGGTCACGGTCACCTGAGAGAACCGAATGACATAGAAAGTTACTCCGCGCTCGCCTGCATCGCAATACAGTCAAACCAGAACGATCAGCACGGCGGACAGTCCGTGCCGAACTTCGATTACAGCATGGCGCCGGGCGTACGCAAGAGTTACAAACGCCTTTATTTTTCCAATATGGGTAAGATGCTGGAGCTTCTCTTCGGCGTGGAGGACGGACCTGCCGCGATGAAGAACTTCGGAGCAAAGATAGAGAAAGAATACAATGCTTATCCCTGCATGTCATGGGATAACAACTACAAGGAGATAGAACGCAAATATCTTGCCGGTTACGCCGACGACGAAACCATCATAAGGCTGCAGACTCAGGTCACCAAGTTTGCGGACAGAGAAATCGTCAGAAAAACTTATCAGGCCATGGAGGCTTTGATCCATAACCTTAACACCATGCATTCGAGAGCCGGCGCGCAGGTTCCTTTCAGTTCAATCAATTACGGCACCGACACTTCCCCCGAGGGACGTCTTGTCATGAAATCGGTAATGGAAGCAACCGATGCGGGGCTCGGAAACGGCGAAACGCCTATATTCCCTATCCAGATTTTCAAGGTAAAGGAGGGCGTCAGCTACAATCCGGGAGATCCGAACTACGACCTCTTCAAACTCGCATGCAAAACGAGTGCAAAGAGGCTCTTCCCCAACTTCTCTTTCCTTGATGCGCCTTTCAACAAGCAGTATTACAAGGAGGGTCATCCTGAAACTGAATGCGCCTACATGGGTTGCAGAACGAGGGTTATGGGCAATGTATACGACCCCTCGAGAGAAATCGTGTACGGAAGAGGAAACCTTTCATTCACTTCAATAAACCTCCCGCGCCTCGCTCTGAAAGCGAAGGGGGATGCGGAAGTTTTCTTTGAAAATCTTGACCACATGATTGACATATGTATCGCTCAGCTCAACGAGCGCCTGAAGATACAGAGTCAGAAGAAAGTAAAAAACTTCCCTTTCCTCATGGGGCAAGGGGTTTGGATGGATTCGGACAAGTTGTCGCCTGAAGATACGATCGAGGAAATAATCAAACACGGAACTCTCACCATCGGATTCATCGGTCTTGCCGAATGCCTCAAGGCTCTCATCGGCGAACATCACGGGGAATCCGACAGAGCCGAACAGCTTGGAATAGAAATTGTCGCGTATATGAGAAAGAGGATGGATGAAGAGGCTCGAAAGACGGGACTCAACTGGTCCGTTATCGCAACCCCGGCAGAGGGACTTTCCGGGCGCTTTGTAAAAATCGACCGTAAACGTTTCGGTAAAATCCCGGGGGTCACCGACAGAGATTACTATACGAACGGCTTCCATGTGCCTGTGTATTTTGAGATCAACGCATTCGATAAGATAAAGAAAGAAGCTCCGTTCCATGAACTGACGAACGGCGGTCACATCTCATACATTGAGCTTGACGGCGACCCGCAGAAAAACCTCGATGCATATGAAAGCGTCGTCCGCTGCATGAAAGAAAACGGTATCGGTTACGGCTCCATAAATCATCCCGTCGATAGAGATCCTTGTTGCGGATATACCGGCATCATCGACAATGAATGCCCGCACTGCGGTCGCAAGGAGAATGACGAGGGTCCGCAATTCGAAAGAATCCGCAGGATCACCGGCTATCTCGTAGGCACGATGGATCACTGGAACGATGCAAAAAGTCAAGAGGAGCGTGACAGAGTCAAGCACAGTACGAGATCGGAACTTGAGACTTTATAACCCTGAGACAGAGGCTTCGGCAATCAGGTGGACAGTCGAAGCCTTTTGCGGTGATCAAGCGGATATATTTGAGATAATCTCAACATATCAATCTCAACATATCAGTTGAAGCGCATCTGTGCTTGCGGTAACCGTTCAACTCCGGCAGAATCGGGATATTACCATGAGTAAAACGAACAACACCTTTAAAAATAACGAACATATGAACAGATGTACAAACAAAAGCAGCATCCCCGGCGATGCTGCTCATCTTATGCGTGCTGATACTCTGCGTATTGCGGGAGTTGTAAAAGAATCCATAGTTGACGGTCCGGGCATACGCTTCACCGTCTTTTGTCAGGGCTGTCCTCACGCATGTCCCGGATGCCACAATACCCAAACTCACGATTTTGACGGTGGCTTTGAGTGCAAAATAGACAAAATAGTAGCCGCAATTGACGATAATCCCCTGATTTCCGGCGTCACTTTCAGTGGAGGAGAACCGGCATGCCAGCCGACAGGCTTCTATGAACTCGCTCTCAAGGTAAAAGAGCGTGGACTTTCATTGTGGATGTACTCAGGCTACACCCTTGAAGAATTGTCGGCTCTCGCAGGCATGCATCTACAGTGGGCGTCTCCGACCGACGCAAAATCGGCGCATTCATCGGATCCTCAAAACCGGCTTGCACTCCGGGGCTTGCTGGAAACCATAGATGTTCTGATCGACGGCAGGTATATTGACGAGCTCAGAGATCTCACCCTGCCTTTCCGCGGCAGTAAAAACCAACGTCTGATAGATATGACGGAAACGCGACGCACAAACCGGTTGACGCTATACGACCCCTTTTGATTGACCGACCTCAAAACCGACTGGCAATGCACGTTTTACTGTGCTATCATATGTACTAGAATTTAAGGCAAAAGCGAAAGGAGCAAACCATGACCAAACATCTTACGATCGATCACGTGAAAGGAAGAGAAATCATCGATTCCAGAGGGAACCCTACAGTAGAGGCGGAGGTCGTCCTTACGGACGGCACTTCTTGTACGGGAGCCGTTCCAAGCGGTGCATCGACCGGTGAATTTGAGGCTGTTGAACTTCGCGACGGCGACAAAGCCAGATTCGGAGGAAAGGGCGTTCAGACCGCGGTCAACAACATAAACACATTAATCTGCGACGCCGTTAAAGGCTTGGATCCGCAGGACATATACGGCGTCGATCGGGTAATGCTGGATCTTGACGGTACACCTAACAAATCCAAACTGGGTGCCAACGCCATACTTGCGGTTTCAATGGCGAGTGCGCGTGCGGCCGCAGAATCGCTGGGGATTCCGCTCTACAGATTTCTCGGCGGTCTCACGGGAAATAATCTTCCCGTTCCGATGATGAACATTCTCAACGGCGGCGCGCATGCCGGCAATTCCGTCGATACCCAGGAATTTATGATTATGCCGGTAGGCGCGCCTTCATTCAAAGAAGCTCTCCGCCTGTGTACCGAGGTATTCCACGCTCTTCAAAAAATCCTGAAAAGCGAAGGTAACACCACAGCCGTAGGTGATGAGGGAGGTTTTGCCCCTGATCTGAAGGACGACAGTGACGCCATCGAATACATTCTCAAAGCTGTTGAAAAGGCGGGCTATGAAGCCGGAACGGACTTCGTCCTCGCCATAGACGCCGCTGCGAGTGAATGGAAATCGGAAAAAGGAAAAGGATACTACCACCAACCTAAAAGCGGACGTAAATTCACATCTGATGAGTTGATTTCTCACTGGGAAGAACTTGTCGCAAAATATCCTATCCTCTCCATCGAGGACGGTCTTGATGAGGATGACTGGGACGGCTGGCGTAATATGACAACCCGGCTCGGCGATAAAATTCAGTTGGTAGGGGACGATCTCTTTGTCACAAATACTCAGAGACTTTCCAAGGGCATAGATTCAGCCTGCGCAAACTCCATCCTTATCAAGTTGAATCAGATAGGCTCCGTATCCGAAACCCTGGAAGCGATCAAGATGGCTCACAAGGCCGGGTACACAGCGGTAACTTCTCACCGTTCCGGAGAGACCGAAGATACCACGATAGCTGACCTTGCAGTTGCTCTCAACACAAGACAGATTAAAACGGGCGCACCGTCAAGGAGTGAACGTGTCGCAAAATACAATCGTCTCCTCCGCATAGAAGAAGAACTCAGGGGCGCCGCAGTATATCCGGGCATGCAGGCTTTTAATCGCCGTTAGATCCGCAGGGCGCCCGGTCGCACCCGGTCGATACATTCCGGGCATTCCGTTCCGCATGGACATCGGTTACGCCGGGTCATCGGTCACGCCGGATCATTTGATTACGCCGGGGCGCCGACTATACACGGTACTATGCGACGGAAAACAGTATAATTAAAAGGGTCGCTTGTTCAGCGGGTGGATTTCCCTCCGGACAGCGACCTTTTTATTCATCTAAGGCATTATATGCGAAAGCTGACGCTTTCTTGACTTATGGTATTACATTTTATATAATAAGTAAAACTTTAGATTTTAATGGTTGGTATTACGTTTTTTAATAAAGGAAGGATTTTAACAGCGAGTAACAGTGTATGAATCTCCGCAAAATCAACTCTTTTGTATTTGCGGCTTTTCTTTGCGTTTTGGCATTGCAAACGCCTCATTTACTCGCCATGGATATGCTCTTATGGATAACAGAAAATACGAAGCGCTCATCACGATATCGGAAACGGGCAGCATTACCAATGCCGCGGAACGCATGGGCTACACTCAGTCCGGCATAACTCAGATGATCAACAGTCTGGAAAAGGAACTCGGCGTCAAACTTTTGACAAGAACAAACAAAGGCGCCTTTCTGACCCCCCACGGAACGGAACTGCTTCCTCTCATGCGGGAAGAATTCCGCTGGGAACGTACCATCAGGCAGGAATGCGACCGTATGACGGGCAAGGAAACGGGAACCGTGACCGTAGGTTGTCTGTCAAGCATCAGCACGGCATGGATGCCCGAAATACTCGAGATTTTTGCGAAAAGATTTCCTAACATCAGAATCAACATGATAGAACAGGAGGCTCCTTCACTTGAGCGTATGCTCATGAACGGAAGGATAGACCTCGCAATGATGGAGATAGAAAACAAAAAACCTTATCTTTCAAAGGTTTTGTTGCGAGATGAGATAGTTGCGGTTCTGCCGGACAGTCACGAACTTGCATCCTTAAAGAAGATTTCTCCGGAGAAACTCGTACAATACCCTTTTATTTCTTATGCGACAGGTGACACATCTTCAATACATGGTTGGCCTGAATACAGAGTTCCTCAGGCGAAACTGAATGTAATGTATACCTGCAAAAACGACCTGACAGCAATCCAGATGGTAAAGCATAACCTCGGCGTTTCCCTTGCCGGAAAACTCATGCTCGGAAGTTACGAGGCGGAAACCGTCAACATACCGCTTGATCCTCCCATGTACCGTCTGCTCGGAGTCGCGACGAGACCCGGGGAAAAACCTCTTCCCGCAACCCAGTCGTTCATAGACACTGTCGTTGCCGTCATCTCCAAAGACTGAGCGGAATGCCGAACTTCCGCGGGAATACCCGGGAGCAGGCAAAGCACGGGAATACCCGGGAGCAAGCAAAGCATGGAAATACCCGGGAGCAGATAAAGCACGGAAATACCCGGGAGCAAGCAAAGCATGGAAGTGCCCGGGAGCAGGCAAAGCGCGGGAATACCCGGGAGCAGGCAAAGCATTGAGCCCGTCAGGAAACGGTGTCTTCACTTTTGCTACCTGAAGTTTTGCTTTGAAGACGCGTATCGTACAGGCTGATAAAAGATGCCGCCATGAGCAGCAACACGCCCGCAACCGTATTCCAGAAAATCTTCTCATGCAAAAATATTATCGCCAAAACCGGTGCAATTGCGGGTTTTATAAAAAACGCAACCGCTCCCGTGCTCGCATCGGAATGACGTATTGCGAGAAAGAAAAACATGTACCCCAATCCCGTAACGAAAATTCCGCAGTACATCACAATCCGGAAATTATCCAGAACCCCCTCGAAAACCGGTCTGTCGCTTACCAACAGCACTACAAGCAGCACCAGAGATCCCGCAATGAAACCGTATCCCGTCTGGAAAAAAGTACCCATCCTTGCGACCGTTCTTTTCCCCATAACGGTGTATGCCGCGAACGTAACCGATGCCGCCATCATCAAAACTATTCCGGCAAGAGTGTTTCCGCTCTGCATATCCCACGGACGTATCAACAAAACCGCGCTTACCAGTCCTATCAAAAATGCAAATGATTTCAATGCGGTCATCTTTTCATCCGTAAAAAAGTGTGCAATCAGCATAGTAAAAAGCGGATTCAAACAGATCAGAGAAGCCGCCGTCGCCGCATTGCAGCGTTCAACACCGAGCTGAAAACAAAGCATGCTCACCGGAACACCCACGATACCAACGAGAGTCATCCAGCCGTGATCACTTTTTGTCAGTTTCATACCGCCTTGCTGCCTCTTTCGGATTCCTACGGGGAATAATATTATCCCTCCTATTAAGAATCTCAGGAATGTCAGCTGTATCGAGTCCAGACTGTCTCCCGCCGTTTTCAGCGCAACCTCCATCGTTCCAAATAAAAACGCCGCCAGACAGATGTACGCCATCACCTTTTTCATACACTCCCCCATTACAGTATTCAGCTCAGCTGAACGTAATTCCGCACTGCCACTAAACGAGAAATTCCGCTTTTTCCAGAGTCAGAAGCCATTTTTTCTTATCCATTCCACCGGCGTATCCCGTCAATCTGCCGTCACTGCCTATCACCCTATGGCAGGGCACTATTATCGCTATTCCGTTTCGACCTACAGCGCCCCCGACAGCCTGCGCGGCCATCCTCTTCATCTCCCTTTTTTTCGCAATTCGCTTTGCAATGTCACCGTATGTCACCGTTTTCCCGTACGGTATCTCCATTAAAATCTCCCAGACATCTTTCTGGAACGAGGTGCCGTCAAGGCGTATCGGCGGGAGAAAGCCGGGAGCTTCGCCACCGAAATAAGTATCGAGCCAGTTACAGGTTCCCTCTAAAACGGCATCTCTTTCTTCCGTATAATCACGTTCTTCCCTCAGCATAGCATGCTCTCCCCTGTCAAAAGAAAGTTTTGTGAGGTTTTCTCCATCCGATTCAATTATCAGTGGCCCTAACGGCGACTCATATTTAAAAAAGTGTTTCACATTCATAGTATAATATTCCTTTTTTATGTTCTCGGTTTTTCTCAGCCCATTTTTCTCAGCCTATATCCGACCGTATTATATCAAACTTTATCTGACATCAGCTCCAAAATGTATTCTAACGGTCCCCATAAGTGTACCGCTACATGTCATGCATATCAATACAAAACGGAAATTTATCATTTTTGAACCGCAAAAGCCGCATGCGGCGGTTCCCCGTCACACACGGCCTTTGCGAGTTATTGGTTATTATGAGAAAGAATGTTATTAAGAAAGTTGTTTTTTATTTTTGTTGGCTATGCTTCTATATGGCATCATCTCCTTCCTACAGTTGCAAGTATAATCGGGTTTCGTGAAGATAGTTGCAGGATCTCTTGGTTCTTTGCGGTATAGTTTTTGTCGTTTCACTCATATGCATGGCATTGACGCTTCATAAACTTCACATACTCCGCAGTTCCGGCGGCAAAATTCCGTATGAATTTTTTCTTTTAATAAATCACTCCCCTGCCCGGTATTAAAAATATACTCGGCAGAGGAGTGATCCGAACCCCATCGCTGTTAAAAAAGCAATACGCTTTAACTTCATCTGTATTATGCCGTCAACAGGTTCACAAACGCGGGAGTCAGTTCTCTGCTCGCACGATTTTCCACATCATAGCCCACATAAACCACTTCGGAATAGACCAGAAGCTCATCTTCTCCCTCTCTTCTGAACTCATATCCGATGGTAAAGCTGCGAGTACCGATGTTCACAATCTTGACCCCGATTTCAACTAAGTCCTCTGCATAAGCACTGCTGAAAAACTCAAAGGACGACGCCTTATGGCAGACCTCAAAATCAAGAGTCTTCGATAGATCATTGTAGGAACAGCCCCTGTTTCTCAGAAATTCACAAAAGGCGAAATCGCCATAGACTGCATAATTTCCGTTATAAACTATTCCCTGCTGATCCACCTCTCCGTACCGGACTCTTACAGTGCAGAAAAAAATACATTCATCTCTCATAGTAATCCCTTCATTCTTTCCGTTCCAAGTTTTAAAAAAACCGGCAACAGTTCTATGACTGTCATTAGATATCATAATCGATTCACAGACGGAACTGCTGCGGTTCATATCAAAATTAATTCCCCAAAATATGACAACAGAGCGCGACAGGTGTCACATGCCTATGCCCCGGATTTCAGGGAATTCTATCGCTTATTCCGTTGCATTCTCTGTTGTAGCGGCCATCCCCCGATCCTGCAACATTTCTTCCCTTTGAATTTCGAGATTTCTATCATGAACCCCGTTCAGACTGTCTTCTTTCAGCCATTTGAACAAACCTAACGCCATACCGGCAATTATGACAATAAACGGTACCGAAACAATTATAGCGACCTGCTTGATTGCGTCGAATCCGGACCCTGTAATGGTTACCGCAAGCGGAATCACTGCCAGCGCAACGCACCAGAACAACCTGACCCTCATCTTGGGTTCTCCCGATTTTGTAACCGTCTCAGAAAGTGCCAATGCGGCGGAGTCCATGGAAGGAGCTACAAATCCGACAATCAACAACAGCATAACCAATGGAATCAACGTTCCTCCGAAAGGTAGTATATCAAGAATACTATAGATCGCCGACTGTCCCGCGCCGGAATTCGCCAGACTGACCACATCAACCTTACCGGTGATGAAAGCATGCATCGAGAAGCTTCCGTCAATTCCGAAGAAGATCCATGTGCAGGTGGACATTCCAATCACCGTGGCAGCGGCCACCTCACGAATGGTTCTTCCCTTGGAAATCTTAGCGATAAAGATTCCCATCATTGCCACATAGTTCAAATAAAATGCCACAAAGTAAATCGTCCATCCTTCAGGGAATCCGGTCTTCTTGATCGGATCCGTAAACAAGGCGATAGGTATCAGATTATGGAAGCATTTGCCCAGAGAATTTACCGTATTCTTGAAAATGAATTGTGTAGGACCTACACATAAAACATATATCAGGAATGCGACGCACAAAACAGCTGCCGCGTTACTCAATACCTTCATCCCCTTATTGGTTCCAAGATAAGAAGTGAAAATATATACCGCCGCAATCACCACAATGATCCCGATTTGCACGATCGGCGTGGCTTCCATTCCAAACAAAACCTTCAGTCCCCCGGATGCCAGAGGAACTGCAAGTCCCAGAGAAGAACTCAGCGCACCGAGAATTCCCAAGATAACACAAAAGTCTATTACCTTTCCAAGGATCGTTTTCCCGTTGTCACCGAGACGTTTTCCTATCATCGCGTTACAAACCGCGGAAGTCTGGAAAGAGCGAACTTTTCTTACATATACACTGTACCCGATAGCAACTCCTGCCAACGCGTACAGCGCCTGGTTCACCATACCCCAGTTATAGAACTGGAAACTCAACGAAGATTCAAGGGCTTCATCGGTTCTCGGCTTAATTCCGATTCCCGGGGTTTCATAGTAAAACGCCCATTCCGTAAGTGACCAATACAATGCCGCAGCAGCAAGAGACGCAAGCATCATCATTGCCATCCAGCTGAACGTGGAATATTCCGGTTTAGAGTCACCCAATCTGACCTTTCCATACTTACTGAACATCAGAATCAACGATACTATCAGGGATCCAAACGCCAGTAAAAGGAACAGCGGACCCAATGTACCGATCATACCCTGAAAAAATCCACCTATGCCGCCAATGGTCTTTTTCGGATTCAGGATCATGAATACGAGGAATACTCCCAGCACAACCAGAGCCGTAATCATCAGACCGATTTCTGTATTATTTTTCTTTGACTTATCCATAAGCACTCACCTCCTATGCTTAAAAACAACAGGATTATAGCCGCTTATACGGCTTTCCTAATAACTTATTAACTTCCCTCTTTCTCTGAAGTCTCTTCTTCGCAGCCTTTGATGTCGTATTCCTCTTTCGAACCGCATGATAAAATGCCGCGCTCTCACAGACGTCAACACAATATCCACAATTGATACAAAGATTAAATGCCTCCTCAACCGGGGTCGGGTAACCATCTTTCGTCAAGTCAATGACACCCATCGGACAGATTTCAGCGCACCACCTGCACCTGATGCATTTTTCTTTATCGGGATAAAATAACTCTTTCATAGAAGATTCTCTTTCTACTTTAACTGAACTGACTTATTGAACCGTTCTCAAGAAGCGTATTGATCAATTCATCGCTGTATCCGATTTCCTTCATGATTTCTACGCTGTTTTCTCCCGGATGCGCAGCCGCGGGATGATTCGGATCCACCGGAGTCTTACTGAATATGATAGGAGTATTTACCGCGATATAATCACCGAATTCAGGCTGATTAACATCAATAATTACCTTTAATTCCTTCGTTTCCGGATGATTGTCAAATTCCGCCAAAGACTGAACCGCTGCTGCCGGAACCCCGGCCGCACAAAGAGCGGTTTCGAGCTCATATCTTCCACGCTTGGATGTTCCTTCTTCGATGGCGGCAATCAGAGCCTCACGGTTCTTAACTCTCTGTTCGTTGTCGGAGAACCGTTTGTCTTTCGCCAGTTCCTCCAAATTGAGAATCTTCAGCATCTCTGCCCACTGTTCTTCGGAGGATGCCGCTATTACCACGTTCCCGTCCTTTGTTTTGAACTCGCCGTAAGGAGCATAATTCTCAATATGGTTTCCGGTTCTTTTGCTGAATTCCCCGGTAATCGAATATTCCAGCACCGGATACTCGCACATATAGAATGCGCAGTCAAGCATAGCAATATCGACTCTGCATCCTTTTCCCGTCATTTCCTTTTGCAAAAGACCCATGGACAATCCTCTGAGAAGCTGCAGCCCCGCCCATGTATCACAAAGTGAGAATCCCGGCTTAATAGGCGCTTCATTTTCTCCTCCGGACGTTCCTACCAGACCGCTTCTGGCCGCCGCAATAATATCCATGCATGGCAGGTGTGACAACGGACCGTAGGTACCGAATCCCGAGATCGACCCATAGATGAGCTGAGGATTGACTTTGATCATATCGTCAAATCCAAGCCCCATCTTATCCAATGTTCCGTATTTAAAGTTTTCTATTACGATATCCGCTCCCGCTACCAGATCCATGATGACTTTTTTGCCTCCCTCGGATCTCATATCTACGGCGATATCTTTTTTCCCTCTGTTGAATTGACAAAAGTACAGGCTGATATCATTCTTATAAGGGCCGTATTCTCTTGAAATATCACCAAGCCCCGGTCGTTCTACTTTGATGACCTCCGCACCCATGTCCGCAAGCATCATCCCGCAGAATGGAGCAGCTAAAACCTGTGAAAAATCAAGGACTTTAATGCCCTCAAGTGGTCTGTTTTTCATCATCTTTTCTCCCTCTTATATGATGCCGTTATCTTTGAGTTGATCGATTTTTTCCGAATCATAGCCTAAGTCCGTCAAGATTTTTTCAGTCTGTTCCCCGAGCGCGGGGGCATCCTTAATCGCTGACTCTGACTCTCCGGAAAATTTTATTGGGCGACCCGGCATACGGATTGTTCCCAGTTCTTTCGTTTTCAGATCGACAATCATGTTACGTTCTTTCAGTTGCTGCTCATTGAGAGCTTCCTTGGTGGTACTGCACATGGTCCCCGGAATCAGATGTTCATCACAGATATCCGTAATCTCCTGCATAGTGTAATTGGAAAACAGTTCTTCGATCTTGATTCTCAGATCTCCGAAATAATGATAACCTCTGACCAAGTTCGAACAGTACTTCTCGTCCTCGTCCCACTCCGGCGTGTTAAAGGCCTTGCAGAACTTCGTCCACTGTGCATCCGATGAAATCCCCATCGCCACATAACCGTCCTTACATTTAAGGATATCATAAGGATTGATGAGAGGATGCGCATTCCCGGTACGCATAGGATCTTCATTGTCCGCACCGTAGGTGATGACCTTATCCTCTGAAATTGCAATCGCAGAACCTGCAAGTGTCGCCTCCACCATCTGTCCTTCTCCGTATTTCTTCGCACGATAAATCGCGATACATATTGCAGAAGCAAGGAAACTTGCCGCATAATGTTCCGAAATATTAAATCCGATTCTGGTTGGCGGGTTTTCAGGGAATCCTGTAAGGTGCATAACACCGCACTTTGCCTGGGCAACAAGATCCGACTGTGGAGTCTCCGCTCCCTTTCCTGTGGATCCATAGGCAGAGATTCTACCATAGACAATGGTAGGATTGATTTTAGATAAATCTTCATATCCCAGTCCGAGTTTTTCGAGGGTACCGGGTACGAAGTTTTCTATGATTGCGTCACTTTCTTTCACCAGTTTCCTGAGGATGTCCTGACCTTCCGGCTTCTGTAAATCCAAAGTTATACTCATCTTACCGCGATCGCGATAAATATGATGAGGACTGGCTCCATCCTTTAATGGAGCCAGTCCTCGCAGCGGATCCCCTCCGCTGGGTTCTTCAACTTTGATCACTTCTGCGCCATAGTCTGCCAGTTCCATCCCACAATAGCTGGAATTTATTGTTAAATCAAGAACTTTAATTCCTTTTAATGGTTCCATAATTCCTCCTCTAATGCGAGCTTTCAGGCTTTTCTATTACGACAAAAGCATTCGGCTTACTCTTCGTACGCCCATTCAGTGTAGAGGTCAGTTCCTCTCTTCTTGATCATTCCTCCGATTACGTTCCTCTGAATTTCAGAAGTACCTTCCCAAATTCTGTCAACGCGCTGGTCTCTCCAGAGTCTCTCAACCGGGTTTTCTCTCATGTATCCACGTCCGCCGAGGATCTGAACGCCCATGTCAGTTACTCTGTTAACCATCTCGGAGCACCACAATTTGATCGCGGATGCTCTTGCATGCTTCAGCTTACGATCCATGTCCCCGGAAATCTCCCAGCACACTCTGTAAAGCAGAGATTTTGCAGCCATGATTTCCATCGTCATGTCAACCAGCATGTGCTCAATTACCTGATAATCTCTGATGATCTGTCCGCCCTGAACACGGTTCGCAGCCCATTCGTTGGCTACTTCCAAAACCCTTTCAGCTCCGCCGACACATCTTGCAGCGATTCCCAGTCTGGCTTCTACGAACCAGTCCTTTGTCATGGTGAAGCCTTCTCCGATTCCTTTCAGGATCTTGGACTCGTCAACGACTACATCTTCAAAGGTGAATTCAGGGTGCTTGAATGCGAAATGATGCGTGAATTCAGGAGTTCTCTTGATGCTTACTCCCGGAGTGTCCTTCTCTACGAAGAATACCGTCGCCTTTGCAGGATCTCCGTCGAGATGGGTGTGGACCAACAGGAAGTCTGCGATATTACCGACGGTTACGTACCATTTCTCACCGTTGATTTTGTATCCGCCGTCACACTTTACCGCCGTTGTCTGGCATTCAGTAGGGTCAGAACCTGCATCCGCCTCTGTGATTGCGTAAGCATCTCTTCTCTTGCACTGGTTTGCAGGAATCAGATATTCTTCAATCTGCTCCTTAGTACCGAACTTCATCGGGAAGGAAGGCTGAGGAACTGCGTCCCAAATCGCACCTGTAACCTTACCGAACTGCTCACTTGCCAGCATCTGCTCGAACAGTGTGAAGCCTGCGCCGCCGTGTTCCTTGGAATGGTTCGTTGCATTGAAGCCCCATGCCATAACCTGCTCGGTAATCGCTTTGTGGCTCTCCGGTGAAAGACCGTTGTTCTCTTCGCACTCGATCTCATACGGGATCAAATGCTGTTCAGTGAATTCTCTTGCCTTTTCTGATAATGCTCTGTCCTTTTTGCTTAATGTGAAATCCATGATGTCTCCTTTCAGCACTAAATAGAGTTAAAATTGTTCCAATGCATACGTTGTCTCCGTTAAAACAACTTACGCTTATTGTGCTTTAATTATAGGCTTTTCAGAAATCAAAAGTAAATACGGACTAACAACGCAAACTTTTAACAATGTCGCTAAACATTTAAATTTCAATGCTTTTCGAATGGCTCACAGTATATAATATGTAGTGACGAGTAGTCTTTCTGTCCTTTTTTTGTAGATTTTTGTAGTTATTTCAACAATCAGGATAAAAAATCTCAATACATCAAATTATTGAAACCCTTTAGTTTTAGCGGATTCAGGCTTTCTCCTTCCCAAAAAGAAAATTTAAACCCTCTAAATATCAAAAATATCAATTGTTCATATGCTTTACATCAGATATAATTTAACTTGTAAGATCGCGTATATACAAGTCAACTTTCCGTGTACGACTTAGGAGGTACGTCATGTTTTTGCTCAAAGAGAAAAGAAAAGCCGGTATCTATCTGAGCATCGCCCAGGCATATCGGGATCCTGTCACTAAAAAATCCAAACGAAAGAGGATTCGCAATCTCGGCTACCTCAAGGATCTGCAAAAGGAATATGACGATCCCATTGCGCATTTCACCGAGGTCGCAGAAAAGATGACAACAGAATATAAAAATTCAAACGGAGTGATTGAAATTAATATCAATTTCTCGGAGAAAATCAACTCTGACTATCATCATTCCAAGAGTTTCGGGTATGTCGCGCTCTCTTCCGTTTATCACTCGCTGAAAATCAATCAATTCTTTGATAACAGGCAGGCTTCTTACGGTGCCGATTATCGCCTGAATCAAGTGATGAAGCTCCTGACTTTCGGAGAAATTCTTTATCCCGGAGCATTATCTTACACATACTCCATCCGCCATCGTTTCTTTGAAGGCTGCGATTACAGTCTGGAAGATGTATATGATTTCTTTACTTTTTTAACGCAATACCGCGCTCAGTTTAAATCATGGACCAATGAAAGCATCTGTAACACTATGGGAAGAAATACCGATACGGTCTTCTACTATACCACCACCCATTACTTTGAGGTGGATTATGATAAATGGTACGAGGCAAAAAAGGATACCGGCGTGCCCAGACCGAATCCACTGGTTCAGATGGGACTCTTTGTGGATAAAAACAGAATACCGATCACATATAATTTGTTCAAAGGGATTCCGGGGGATATTCCCGTCATAGGTCCCATATTCGAGCGGGCACGCTCCGAGTTCAACATGCATCGAATTATCATCGTCGCCAACCACAGGGGTTCCGGCTACAACTATCTGTACAGAATTCTCAAGTCGGGTCACGGATACATAGTCCATCATAATGTGAGGGACATCGATGAGGCCACACAGAAATACCTTTTGAACGATGAGGGATATCGTTTCCTGGGAAACGGCAGAAAAATCAAGTCGCGCATATTGACACAGACGATCCGTGTAAAAAACAAATACGGGGAAAAGGAATTTATCCGTATCAAGGAGAAACAGGTTTTTATTTTCGATGACAGCTACTCTCGGTGGGAAACAGCAACAAGGGAATCGATCCTGCTCATGGGAAAGGATCTGATCTCCGCCAACCGGAATGTTTCCGGGTATACCGGTCACAATCATCCTTTTGATATAAATCAGTCGATGCTGATGAAGGAAGAAATTCTGGACGGATATTACATGTTTTCAACCAGCGAACTGGAAATGGACGATGAGGAAATCATAAATGCTTACGAGGATCTCTGGGAGGTCGACGAATTATTTAAAGAAAAAAAGAATGACTACAGCGGCAGACCAAGCGAACTCTCTTGGGAAAATCATTTATCCTCTTTCTTTATGATCCGTTATGCCGCTTTAATTATCACAAGGATCATAGAACATAAAACCGGCATGCAATATCAGAAACCGTCGATTATAAGAAGTCTAAAAAAATGTATGACGGTAAATATCGGGCAAAACATCTTTATGACAACCTATACCGATGAAACCCTGAAAAGGATCGGGGATGCCCTGAACATCGATTTTGCCAAAAGATATCGAACACGACAGGAAATACGAAGCATTCTCAATCTCACGAAATTAACGGATTTCGATCAACATTCCATTGATTCGGAAACCCCGTAAGGATTCCGAAGCCCCGTAAGGATTCCGAGTCCCGTAAGGATTCCGAAGTCTCGTAAGAAGAGAAAAATGACCGGCTCAATCCCGGTCATTTTTCTATATTTTTCTGTTTTGACCGGCTCTCAAAATTTAGGTTATAGGACAAAACTTACATCATGCCGCCCATGCTGTCCATTGCTCCCGCCTTTCGGGTCCCCAGAATCTTGTCGATGGAACCCTCGGTGGGAACATCGACAATGCAGGCTTCCGTCGTAAGCATCATCGCAGACGCGGACGCGGCGTTCTGTATGGCAGATTTCGTGACCTTGACAGGATCGACAACTCCTGTCGCGATCATATCCACATACTTCTCCGTCTTTGCGTTAAATCCGACGCCGACTTCCTTTTCCATAACTCTTGCCGCCACAACACTACCGTCAAAGCCTGCATTCTCGGCAATCTGTCTGATAGGCTCTTCCAAGGCTCTCAGGATGATCTTCGCCCCGGTTTTCTCATCTCCTTCCAGAGTTTCCGCATAAGAAGCCACCGCCGGTACCGTGTTGGCGAGAGCCACGCCGCCTCCGGCAACGATCCCCTCCTGTACCGCCGCTTTCGTCGCATTCAGAGCATCCTCTATTCTCAATTTCTTTTCCACCAGCTCCGTTTCCGTTGCCGCTCCAACTTTGATTACGGCAACTCCGCCGGCAAGTTTAGCAAGCCGTTCCTGATATTTCTCCTTATCGAAATCAGTTTCAGACTGCTCCAGGAGAGTTCTGATTTGTGCAATTCGCTTATCTATGGCAGCGCGTTCACCATTGCCGCTGATGATAATAGTACGATCCTTGGTTATCCTCACCGTGGCGGCAGATCCCAAAGTCTCCGGCGTCACGTCGCTGATGCTGAGTCCCTTTTCCTCGCTGATTACCGTACCGCCGGTCAAAATTGCCATATCCTCAACCAATGCCTTTTTGCTCTCACCGAAGCCCGGCGCTTTTACCGCCGCAAGGTCGATTACCCCGCGAATCTTGTTAATGACCAGTGTATTCATAACTTCGCTCTCAATATCGTCTGCGATAATCAGAAGTTTTCTTCCCGCCTTGTTTACGTTCTCAAGAAGCGGCAACAATTCCTGGATGCTGGTTATTTTCTTGTCCACAAAGAGGATATACGGATTTTCCTGAACAATCTCCATTTTGTCCGGATCGCTGAGCATATACGGAGACATATATCCCCGGTCAAACTGCATGCCCTCTACCACGTCCAGCTCGGTTCCCATCGTTTTGGATTCTTCCACCGTTACCACGCCGTCTTTTCCCACACGACCCATCGCCTCCGCGATCAGTTCACCGATGTAATCATCAGCAGCAGAAACAGCGGCAACCTGGGCGATACTCTCTCTGGTCTCCACAGGCTTGGAATTCTTAATAATTTCTTCAACCGCGACCTCGACAGCCCCCTGAATCCCCTTTTTCAGAACCATAGGATTAGCTCCCGCAGCCACATTCTTAAACCCTTCCTTAATAATGATTTGAGCCAGAAGAGTTGCCGTCGTGGTACCGTCCCCCGCAGTATCATTGGTTTTGGTTGCGACTTCCTTTACCAGCTGCGCGCCTAAATTCTCGGCGTCATCCTCAAGCTGTATTTCCTTTGCAATGGTAACTCCGTCGTTTGTAACCATCGGAGGAACGAAAGCCTTGTCAATCAATACATTTCTTCCCTTGGGTCCCAGTGTGATCTTTACTGTATCTGCAAGCTGATCCACTCCGGACTGCAGCTTTCTTCTTGCATCTTCTCCGTACAAAATCTTTTTAGCCATGATTCCTCTCCTTACCTAATCAAACAATAATTTTCTGTTCTCCACTCCGCAATTGCCAAAACATCCTTCCGCGACATCACAGTCAGGGGTTTTTCCGTTAACCTTCACATCAGTTCTGTCCGTTTCGAGAATAATCCACACTTTTTACTAAAGCTCCCAATAATTTTACATTGTTTTTTAGTTGTGTCAATATTTTTGTATAAACTGCTTTGCCGGCCTCTCCGCGCTTATACATAATACACACTGCATACCTGTCATACCGCAAAAGCCGTATGCGGCGGTCTCCCGTCACACACGGCTTTTACGAGTTATTAGTTATTATGAGAAAGAATGTTACGTAAAAAAGTTGTCGTCATTTAGGTTGGTTTGCTGTATGTTGTTAGCCTCATCCCCTCTTGACGTCTACAAGTATAACCGGACTATGTGAAGATAACTGCGTGATATCTTGGTTTTTTCCGGTTTAGTTTTTGTCATTTCAAACATACACATGGCATTGATACTTCACAAACTTCACATACTCTGCAATATCATTTTTCGACTTTCTTGCCCTTCTTCGGGGAAACAATTGCAAGTACTGCACAAACGAGACACCATGTGCCCCAGATATGCAAATCATGGTAACTTCCGGCCAATTTTAATCCTATAATTGCTCCGATTCCGTATAGTACACTCAGTGCAATGTGAGTTCCCTTCTCTATCCTTTTTCTAATTACAACGGATAAAATCCCCGCAGAAAGTAACATAGTAGCCACTATAAAGCCCGAACTGCCGCTCGTTTCGCTACTCTCCGCCAAAGCATTTCCCAGTCCTACAGCCGCAGATTGAAAAAATACGAATCCGGAGAGAACCATTGATAAAATTCCTGATACTAACTTCCATGTTTTCATAGTCACTCCCTAAATAAATGTGTCTCTTAAATCCTTCCACTTAGAAGCGGCGTTGCATAAACAACTTAAAAGGTGTATTTGATCCAATACGATTCAAATTTGATATCATAAATCTTATTGCTGAATTCTCTGATTTTATTCGGCACATATAACGCCATGTACATATCGCTGCCTGCGCCGTGATAAAGCTTAAGCTTTAATCTATCTTTGGATTCATAGGCATTATACAAATTCTCTTCATAAATTCTGTTTATAGACCTCTTGCACGCACCATCATATAGGTCTCCCGGGTCAATTATATCGCCCCCATCCAATGCATAGGCATTATATCCACTGACAGCCTTGACATCATAGATAAAAAGAGTCAAAGTCGTTCCGGGAGTAATAGAATTAAGAAGAACACTTCATCACTATTTTAGTGAAATATGCACTTCTTAATTCTTTTTTTATTTGAGAATCCCCGCGAAAGGAGGTAATCGTGAGAAGCTATGAGAAAATAACCGCTTTGTATGAGAGATTAAGCCGAGATGATGAACTACAAGGCGAGAGCAATTCGATTGTCAATCAGAAGAAAATTTTAGAAGAATACGCAAAGAAAAATCATTTGGAGAACA
>ERZ773099.315-NODE-315-length-42758-cov-15.037374_pt1 | contig 42758 bp, 33 predicted proteins | sample MGYA00511120_ERZ773099 | MGnify/ENA primary metagenome ERZ773099 (study PRJEB29015, sample SAMEA2738012) | human oral metagenome | biome: human oral; feature: human-associated habitat; material: dental | place: China | collected 2104 ... | reverse complement strand
CTCCTCGAAACCGGAGGATTCAGACCCCAACTACACCCTCAATTATGAAGAGCCACCAAACGACAACACCAACCGACTCATCCGCCGCAACCCCCACGCGAACCCCTATCACCAGCCACCACCCCCACCTCGACACCACCGCCGACGAACCAGGCAACTGCCCCAAAGCCACCCTCGACTACCACCCCCCACACAAGCATCCAACCAACTCATTGCTACCACCCAATGACACCGCCGACAAAGGTTGGTGCGGCGAGGGCCGTGGTCGACGGCGGGATGAGCAAGTCCGAGGGTGTGGTGCGATTGGTCTCGCGAGTGCGACGCCGTTGAAGCAGTGGTACAGGCTGTACCGCAGGGTTAAAGGACAAAACCAACACGTTTTGTTCTTTAACCCCAACTTCGAGGCGACCAGCCCCTGGCAGAAGATGAGTACCGGCGTCACCGAGTTCTAGTTCTCCTTCGGTAAAGCCTGCTTCGCGGCGGTTGGGCAGCGCCTAGAGGGAAAAGCAAACCCGCCCGGCACGGGGCCGGGCGGGAGTGGAGCGGGCGACGGGAATCGAACCCGCCTCTGAAGCTTGGGAAGCTTCCATTCTACCGATGAACTACGCCCGCAGTTCATATTCCAAAAGGAATCGACCCGTCGATCATAGCGTCACGGCGGAGGGACACGCAACCTCGCGCAGCGATCGGCCGGTGTTGGCAGTGCCCTGGGGAGTGCGTGAAGCCGCCTGATGCGCGCTCACCCCTCAACCACTGCATCCTCGCGCCCCGACCGCTCCATCCGCTCACCCCGGTCCGCGCAACCCGCCGCCGCGTCGACCGGCCAGCCCGCGTGGGCGGGCCCGCCGCGGATACACTGAGGTCGCTCAACAGATTGGAGGACTCATGCCTCGTCCAGTGGTGGCCGCCGCCATCGTCGACTCCCTGGAGAGTCCGACGGTGCTGCTCGCCTGCTCGCGCGCGTATCCGGAGGAGCTGCGCGGCCTCTTCGAGCTCCCCGGCGGCAAGATCGAGGAGGGTGAGGATGCGGTCGCCGCGCTTGAGCGCGAGATCGCCGAGGAGCTGGGCGCTCGCGTGAAAGTGGGGGAGCGCGTGTGCCCCGACGGCGGACTGTGGTGGCCCATCCTGGGCGGGCGCGTCATGGGCGTGTGGCTCGCGGAGGTTGCACCGGGGTCGGCGAGCCCACGCGCAGGAGCCTCACACCTGGAGGCGCGGTGGGTTCGCCTTGAGGAGTTGAGCGACCTGCCGTGGATCGAAGCGGACCTTCCGATCGCCCGGGCTGTGGTCGAGCGCTGCGCCTGCCGGGGCCCGGCGGGTTGGCGTTGATCTTGCGCGGGTGGTGCGCGTGTGGGTGCGGTGGGCCCGTGCACGTGCCGAGGTCGGGCGTGGCCTGCCGTGGCCAGGTGTGGCGTGCCGGGCCTCGCGGGTGCGTCGCAAGGGGGGGCGAGTCGACATCGTCCGTGTCGGCAGCGGCCGCGTGAACTGAGGGTCGCCTTCCCACCATTTGACGACACATGGGGGCCTGGTGTCAGAATGAGCCCATGCCGAAGATTATTGGCGAGTCCCTCGCCTCCCATCGTGAGCTGACGCGCACTCGCCTGTTCGAGTCGCTGGGGTCGCTGATGTCCGAGCAGTCTTTCGAGTCCATCACGATGAGCCAGATCGCCGAGCGCGCCGGCGTTGGCCGCACCGCCGTCTACAACCACTTCGCGGACAAGGAAGTTCTCCTGCTCGCCTACATGCGCCAGGTGACGGAGGAGTTCACTGGGGTGCTGACCCGGCGCCTCAAGGCCGTTCCAGACCCCCTCATGCGCCTGCGCATTTACATTCGCTCGCACCTGCAGATGACCAGCCGCTACCACGTCAAGGCTGGCATGGGCCTGCGTAGGCACATGTCGGGCCGCGGGGCTTCCCACCTGCACGATCATGCGGGCATGGTCGGAGAAGTCCTCATCGGCATCCTCGACGAGGCCATGGCTTGCCGGCTGATCGCGCAGCAGAATACGCTGGGCGCGGTCCACCTGATCCATGCGACCCTCGCTGGCCAGCGCCTGCCCAAGGATGCGGAGCATCGAGAGTCGGCGCTGATCCTCGTGGAGACGTTTATCCTACGAGGCCTGGGTGCCTCGGAGAAGAACGTGCGTCACGTCACCGCATCGCCTCTCCCTTCCGGGGAATAGCGGGAGCGGCGCGCCCGTTGAATCAGACAGTTCACCCGAGGGGCAACCCGGCCCCGACCGACCTGCCGACTAGAGCGTCGGCGACACAAGGAGAAACATGGCTACCGTTACTCTGACGCAGGAGAACTTCGAGCAGACCGTCTCCGCCGACGGCATCGTCCTGGTTGACTTCTGGGCGACCTGGTGCGGCCCGTGCCGCCAGTTCGGCCCCGTCTTCGAGGAGGCATCCGAGAAGCACCCGGACGTGGTCTTCGGCAAGATCGACACGGACGACCAGCAGCAGCTGGCGATGGCCGCGCAGATCACGTCGATCCCGACCCTCATGGCCTTCCGCGACGGCGTCGCGGTGTTCCGCCAGTCCGGCGCCCTGCCCCTGTCCGCGCTGGAGGACCTGATCTCGCAGGTTAAGAACCTGGACATGGACGACGTTCGCAAGAAGATCGCGGAGGCCGACAAGGCCGAGTGATCGCGTCAGCGCTGCCAGTGGGCCCCGAGGCTTTAGCCTCGGGGCCCACTGGCTCGTGCGACGCGACGCGACGCGTGATGAACTCGCGGTCCGCGTGGTCGCCGACCATGAAGGAGTACTCGCCGACCGTCGTGAACCCGTGGCGCGCGTAGAAGCGCTGCGCGCCGTAGTTCTCGCTCCACACGCCGATCCACAGGGTGCGCGGGCCCTCGCGCTCGAGCCACTCCAGCGCGGTGTTCAGGAGCATCGTGCCCCGGCCCGCGCCCTGGTGGTCCCGGAGCACGTAGAGGCGCTGGACCTCCCCGTCCCCGGGCGCGACTTCCGGGTGTGGCAGGTGCGCCGGGCACGCGCTCACGTAGCCGATCGGCCCCGCTTCGCTGGACGAGGCCTCGGCCGCGCTCTCGGGTAGCGCGTCGCCCGGGTGGTAGTCCCGGTGGCGACCCGAGGGAGCGGCGCGGGAAGTGGCCTCCTCGGACGCGGCCACCGCCTCCTTGGACGCGGCCACCGCCTCGTGAGGAGAGCCCTCGAAGAGTAGCCAGGTTGCGCGCTGCGGGTCCTCCAACTCGGATGCGAGGACGGCGGGGCAGTAGGCCCGGTCGAGGAAGGCCGCCAAGTCGCTCGCCGCGTACAGGTGTCCGAAGGTCTGCGTGAAGCACTCGCGCGCGAGCGCGGAAAGCACGGCGGCGTCTGCGGCGGTGGCGCGGCGGATCATGGTGGCCTCTCGTCGGTGCGGGGCTCTCATTGTAGGGGCGCGGAGCAGTTCGGCGCCTCCCCTGAAATCTCCCTGAGTGGCCCCTGAGAGGCGCAGCAACCCTTGCCGTTCCGGTGGTGTGCTTCGTACTATTGGGTGATCAACGCCCATCAAAGGAGACGCAGGTGGCCCACAAGACCAGAACCGCACAGGTGCTCGACATTCTTAAGGTCCTAGCGTGGGTCGTCATCGCGATCTCCCTGGTGAAGTTTGCGTTCTTCCCCGCCACGCAGGACGAACGGACCAACGACGGCATGGAGCCGGGCGGTTCTTTCGGTCAGATGACCATCCCGGTGGGACGCGCGGACATCACGAACTCGGTGACGCTCACGGGCACTATCCAGGCGGACGAACCCGTGAACGCGCGCGCGACGCTCGACGGAACCGTCGTGCGTACCTTCGCTAACGACGGCGACAAGGTCTCCAAGGGCGATGCGATCCTCCAGATCCGCAAGGAGATACCCGGCGAGACCCGTCAGGTCACCGACGATGAGGGCAACGTGAGCGTGGAGACCTCGGAGCCGACCTACAAGTACGAGACGGTCGTCGCCCCCGGGGACGGCACCCTGTCCACCGGCGTTCTCGTGGGGCAGCAGTTCATGATCGGCGACACCGTAGCATCGGTGGCTCCCTCGACCTTCTCCGCAATTGCCCCCCTGAGCGCGGATCAGATGTACCGGCTCCAGGAGGCCCCCTCCACCGCAACCGTCACCGTCAAGAACGGTCCGGCGCCCTTCCAGTGCACGGGCGTCAAGCTCGTGAGCCCGACCGGCAAGACGCAGGACTCGAAGAATCCGGGGTCGCCCGACAACTCGTCCTCGGCCTCGACGGAACTGAAGGCGCGCTGCGCAATCCCGTCGGACCAGACGGTGTTCGCGGGCCTGCAGGTGACCCTCGAGATGACGACGGGTTCGGCCACGAACGTTCTCGCCGTTCCGGTGTCCGCGGTCGAGGGGCGCTACCAGAGCGGCACGGTCTACCTGCCGACCACCGACCCCGCGAACCCCGAGAAGCGCTCGGTCACCCTCGGACTGACCGACGGCAAGATGGTCGAGGTAAAGGACGGCCTGGCAGAGGGCGAGGAGATCCTCGAGTTCACCCCGGCCTCGACCAAGGACAACCAGGATGATCCGATCGGACCCTACGGCGGCACCGGCGGCGGCATGGACTCAGGCATCTCGGGCGGCGGGGTGGAACCGCGATGAGCCTCGTGCGCCTTCGGGATGTGACGCGCACGGTCACGCTGCCCGACGGGGAGGACCTGCACATTCTGCGCGGAGTTGACCTGGACGTGGAGGCGGGCGAGCACGTGTCGATCGTTGGTCGTTCCGGGACGGGCAAGTCGACGATGCTCAACATCATCGGCCTGCTAGACGCGCCCTCGTCGGGCACCTACGAGCTTGGGGGCGCGGACACGACGCGCATGAGCGAGGGCCGCCGTGCGCGAATGCGCGGCAGTGACTTCGGCTTCGTGTTCCAGCAGTTCAATATCTTCTCCGCGCGCACCGCCGCCGAGAACGTCGAGGTGCCCCTCCTGTACGCCCCCGGACCTCAGCTGTTGCGCAGGCGTTCGATCGCCCTTGACATGCTCGATCGCGTGGGCCTGGCCGATCGCGCCGACTCCTACCCCGGCGAGATGAGCGGCGGCGAACAGCAGCGCATCGCGATCGCGCGCGCGCTCGTTCGCCGACCGCGCGTGATCCTCGCCGACGAGCCAACGGGGGCGCTCGACCCGGACACCGGGCACGTCGTCATTAGCCTCCTTGAGGAGGTCGCCCGCGAGTCCAACTCCGCGCTCATCGTCATCACCCACGACATGGGGGTCGCCGCCCGCGCCTCCCACGCCTACGAGCTCTACGACGGAGTCCTGCACGCTGTCGAGGATCCGTCCTCGCTCGCGCAGCGCCCGGAGGCTGGGCGAGCGGAGGAGGAAGCGTCGGGGGACGAGGCCGGGGCTGAGAAAGCGCGGACCGCTCCCGACCCGGCACCGCCGCCCGGCGCGACGGGAGCAAACCCGGACGTCGCGGTGCCGCCCGCCAACCCGGAGGAGGCACAGTGAACTCCGTCAGTCAGGTTATCGGCGCGCTCATCGAGGCGTGGGGCGAAGTCAAGGTTCAGAAGGCCCGCGTCGTCCTCTCCCTCGTCGGCGTCGTCGCCGCGGTCGCCGCCATGACCGTAGTCATCGCGCTCGGCGACCTCATCCTGCAATCCTCGCGGGAATTGGCCGAGATCTACGAGGGGCGTTCCGTCACCCTGCGGCTCACGCCGGAAAAGTCCGGGTCCAACGAGCAGCCGCCCACGAGCGGAGGCCCCGCCCAGGACAGCGGTACGCAGGGACCCGCCCCGGACAGCGGCACGCCGGGCGGCGCCCAGGCCTCGTCGACGGCTAGCCGCCCCGACGGTAAGGACCCCGTCAGCGAGGCCATGGCCACGCTGGCAAACCGCCACGACATTCGCTTCTGGTCGCGCCTGGCGTCCACCGGAGGCGAGATCGTCGAGGTCCGCCAGGCGCGCAGCACCGGGCAGTTCCGCGGCTACCCCGTCGTCGCCACGCCAGACAGCTTCAACGACGTCACCATCCAGGCGGTTGACCCCGCCTACTCGGTGATCTTCCGGACCCGCATGCTTCAAGGGCGCTGGGTCGCCGAGCGCGACGCCGAGCAGCGCCTGACCCCCGTCGTCATCTCCGAAGTCCTGTGGAACCAGCTCGGGCGAGCCCCCATCGACCAGGTCCCTATCGTCTTGCACACCACGGACGGCGCGTCTCTGCGCGTCGTCGGAGTCACGAAGGCCTCCAGCCGCTTCGACATGCCGACCCTCTACGTCCACTACGATGCTGCGCGCGCCAACCTGACGCAGGTGGGCGCGCCGTCCATGATCTCGTGGATCGGCCCCGACGACGCCGAGCAGGCCCGCGCATCGCTGCCGCGCGCCCTGGCCTCGATCCTGGGCGAGGGGTGGCGCGTCAACGTTTCCGGGGGTGAGCGCCAGGACGTGGGAGAGGAACAGCTGGGAACCATCTCCACCGTCATCATGATCATCGGCGGCATCATCGTCTTCCTCGGGGCGCTCGGCCTGCTCAACGTCGCCATCGTCACGGTGCGCCAGCGCGTGCGCGAGATCGGTATCCGCCGAGCCGTCGGCGCCTCCGCCAAGCGGGTCTTTTTCGCCGTCTTCATGGAGTCCGTCGTCGCCACCTTCGTCGCGGGCGTGGTCGGCGTGGGCATCGCCATCGTCGTCGTGCGTTTCCTGCCGCTTGAAACGATGGGGGTCGCTCTCAGCGACACGCCCGCGTTCCCCGCTGGAGCGGCCATCGCCGGCGTCGCGATCTCCTCGTCCATCGGAGCCCTGTGCGGGATCATCCCGGCGCTCGCGGCCGTGCGTATCAAGCCGATCGATGCGATCAGGTACTAGTGTGCCGACGAGGCGGTGGCGGCCTTCCGGCGCGTGCGCTGATTTGCGTCGTCCCGGCCTAGGTCCCCGTGGTCAGCGGGGGAGCGTGACGAGCTTGGTGTCCTCGTTGTAGGCGATCATTCCCTCTGTGAGGAGCGCGCGGTAGACGCGGGTGGGCTGGTAGCGGTCGCCCCCGTCGAGGCGCGCGGCGTCGAGTACCTTGCGCTTGGTCAGGCCGCCCGTGCCCTCGAAGTGGGCGACGCGCAGTGCCTTCATGATGCGCCCGCGTGCCTGGCGGTCGGTGCCGGCGTAGGGCTGGGGTGTGGGTCGCTTCTCGTTCTTTGGGTAGCCGGCGTCGGCCCAGGTGCAGTGCTGGCGCATGATGCACTCGTCGCAGCGTGGGGAGAGCTGGGTGCAGACGATGGCCCCGAACTCCATCAGCGACAGGCTGACCTGGGCCGCGTGGAAACCGTCGTCGGGGAGCAGGGCGTCGGCGCGCGAGGTCTCCGACTTGGAGGGGGCCGGCTGGGGTGGAAACTCGCGTCCGTCCAGAACTCTGCTGAGCACGCGGCGAACGTTTGTGTCGAGGACGGGGACGCGGACTCCGTGTCGGAAGGCGAGGAGCGCGCTGGCCGTGTAGGTGCCCACGCCGGGCAGCTGGGTCAGCTCTTTCATGGTGAGCGGAACCTGGCCGCGGTGTTTGTCGACGATGGCGCTCGCGCACTCTTTGAGGCGCAAAGCTCGCGAGGGGTAGCCCAGGTTCGCCCAGGCTACGAGGATGTCCGCGGAGGCTGCGTTGCTCAGGCGTGTGGGCGTGGGCCATCTTTCCATCCACTCGATCCAGATTGGCTGGACGCGCGCGACGGGCGTCTGTTGGCTCATGATTTCGAAGACGAGGGTGCCCCAGTCGGACACGTCGTCGCGCCTCATGGGCAGGTCGCGCTTGTGGGATGCGAACCAGCGGGGAAGGTCGTGGAGGAGGGACTGTGAGGCCTCCGCCGTTGGATTTGTGAACACTGAGTCAGTGTAGGGAAGTTGTCTAATCGCTGCCCTCTCACCACATTGTCTGTGATGTGCCATACAAATGGGGGAGGGTGTTGTGTGAACGTTGAGTGTTCGCTACTCTAAGCCGTGTTTCATTAACACCCCTTGTGGGATTCCATCAACGACAGGAGACATAATGTCCGCTCCTCAGCAGCCCTCCTACGGTCAGCCCGGCTTCAACGCTCCGGTCCAGGGTAAGTCCCGTGTGACCGTCGGCCTTCTCAACTTCTTCCTCGGCGGCGTTGGCGCCGGTGACTTCTACCTCGGTCACACGCAGATGGGCATCTACAAGATCATCGCCCTCGTTGTCAGCTACGCCCTGGTTATCGTCGGCGGCGTCGCCGAGTCGACCATCATTGCCGGCCTGGGCTCCATCCTGCTCATGGTCTACGGCATCTTCGTCTTCGCCTGCATGATCATGTCCTTCATGGGCAAGTGGATCTACGCCGCAGACTCCAAGGGAGTTCCCACCGTCTGAGCGAAGCGTGAGCGCGTGAACTGACGCGCGATCTTCAGGGGTGTGAGGTCAGGCGCGAGCCGGGCCCCACACCCCTTTTGTGTCGAGACTGTGTCGCCTGTCGACTCCTCTGCGCTCTCGGGGAACTGTCGTTCCACATGTTGAGATCGAGGAAGCTCGATCGCCCGGTGCCCAACGGTGGCCGACGTCATGGCGGGCTTGCCGTGTCAAGGTTCGGGTACGCCGACAGAAATCTCGCGGAACCTCCCTAGCTGGGAGGGGTGGACCTTCGAACGCCGCGCGACGTGGGATCCGGGGAGATCTCGCGGTCGTGTCGGGGAATGATCAGGGGCCTATCGGGGTCCTGGCGGATTACGCGGGGAGGCCTCCAGGCGCTAGGCTGTTCCTGTACGGCCGTTAGGCTCCCATTGACAATCGAAAGGTTCAGCTATGACGACGCCCGATCCTCAGGCCAACCCCTTCCAGGAGGACCCGGCCCGGGCCTCTGCCCCCAACGGGTTCCCCGCGCCCGAGGCGCCCAGCTTCCCCCAGGCCTCGGCCCCCGACTTTGACGAGGCCACCGCTTCCCCCGGCGCGACGTCCTACGGCACCGCGTACGATCCCGCGGGCGCGCAGTACGTTCCCGGCCCCGAGCAGCCCGGCGCTGGCCAGGCGCCCTACGGTGCGGCGACGGGCGCGCAGCCCGGATACGACCAGGCGGCCTACGGGCAGCAGGCTTACGGGCAGCAGGCTTACGGGCAGCCCGTGTTCGGCCAGACGGCCTACGCGGCGCCGCCGAAGCAGTGGATCGTCGCCGTCCTGCTTGCCTTCTTCCTCGGGTGCCTGGGCGTGCACAACTTCTACCTGGGGTACACGACCCGAGGCGTCGTTCAGCTGGTGCTGTCGCTGACCTTCATCGGTCTGATCGTCACCGGTATCTGGGCGTTCATTGAGTTCATCATGATCCTCATGCGCTCCGGCTCCTACGGCTGCGACGCGTCGGGCCAGCCGCTGGCCTGACCCTGGGGTGTTGTCGCGGCGCTGAGTATGCGACAATCAAGGCATGCTGCTCAGTGACCGCGACATCAACGCCTCCCTGGATTCTGGCCGCATTCGGCTCGATCCTCTGGATCGTGATCTGGTCCAGCCGGCCAGTATCGACGTGAGGCTGGACCGCCTGTTCCGCCTCTTCGATAACCACCGCTACCCGGTGATCGACCCGGCGGCGGACCAGTCGGACTTGACGCACCTGGTGGACGTGGGCCCGGACCAGCCCTTCGTCCTGCACCCCGGCGAGTTCGTCCTGGGAGCCACCTACGAGCTGGTCACCCTCGGCGACGACATCGCGGCGCGCCTGGAGGGCAAGTCGTCGCTCGGACGCCTGGGCCTGCTCACCCACTCGACCGCCGGTTTTATCGATCCAGGCTTCTCCGGCCACGTGACCCTTGAGCTGTCCAACACGGCGACGATGCCGATCCTGCTCTACCCGGGCATGAAGATCGGGCAGCTGTGCTTCTTCGACCTATCCTCTCCCGCCGAGCATCCCTACGGGTCTGAGGGCGTTGGTTCTCACTACCAGGGGCAGCGCGGACCGACCCCGTCGCGCACCCACAAGCGCTTCAGCCGCGCGCGCATCGAACGGTAACATGATGGCCCTGTATCCCCCACCCCCTCCGTCCCGACTCCAACGCATGCGCGCCGAGCGCGCGGCGCGAGCGGCGGCAGCGACCGACCCGGGACTGTCACCCTCCCCCCTGGCCGAACCGCCATCCCCCCTGGCCGAGCCGCCCGCGCCGACTCCGGTCTTCGGTGTGCCCGCGGCGGGTACCCGCAGCGATACCGTCCACCCGGCACCTGGGAAAGATCAGGCCTCGTCGCACACGCGCACGGGCGTCATACCGGGCGTCGCCCTGCCGGGCATGACCCCGCGCCCCGACCAGATCACCAATAGGGACGAGGACGGCGCCTCGCCGGTGAGGCGTTCACTCAAGGACCGCATGGCGAGCGTCCACCACAGCCTCGCGGCGCCGACACACACCACCGCGACGGGCAGCCCCCTCACGCAGACCAACGTGTCGCTGGGCGGAACTGTCCTGACGGACGCGGCGTTCCAGGTCGCCGCCGACGGCGAGGTCACGAGCGCCGAGGCGGCCATCCCGATCGCCGCCGCCATCGAAGTCAGCGAACCCGCGGGCGTTATCGACATGTCGGCTGCCCGCGATCACCACCTGTTCCTCGTGTCGGATGCGGTAGACCCGGCCGAGCTGGAGGCCCTCGCGATCTCCATGTGGGACGAGGCCGGGTGGACTGCTCCGGGACGGCTGCGCCTATCCTCGGACGCCGAGCTTGAGGGGCCGTGGACCCTGGATCAACCGACCCGCGCGGCGCTCGGCACGCCCTCCGCGCTCCCCAACGCGTGGATCGTGCATTGCCCGGCCGCGCGCGGCACGCAGACGGCCAACGCGGTTATGGGGGAGTGGGCCAAGGCTTTCCCGGAGGGCATGCCGATCGGCCTGGAGTACAGGGTGCTGGAGGCCCTCGGGCGCATGGCACGTCGCCTCGCGGGCGGGATGCGCATCGCGGGCAGCGGCTACGTCATGGTTCCCGACGCCGACTCGGCGGTGAACCTGACTGTCTACTCGCCGCGGTGGATCAATCCCGAGGATCTCTTGGACGCCATGCGCGATCGCGCCGGATTCGAGCAGATGAAGGACGCCCGCGACATCGTCCCCGATGCCCCCGCTCCGGCTCCGCTCAGCCCCGCGCAGGCCGCGCACGTCGAGAAGCTGAAGGCCGAGCTGGGCCCGGTCCGCGAGGACATCGCCTCCAAGATCGCCAAGGCCCGCGAGGAGCTCGAGGCTCAACGCAACAAGCCGCAGGTGGTGGACGGTTACGCGCTCATGAGCCCGATCGGCAACAGGTCGGACATGATGATCGAGGTCCACGCGGTCCCCACGCCGCCGCGCGTGCTGCGCTGGGAGCCGTGGACGGCGGGCGCGATCGTCGAGTATCAGGTGCGTTGGCTGCCGGGGACGGCTCCGACCCCCGAATCGGGGACGATGAGCCGTACCGCGCGCCTAGAGCGGCTGCGCTCAACGCAGGACGTGGAGAAGGCCGCCGGCATGATCGCCACGCTCGTGGGCGGCAACGTGATTGACGAGGATGGCTTCCTCGTCGGACTCGAAGAGATTTCCCCGGAGGATGAGGCATAGTACATATCCGTGGACGCGCTAGCTCGTGCCCGCTAGGGTTGGCGTGTTCGCAATCCGGCTCACGAAAGGGCAAACCATGAAGCTCTCCGCGCGCAACCAGCTTGTCGGCACCGTCGTTGAGGTCTCCGAGGGCGCCGTTAACGGCATCGTCAAGATCGAGGTGGCTCCCGGCCTCGTCATCTCCTCGTCGATCACGAACGCCGCCATCGAGGAACTCGGGCTGACCGTCGGCTCGAAGGCCGTCGCCGTGATCAAGGCCTCCAACGTCATGGTCGGCGTCGAGGACTGATCTAACGGACAGCGAAAGGGCGGGCCCGCGTCACGCGGGGCCGCCCTCGTTGCTAACCGGCTCGCTATTGGCCGCGCTTGACGGACTCGAGGAGCATGACGGCGACGTCGCGCACCTCGGGGAGGGGGCCCGCCCCTTCCCCCGTCGAGGCCTGTGCGGCCCCCCGCGACGCGCTTCCCTTGGAGGAGACGAAGCCGGCGGAGGCGCCGGAGGCGGAACCCAGCATCTGGGAGCAGAAGGGGCACGCCGTCGCCACGACGTCGGCGCCCGTTGAGGCGGCCTCGACGATGCGCGCGTCCGCGATGCGCGTCCCGCGCGTCTCCTCGAACCATGCGTGCGCGCCGCCCGCGCCGCAGCACATTGCGCGATCGCGGTTGCGCGGCATCTCGACGAGTTCCACGCCCGGGAGGGAAGAGACCAGCTCGCGCGGGGGCTCGTAGATGCGGTTGTGGCGGCCCAGGAAGCAGGCGTCGTGGTAGGTGACCTTCAGGGGAACGCCCGAGGAGGGCACGCCGCCCGCAGAGCCTTCCCCTTCCTCGTCCGAGGGGGAGGGGGCGACCGGGGTGAGGAGGCCGTCGCGCACGAGGCGGCCAAGCAGCTGCGTGTGGTGTACGACGTCGAAGCTCCCGCCCAGCTCCGGGTACTCGCCGGCGATCGTGTTGAAGCAGTGCGCGCAGGACACGACGATGCGCTGCGGCCTGGCCTCGTTGAGCGTCTCGATAGCCTGAGCGGCCAACATCTGGAAGAGCGCCTCGTTGCCGGCCCGGCGGGCGGGGTCGCCCGTGCAGGACTCGCCCGAGCCGAGGACCGCGAAGGACACGCCCGCCGTGTGCAGAAGCTCGGCGACGGCCGCGCTGGTCTTCTTCGCCGCGTCGTCGTAGGCGCCCGCACAGCCCACCCAGAACAGGTAATCGACCTGCGAGGCATCCTCAACGTCCTCGCCGACGACGGGGATGTCGAAGTCCAGTTTCTTCGCCCAATCCATGCGCTTGCGGGCGCTCTGATTGTAGGGGTTCGCCTTGGATTCCATTCCGCGCATCGCGCGGCCCAGCTCGCGGGGGAAGGCGCCCTCCATGAGGACCTGGTGGCGGCGCAGGTCGAGGATGTGGTCGATGTGCTCGATGTCCACGGGGCACTGCTCGACGCAGGCGCCGCAGTTCGTGCAATCCCACAGGACCTCCTCGGAGACCACCTCGGGCACCAGGGGCGCGGTCACGGCCGCTACGCCCTCCGGGCCTGTCGCGCCCGACAGGGACAGGGCGGAGACCAGGTCGAAGGAATGCGGGGAGGCGGGCACACCCTTGTCCAGGAGCACCTGACCGTCCTGGAGGCTCTGGTGGCCCCCCTCCTGCTCGACGATCTGCACGTTCGAGGCGGACTCCATGTGGTCGCGCAGTCCCATGATGAGCAGCTTGGGGGAGAGCGGCTTGCCCGTGTTCCACGCGGGGCACAGCTCCTGGCAGCGGCCGCACTCCGTGCATGAGTACAAGTCCAGGCGCGCCTTCCACGAGAAGTCGTCGACCGTGCCCACGCCGAGGACCGTGTCCTCGGGGATGTCGTCGAAGTCGTCCTCGCTGGTGACGGGCAAGCCGCCGATGAGCATGTGGTCAGCCGGGCCCAGGGACTTGGTGCCGTCGGCGTTGCGGCGCGCGTACAGGTTGAGGATCGCGACGAATCGGTGCCAGGCCACTCCCATCCCGGTCTGGACTCCGACGACGGTCAGCCACGTCATGGAGGTGAGGACCTTCAGGGCGGAAACGAGCACGATCGCGTTGGCCAGGGTCGAGGCGGCGGCGGAGGCGAAGAGTGCGCCCAGCCAGGCAGTGAGCGGGAAATGGAGGGCGGAGGCGTGGGTCTCAAGCCCCGGCGTGACGCTGAAGAGCGCGTACTCAAGGCCGCGCAGGGCCACGACGCACGCGCACACGATGAGGATGACCCACTCGACGAAGAGGGCCTGCCAGCGCGTCGACCCCAGGAAGCGGGAGGCGAGGCCGCGCGGGGAGGAGTCGCGAGGGTGGGGCTTGGGCAGGGACGAGGGCGGGGTGCCGCTCGGGTCGGCAGCGGCGGCGGCGTCGTCGGGCTCGTCGTTCGATAGGGCCGCCTCGGCGGCCGAGCCCCGGCCGGCGCGCAGGCGGACAATCATCAGGAAAATGATGCCGGCCAGGCCGCCCCAAGCGAAGACCTCGGTCAGCCACTCCCAGGGGACGAAGTGGCCGAGGATCGGCAGGGTGAAGGTCTGGACGCGCAGCTGCGCGTAGCCCGTGACCAGGGTCAGGAAGAGGATGGGGAAGGAGACCATGACCAGCCAGTGGGCGGCCTTGACCCACGTGCGCCCCTTGAACTCGCGGTGGGTCAGCGCCGCGAAGATGACGCCCCACGCTCGCTTGCCGACCGGGCGCAGGCGCCCCGGGTCCGGTGTGCCAGATGTGACGATCCGCCACATGTGCGTCAGGCCTCGCGCGAAGGATAGGACGGCAAGAGCGCTCACCAGCAGGGCGAGCCCCCACATGATGGCACTCAGCGTCGGATTGGCCACGTTTCCTCCTCTTGTTTTGCTGCCCTCCATTGTGTCATCTCGACCACGCCGAAACCGCGTCTGCCGGCCAAGCGTGCGCAATTACGCGCAGAATCACCCGACGGGGACTGCAGATGTGCTCGCCACAACGTGAATAACTGCCACGGGAGGCGCGAAAGTATGACAGAGTGAGACCGTGCTTCCCGTCTCGCAGCCAGACATGACACTGTCCGATCAGGAAATCTTCGGAGACGATCACCCCCGCGATCATTGCGGCGTCTTCGGAGTTTGGGCCCCGGGCGAGGACGTTTCGCGCCTCACCTACTTTTCCCTCTATGCCCTCCAGCACCGCGGCCAGCAGAGCGCGGGCATCGCCACCTCCAACGGCAAGCAGATCCTCGTCTACAAGGACCAGGGCCTCGTCTCCAAGGTGTTTTCGGAGCAATCCCTCCAGGGCTTGCGAGGTCACATCGCCCTCGGCCACGTCCGCTACGCGACGACCGGCGCGGACGTGTGGCGCAACGCCCAGCCCACGCTCGGCCCCACGCCCACGGGCACCCTCGCCCTGGCGCACAACGGCAACCTGACGAACACGGTCGAGCTGCGCGCCCTGGCCGCCTCCATCGCCGATGACGGCGAGGACTTCGAGCGCGGAGCCTCCACGGACACGTCCCTCGTGACCGCGCTTCTCGGCATGGCCGACCGCATCCCGGGACCCGCCCCCTTCATCGCGAGTCCCGCCGTCACTCCCGGGTGCGCCGCCGACCCGGCCCCCGCCTCGTCCGCGACCGACCCCGCCCCTGCCCCCCTCGTCGGCGCCGCCCTGAAGGTCCTGCCGCGCATCAAGGGAGCCTTCTCGCTCGCCTTCATGGACGAGAACACGCTGTACGCCGCGCGCGATCCCCACGGATACCGGCCCCTGGTGCTCGGGCGGCTCGCCTCCGGGTGGGTGGTCGCCTCCGAGACCGCCGCGCTGGACCTGTGCGGCGCGGCCTTCGTGCGCGAGATCGAACCCGGCGAGCTCATCTCCATCGACGCTTCGGGCGTCCACTCGCGCCGCTTCGCCGTTCGCCGCGCGAACACCTGCGTCTTCGAGTACGTGTACCTGGCTCGCCCCGATACGACCATCGGCGGGCGACGGATCGTCGCCGCGCGCCACGAGATGGGCGCCGCGCTCGCGCGCGAAAACCCCGTCGAAGCGGACCTGGTGATGCCCACCCCCGACTCGGGAACGCCCGCCGCCATCGGATACGCGCAGGAGGCCGGCATCCCCTTCGCGCAGGGGCTCGTGAAGAACGCCTACGTGGGGCGCACCTTCATCGAACCCACCCAGTCCCTGCGTCAGCTCGGAATCCGCCTCAAGCTCAACCCCCTGCGCGAGGTCATCGAGGGCAAACGCCTCATCGTCATTGACGACTCGATCGTGCGTGGCAACACGCAGCGCGCGCTCGTCAAGATGCTGCGGGAGGCCGGGGCCGGGGAGGTCCACGTCCGCATCTCTTCCCCGCCCGTGGCGTGGCCGTGCTTCTTCGGCATCGACTTCCCGACGCGCGCCGAATTGATCGCCTCCTCGATGGACGTTGAGCAGGTGCGCGCCCACCTCGGCGCGGACTCGCTGGCATACCTGTCGATCGACGGCATGGTCGCGGCCACGGGGCAGGGTAATTCCCTGTGCCTGGGCTGCTTCACGGGCGACTACCCCGAGACGATCCCCGCCGGGACGCCCACGCCCGGAACACCCGACGCCACGCCCTGTTAGCCCCGCGCCCGCGACGCATCGCGCGGCGCGGGCGCTTGACCGTCCCCGACCAACTGACCGTGGCCTCGTCGAGCGCCACCCGCGAAAGGCACCACTCATGACCGACACCCCCCTGGACTACGCGACCGCAGGAGTTGACACGGCGGCGGGCGACCGCGCCGTCGAACTGATGAAGAGCGCCGTGGCCGCCACCCACGATTCCACCGTGCTGGGCGCGACCGGAGGGTTCGCCGGAATGGTCGATGCCTCGGCGATGCTGGGCATGAGCAAGCCCCTCCTGGCCACCTCCACGGACGGCGTGGGCACGAAGATCGCGATCGCGCAGGCCATGGACGTGCACGACACGATCGGGCAGGACCTGGTCGGAATGGTCGTCGACGACATCGTCGTGATCGGCGCGCGCCCGGTCCTCATGACGGACTACATCGCATGCGGGCACGTGGTCCCCGAGCGCATCGCCGCCATCGTCACCGGCATCGCGCGCGCTTGCGAGGCCACGGGCACGCCCCTGGTCGGCGGTGAGACCGCCGAGCATCCCGGCGTGATGGACCCCGACGACTACGATATCGCGGGCGCGGCGACCGGCGTGGTGGATGCCTCGGCGCTGCTGGGGCCCGAGCGCGTGGCGGACGGCGACGTCGTCATCGCGATGGCGTCCTCGGGACTGCACTCCAACGGCTACTCGCTCGTGCGCTCCGTCGTCGCGCGGACGGGGGCCGCCCTCGATTCTCGGATCGCCGAGTTCGGGCGGACCCTCGGCGAGGAGCTCCTTGAGCCTACGCGCCTGTACACGCGCCTGTGCCTGGGCCTGGTCGAGCGCTTCGGCGTGGGCGGCGTCCACGCGTTCTCGCACGTGACGGGTGGGGGGCTGGCCGCGAACCTGTCGCGCGTCCTGCCCGTCGGCGCCGTGGCGAGCGTAGACCGCTCCACGTGGATCGTGCCCGCCGTGTTCGACTGGGTGCGCCGCGGCGGCGACGTCACCTGGGTCGGCATGGAGGACTCCCTGAACCTGGGAGTCGGCATGGTCGCCGTCGTTTCCGCGTCCGTGGCCTCCGAGGTCCTGTCCGCCATCAACGAGGCAGGGGTGGCCGCGTGGGTGCTCGGCTCCGTCACGGTGGTTGGCCCGGGCGGCTCTGTCGAAGGGTTCGGGCCGGTGTCCGACCTTCGGGCAGACTCCTCGGGCGTGCGCCTCATTTCGGGCACGAAGGGCGTCCGGGCGGGCGCCGTGCTGTTGCACGGCGAGTACCGCGTGGGCTGATCGCCTCGGCCCCCAAGGGGCGCCGTGGCCACCCGGCGGGGGAGCGGACGGGGCCTCCGCGCCGAACCTAGGTGCGTTCGTGGGAGAGTTTCGGGTACGGCAAATCGGCGGACCGGTGGACGATCCGCCGAATGCCTGAGCCGTTACTTGGTGGAGGAGTCACCCGTCCAGAAGGACTCATCGAGCTGCTTGGGGTCGATGTCGTCGTCCTCTGCCGGGATGTTCGCGAAGTCGGCGTACTTTGAGTAGAGGTCGTCGTCGATAGCATCGTCCTCTTCGACCTCGTCGACGGCGGCGTCCGCCGTGTACGAGTCCTCGTCCGCCAGCTCTCGCTGAAGTGCGTGTAGGTCGGTGTCGGGGCTGAAGTACTTCAGCTTCCGAGCGACTTTCATCTGCTTAGCCTTTTGACGGCCGCGCCCCATGGCGTCGACCCCCTCCGCGTCGTTCGGGTCCGCGTCAAGCGGTTCCCTGGGTGTTCAAAATGTTTCGTGGGACCATCATAGCTAATGACGGGCCTTGACCTCACCTTGGAGGGTGTTTTGCGCGCACAGCGGAGAGGGGCGGGCTCCGGCGAAGCGCGCGAGGTCGCGGAAAGGAAGCCGCGGCCCGCGCGCGTGTGAACGGCGTTACGAGCGGCGTGGGAGGGGCGGATGCGCGACCCCCGCGCGGGCGGCGTGCCCGGGCGGGGGATCGACAGGAGGGGTGGCGCTGTTAGCTCTCCGTGGCCTCGTCGAGCTTGGCGAGCGCGGCGAGCGTCTGGGCTGCAGCCTCGCGTCCGATGCGGCGCGCCAGCCGGCGTTCGTGGCGCGACTTGCGCGTCGCCAGCAGGATGATGACGCCGAGGGCGCCGACGGCGGACAGGGCGACGATCCCGACCTTCTTGAGGGCCTCGGCGTTGCCGCCGACGGCGTCCTGGATGGTCAGCGACGCCGCGTCCTTGAGGGACTCGAGGCGGGCGGTCGCCTCCTGCTTCGCCTCCTGGGCGATGGCGGCGGGCTGCACGCGGGAGTAGAGCTCGTCGATGGTGGCGGCCAGCTCCGCGCGCTGACGCTCAAGATCCTCGGAGATTTGCGCCTCGGTGCGGGGGCCGGAGGGCTGATCGGCGGCGGACTCGCCGACGGTCACGTTACGCGGGTCGACGGTGCTCACTTGCCCAGTCCCTTCTCGATGGCTTCCTTGGTGGCGGCGACCGACGCGGCCGGATCCGGGCGGTGCTTCTGCGCGCTGCTCAGGCAGTTCTTGCCCACCAGCGCCAGGATCAACACGATCACGAGGAGAACGCCGACGATGATCAGCGAGGCCGCCCACGCGGGAAGCACGAGGGCCAGGAGGACCTCGACGGTGTGCAGCGTCCACCCCAGGAGGAAGAGGGCGAAGACAGCGGCCGCGACGAGGAGGCTGACTCCCTTGCCGCTCGTCTTGGCGAAGGCGCGCGCCTTCATCTTGTTGAGCTCGATCTCGTCGCGCAGGATGCCCGACAGTTGGCTGGTGACCGACGCGACGAGCGTGCCGATACTGGGGCGCGGCTCGCGCGCGGGCGCCGCGTGTTGCGGGGTGTGCTGCGCGGAGGGCGCGGGCTGCTCGGGTGCTGCGGGCGGCGAATACTGCCCGGGCTGGGGGTTGGACTGGCTCATAGGGGCTCCTGCGCGTGCGGGTTAGTGAGGCCTCGCCTCGACTGATAAGCCTAGTCTCTCACGAAGGCAGGCGGCTCGCAGTGACCCGTCGGCTACTCCGTGGGGGCGATCGAGCCGGGCAGGTCGGAGAGGATCTTGCGGGCGCGCACGACGAGGTCGGACACCTCGTCCTCGGCCAACGTCGGGTCCTCGGACTCGACCGCTGGGATGCCGCGCGCCGCGGCCTCGGAGCTCTCCTCGCTCGAGGCCTGGACCTCTCCCGTGCGGATCGGCGTCATAAGGGCTGTCTCGTCGGTCGGAGCGTCGCCCGGCTCGCCGCTCTGGACGGGTGCGGGGCTGGAGGTGCCCGCCACGACCTCGTCGAAGGGGGAGGGGGTGGACGTCGGGATAGGGCCGAGGAGGGCCTTCGGGTCCTCGGGGTTGGCCTCCAGGGAGGCCTGGATGATCGCCGCCGAGGGGTCCGGCGCGTCGAGGGCGACGCGCCCGTTCGTGAGGAGAATCGCACGGTCCGTGGAAGCCGCCAGCTCGGCGGAGGGCGTCGAGACGACGACCGCGCAGCCCGCGTTCGTCAGGGAACGCAGGAGGGGGCCGAGCTCGGCGCGCGCGTCCTCGGGCAGGCGGATCGGGTCCTCGATGAGGAAGATCTCGGCACCCGACACGATCGCGCGGGCGATCAGCACCTTGAAACGCTCCCACTGCGTCAGCTCGGAGGGGCGCAGGTCGACGCGCTGGGCGAGGTCGGTGACCTGGAGTGCGCCCACGAGGTTGTCCCAGTCTGCGACGGTTCCCGTGGCGGACAGCGGCGCGAGAATGTTCTGTCGGATCGTCATGGTGTCGTCGAGCGGCGAATCCGCGCGGATCAGCGCGACGGAGCCGATGCGCCCAGCCAGGCGGGCGGCCCACGAGCGCGAGGGGGCGGCGACGATGCGGCCGGCCTGCGGCTCCTCGAGCCCCGCGAGGATGAGGAAGAGGGCACGGGCGCGTCGGCCCGTCGGGTCCAGGATCGCGCTGAGGGTGCGGGCGCGGAAGCCCAAGTCCACGTCGGCCAGGAGGACCGCCCCCGTCGCTGGGTCCGCGTAGGTCAGGCCGAGGCCGGAGACGAGAATCTTTCCGCCGCGGCCCTTCGCGGAGAAGGATCGGCGCGAGCGGTACCAGGGGCGAGGCTCTGTCGTGGGCAGGTGCGCGGGCAGCGGCGCGATGACGACCTCGCCCTGCGTGGGCCGCGGAGTCGGGTTCTTGCCGTGCTTGTCCTGGTCGTTGCTCTGCTGGTCGTGCAGGTTGAGCTGGTCGTGCTGGTTGTAGGTGGGCGCCGCCTCGCGGGCGGTCTCGTGCTGAGTGGCCGGGTCGGACGCGGGCTGGGCGTCGACCGCCGACGAGGCCGCGGCCTCGTCGGCGGCGGCGTTGGTCGCCAGTGAGGTCGGCTCCGAGACGGCCCGCCCGGAGGCGGCCGTCAGGTCGGCCACGTCCTGGCCGTCCGTACCCTGCAGGTGTTCACGCGAGACGTTCGACATGCCCCCATTGTTTCAGGATCGTGCCGATTGTGCCGTAATGGCGCGCGGGAGTGAGGTGGGTGATACGTTTGAGAGGTCCCGCGAGCGCGCGTGGTGGCTGTGGCTCCCGTGCTCCCCGGATGGGGGATGAACCCATGCATTGCATCAGGGGGACGTTTTCCCTACGAAAGTGGGGATTCTTCCGTATGGGGATCGTGCGCTAGAATCGGTAAGCGTAAATCGACGGAACATGCATTGTATAAGAACGCTAACGGTGCTATGCTTGTGCCATCGCCCCAGATGGGACGACGGCAGCCTCAATGAGGTTGCCGGACCTACTCATTTCAGAGTAACTAAACTCGCTAGTCATACTAGCGCGCTTTTTACTCGTGAGTGCTTCGGCGCAAGGATGGCAGCATCATGGTCCGCAAGAAGATGAGCAGTGTGGCATGCGGGGGGCTTGCACCCGCAGTTCTGCCCGTGTTTCCAGCCGCACATCCTGAGCTTGATGCCGCGGAGCTGTCTGATTTAGCCAGGAGCTTCTGGGCCAAGACGGGAGATCGGGGGTCCGCCTGGCTGTCTGTCGTCCAGCATCTGATGGATGCCGCCGATGTTGCTGGCTATCTCTTTGACGAGTACCTGAGCGATCATCACCGTCGGCTCATGGCCTCCGTTTGGTACGGGGATCAGGCGAAGGCGCGGGCAACCTTCGTCTTCCTGGCTGGGGCACACGACGTCGGCAAAGTAAGCCCCCAATTCGCGTGCCAGTCTGCCGAACTCGCGGAGCTCATCCGAGCTCAGGGACTCGGGGTAATGCGAAAGAAGGACTACGCGGAACGCGCGTTTCTTCCCCACGGCCTCGTCAGTCAGTTTGCCCTCCAGGAGGCGATAGCAGCTGGGGGAGGGGACCCGAGGCGCGGCCGCCAGTGGGCAATCCTAGTGGGAATCCACCACGGGCGCTACCCCGATCCAGGTTTCGTTCACGTCGCGCATCAGCAGTACAAGTATCAAGAAGGTTCCGCGGCGGACGACCCCCAGTGGGGGCAAGCGCGCGCGGAAGTTCTCCAGTGGATGGCCAGGCGTAGCGGCTTTCCGCTCTCTGCGCCTGGCACGGCGTTGCCGGAGTTGCCCATCGCGGTGGCATCCGCCTATGCCTCGGCCCTGGTGATCGCGGACTGGCTTGCCTCGAACGAGGACTACTTCCCGCTCCGTCCGCGTCCCGACGGGGAAGGTGCCAAACGTTCAATCTGCGCATACCCGGAGCTGACAGCCGACCAGCAGTGCGAGCGCGCCGAACGCGGGTGGACGCGCGCCAGTTTCCCCTCGCCCCTGCGCCTGCCAGCAGCACCTACCTGTGCGACCGCTGACTTCTACCGGCACCGCTTCGCCTGGCCGGCCTCGTACCAGCCGACTTGTGCCCAGCGCGAGGCCGTCGAGATCGCCGCGAGCGAGGATCCGGATCTTATGATCGTCGAGGCGCCGCCCGGCTCAGGAAAGACGGAGCTGGCCTTCGCGGCCGCCGAGGAGCTCATGCGCGCTCGCGGATTGCAGGGGGTTTTCGTCGCGCTACCCACCCAGGCCACGACGAACGCCATGTTCGAACGCGTGACGAGCTGGCTGACCAGCATCCTGGGGGACGAGCCTCAGAGGCTGGGCATCCAGCTGGCGCACGGGAGAAACAGTCTCAACGAGTCTTTCGTGAAGCTCCTCGACAGGGGTAGGAGTCCCCTCGAGGTGTACGACGACGAGGAGGACATGGGCCTGCACGCGAGCCGGTGGATGGGGCAGCGATGGCGTTCGACCCTGTCTCCCGTCGTGGTTGGAACGATCGACCAGGTACTCCTTGCAGCCCTGAAGTCCCGCCACGTGCTGGTGCGCCACCTGGGGCTCATGGGCAAAGTCGTCGTCATCGATGAGGTTCACGCCGCCGACGAGTACATGGAGACCTACCTGGAGGCCGCGCTCACCTGGCTGGGAATGTACGGGATCCCCGTCGTCCTCCTGTCCGCGACCCTGCCGCCCGCGCGGCGTCGCGCGCTCTTGGACGCCTATCGACGAGGCCGTGGCTCGTCGGACGAGGACGCTGACTCGGTTGAGGGCGTGATCGGGTATCCGGTCATCTCGACGGTTTCGTCTCGCGGCGTAAGGGCCTATGAGATCGAGGGCGAGGCCGAGGCGGCCAAGCGCATCATCCCAACCCAGGTGGACACCCCCGAGGGGATCGCCGAGCTGCTGGATCGGGAGCTGGTTGACGGCGGATGCGCCGTCGTTATCCGCAATACGGTTCGTGAGGCGCAGGCGACCTACGATGCGGTGAGGGCGGTCTTTGGGCGTCAGCAGACGACCTTGCTGCACTCGCGGTTCTTGGCCGCAGAACGTGCCTCACGTGATCGCCGGATGCTCGAACTCTTCGGGAAGGACTCCGCGCGGCGCCCCGAGCGTCACGTCGTTGTCGCCACGCAGGTCATCGAGCAGAGCCTGGACGTGGACTTCGACCTGATGATCACCGATCCGGCGCCCATGGACCTGATCCTGCAACGCATCGGGCGACTGCACCGGCACGAGCGGGCGGATCGGCCCGCCAGCCTGCGCGACGCCCGATGCCTGGTCTTGATGGAAGATCTGCTCGCTGTGCCGTGGGCCTATTCCACCGGGACCGACTATGTCTATTCGCGGCATTTGGTTCTGCGAACCCTCGGGATCCTCTCCGACCGCGGAGAGATCATCGTTCGTGAGCCCCTCGACTACGCGCAGCTCACCGCGCTGGCCTATTCCGAAGCGGTCGCGGTCGGACCCGCGCAATGGGCTGATGCTTATGATGCCGCGCTGAACAAACAGGAGCGTGACATCGCGCAATCGCGTATGAGAGCGAGCACGTGGTGCCTCGACGGCGCGAAGCTACCCCGCTGGAAGGCCCCCAAGCTCGAGGAGAAGTTCCAAGGAAACGCCGCCACTGGCGAGGACACCAAGGGGCCGGGAATCGCTGCGGCGCGAGCCGCAGTCCGCGACGGCGAAGACCAGATACCCGTTCTGATTGTCGCCCTTGATGCCGATCTGAACAACGTTCCGGTTCCACCGCCCCTCAGCGGGACGACCCCCGCAGACGAAGAGCTACATGTTGGCGAGTACAACGCACGAGGGCGCATCGCCCAGATGTGCTCGTGGAGCATCTCCCTGCCGCCGTGGGCTTTCCGCGCTCGCGGGCAGAGCGTCGATCAGGCGGTGGACGCAGTTGCAGGTGCCATCTGGGATGATCCCATCACACGGGAGTGGGCGTGCCGCGAGCACCCACTCCTGGCCGGAGAACTGATCCTCGCGATGTACAAGACTCCCGGCGGGGAGCGCCTCACGCGCGACCTGTGCGGGCACACACTCACGTATTCCACCGAAAAGGGAATGGAGGTTTGGGTCAATGAAGAACCCTGAATTCAATTTGCTCGACGAGCCGTGGATACCCGTTCGGCTCCTCGACGGGACCATCGCCGAAGTCGGGCTGCTCGACCTGTTGCGTCGAGCGACCGACATCGCCGACCTGGCGTGCGAGCTGCCCACGCAGAACATCGCGATTCAGCGCCTCGTGCTGGCCGTCGCCTATCGCGTGGCGACCCCCGACGACGAGGACGAATGGATCGATCAGTTCGAGGCGGGGCTGCCAGCCGAAGCGATGATCGACTACCTGGAACAGTGGAGGGACCGCTTCTACCTCTTCGGGGGGCGCTATCCGTTCATGCAGGTGGCGGATCTGCGCACCGCGAAGGATGCGGTGTCGGGGCTTGAGAAACTCATAGCCGATGTTCCCAATGGCGAGCAGTTTTTCACCACTCGACACGGCCGCGCCTTGGCTTGTATCCCAGCGTCGGAAGCGGCTCGCTGGTTGGTACACGCTCAAGCCTACGATCCTTCGGGTATTCGCTCGGGTGCGGTCGGCGACAAGGAAGTCAAGGGAGGCAAAGGGTATCCGATCGGTCCCGCCTGGTGTGGACACCTCGGGATTGTGTGGGTCAAGGGGAAGAATCTCAGCGAAACACTTTTGCTCAATCTCATTCCTTCGGACACGGGCAATCTGACTGGCGTCGACATCTCTTCCGAATGGGAGGCATGCAGCTGGGAGTCGACTGAACCAGAAAGCGCTGTGAGGGGGGACTACTCGCTCCTTGACTCGTCAAGTACACCGCGAGACCTCAGCATCCCGCGGCTGCTGACGTGGCACTGTCGTCGCGTCAGGCTGGTTGGAGATGCATCGGGCGTCACAGGTGTCGTTCTTGCCCAGGGAGACAAGCTTGCGCCTCAGCAGATGCACAAGTTCGAGCCGCAGAGCCTGTGGCGATACTCGACTCCACAGTCTAGGAAGTTCAAGCAGGATGTGTACATGCCTCGCAAGTTCGAGGCAGGTCGCGCCCTGTGGCGCAACCTCCCCGGTACGTTGCCCACCTCCGCGTATCTGCCGGGAATAGACAAGCAGCCAAAGCAAGAGTTCATGCAGTGTGCCACCCTGACTTTCCACTCACGGCTCAAGGAGGAAATGCTCGAGTCGAGCTATCCGACTCGCATGGTCATCCAGGCTGTGGGGGTTACCTACGGTCCTCAGGAGGCGACTTTCGAGGACATCTATTTCGACGAACTCACCCTGTCTGTCGCAGCGATGCGTGCTGAACGAGAGGATCTGTCGACACTGATTGATCGTCAGGTGCGTCTGACAGAGGAGGTGTCCCGAACTGTCGGAATGCTCGCAGCAAACCTCGCTCGCGCCGCGGGAGAGAGCGGTGACGGAGCGGGCGACGGTGCACGAGACCGGGCCAAGGAACGCTACTTTTCCCTTGTCGACGATCCGTTCAGGAGCTGGGTAGCGCAGGTCGATGGCAGCGAAGATCCTCGTGAGGTCGGACGACGCTGGGAGTCTATCCTGCGTGGGTACGCCCTGGGACTTCAGCGGGAACTCGTCTCCTGCGCGTCATCCTCAGCGATCGTCGGCCGAGATACTGGCCGGGGATACATCAACGTCGCTATCGCCGAGAACTTCTTCAGGTCGGCACTGGACAAGCTGGTGCCGACGCCGGATAACAAACAGGAAGGAACGAAATGACCAGCAACGTCGCTGATCCAGATGGTGCCCCGCGGGGGCTGTCATCTCGTGGGGCGGTGTACGGTCGGGTAGACGGCCTGATCGTCAACCGCCTGTCGAAGGAAACACCGTCAGCTCGGGCGCTTCGCGCCCAGCTGCGCGGTGCGCTCGGCAAGGAGATCGGCTCGATCCCCGCGATCTGGGAGCTGACCCTCGATGACCGCGCAGGCTACCTGGGTGATGCCCCGACGCAGGGCGAGAGGGCAGTCCACGGCGCGCTGACGCTGTGGGCGCTTCACCAGGGGTCGAATGCGAGGCCCATGCATGACGGCTCGGAACGCCCTCGTTCTTTTGCCTCGGCCATTCGGGTGGTCGCGGAAGGACAACGCGGCGATAAACGTCCCGAGGAGACGCCGATCTACCGGCGGTTCTCGGCCGCAGTTCAGGCGCCAACATACGAGGGCCTGCTCGTACACCTGCGCTCACTGATCTCGCAGCTTGAGTCTGCCGAGATTCCCTGCGACTACGCAGGGCTTGCTGCGGATCTCTTCACGTGGCAGGACCCCCGCTATCGGACCTCCGTCATGCGCGCCTGGGGTCGCCAGTTCGCGCGCACCACGCAACCGCCCAATGCCGATCCGGCGTCCCGCGAATGACGTCGGAGCAGCACTCTCATCTACACCCTTCCATCTACAACCCTTCGTGAAAGGAAAGACAATGCCTACCTTCGTTGATATCCACGTCCTGCAGACCCTTCCCCCCTCGAACCCGAACCGCGACGACACGGGCGCACCCAAGAGCGCGACTTTTGGCGGTGTCAGTCGCATGCGCATTTCCTCTCAGGCAATTAAGCGAGCAACGCGTCAGGATTTCGAGGGGAAGATCGTTGACGGCAACTATGGTGTGCGCACCAAGAAGATCGTGGAGTTGGTTGCGCGTTCGATTGTCGAGAAGCGCCCGGACCTGGACGAGCAATCAGTTGAGCTTGCTGAAATGGGCCTGAAGGCGATCGGGTTCAAACTCGCTGAGCCGCGCGGGAAGAAGACGGAACAGCAGCTGAAAGAAGCTGGATTCCTGGTGTTCTTGTCTGCCAAGCAGATCGAGCACGTCGCGGATGCATTGATCGCGGTCGCAGGGGCGGATGATCCTGCGGCTGCGTTCAAGGACCTGAAGCCGCGTAGCCTGGTTGATACGAATCACTCCATCGATATCGCTCTCTTCGGACGCATGGTCGCCGAGCCGAATGCCCTCAACGTCGATGCGGCCTGCCAGGTCGCCCACGCGATCGGCGTCGGCGCGGTCGAGCGCGAGTACGACTACTACACTGCCGTCGACGACGAGAAGAAGCGCAGCGACGAGGCTGACGAGGGCGCGGGCATGATCGGCACGATCGAGTTCGCCTCGGCGACGGTGTACCGCTACGCGACAATCAACGTCGACATGTTGCGTGAAAACCTCGGGGATGATTCCGTTGCGGACCGAGCAATCGAGCTGTTTGTCGATAGCTTCGTTCGTTCCATGCCGACCGGAAAGATCACGACGTTCGCGAACCGTACCCTGCCCGACGCGATCCTTGTCCAGGTGCGCGACGACCAGCCGATCAACATGGCTGGTGCCTTCGAGGAGTCGATCGTTGCCGGTCAACACGGCTTTGCGGAGCCAGCTGTCAAGCGTTTTGTTGAGTTCGAGTCCAAGCTGCGTGAACTCACCGGCCTCGAACCTGCCAGCTCACTCGTCTCGTGGACGACTCCTCGCGGCGAGGCTTTCTCCGCGATGGGAAGCCAGGTGCGCCTGGTGGACATGGGCGCCGCGACGGTGGAAGCGGTGCGAGGCGCGCGATGAGCTCGGTACTCGTCTTGAGGCTGGCAGGCCCCATGCAGTCGTGGGGCTCATCCAGTCGATTCACGCGCAGGTCGACGGAGGCGTTTCCGACGAAAAGCGGCTTGGTGGGTCTACTCGCGGCGGCGCAGGGACGCAGGCGCAGCGATCCGGTCGAGGATCTGGTGCAGCTTCGCTTCGCCGTGCGGGTCGACCAGCCCGGGCAGCTGCTCCGCGACTTTCAGACGGCGCACAGGGGAGATACTGCGATGCCCTTGTCGAACCGGTTCTACTGGGCGGATGCGGCCTTCGGGGCGTTTCTCGAGGGGCCGGACGACATGATTGATGCTCTCGCGCAGGCAATTGTTCGCCCGGTATTCCCGCTCTACCTTGGGCGTCGCTCGTGTCCTCCGACACTGCCGCTGCGTCTCGCCGTCCGCGAGGGCAGCGCGTGGGACGCGCTGCGGGAGACACCGTGGATGGCCTCGGAGTACTACAAGAAGAAAGCGTGCTACCAGCAATTTGTAACGGTGCGTGTCGTCGCCGATCAGGGCGTCATTCCCACCGATGTGGGAGTTTCGTCGGAGCACACGCTCCAGGATGTGCCGATCAGCTTCGACTCGGAGCGCCGCGAGTACACCTTGCGGACCGTCGAGGAGACGCGTATCGAACTGGAGAACCCGCAGTACGTTGAGACGAAAGCGCTGGCTCGCCCCGGCCTCGTCCATAACCCGATGGAGGTGCTCTGATGTTTCTCACACGCATCTACATGAACCCTCATCGGCGCGGAGCGCGCAGGCTAATGAGCAGCCGACAAGTCATGCATGCCGCCGTCATGAACTGCTTCCCTCCGGGGGTTTTCGAAGCGCACGGGGTAGCCCGGGTGCTGTGGCGTCTGGACCGCCCATCAAGCCCGCGAGGTGGGAGTAGAGCTGGCGGCCCGCGTCAGGGAAGCCCGGCGTATGCTCTGTTCATCTCGAGCCCGGTTCCTCCGGACCCCTCGCACATCGTTGAGGAGGCAGGCTACGCCACCGACGGGGGCGTGGTCATCCGCGAAATGGATGCCTTCCTTGACCGTCTTGAGGTCGGCCAGAGGTGGGGTTTCCGTCTGTGCGTGAACCCTGTGTTCCGGGAGGCGGGGCAGGTCAATGCGCGGGGGAAGAAGAAGATTCTCGCCCATGTCACGCACGACCAACAAACGCAGTGGGTCCTGGATCACGCTGAGTCGCTCGGATTCCGGGTGCTGACATCCGCCGAACATGGTGGGGATTTGCCTGTCCTCGAGGATCGGGACGGTCATCGCGTCGACGGGGCGAACCTGCTGATCAAGGGTGTTGAGCGCAGCATAGCCGAGTTCAAACGAGGTGGCTCTCGCGTGACCCTCGCGGTCGCGACCTTCGAGGGTGTGCTTGAGGTGACGGACCCGGAGGCGCTGCGCCACGGCCTCGTCCATGGGATCGGCCGAGGCAAAGCATACGGGTGTGGCCTGATGACGCTGGCCCGGCCATGAGACCGATCCCCGGGGCAAGGCCGCCTGAGCCGAAGGATCTGGTGCGCGTTCGAGACCGCCTGACGTTCCTGTATGTCGAGCGGTGCACAATCAATCGCGACTCGAACGCGATCACCGTGGCCGACGGGCACGGAATCGCCCACGTCCCAGCGGCGGCGCTGTCGGTGCTGCTGCTGGGACCCGGGGTCCGGATCACGCACTCGGCGGTGTCTGTCCTGTCCGAGAGTGGCTCAACCATCGTGTGGGTGGGCGAGAACGGGGTGCGGTACTACGCGCATGGCGCCCCGCCCTCGCGCTCCTCGAGGCTGCTCGAGGCGCAGGCTCGCGCGGTGAGCGATCCGTCGATGCGGCTAACCGTCGCCCGTAACATGTACCTCATGCGTTTCGCGGGCGAGGACGTGTCGAAGCTGAGCCTCCAGCAGCTGCGGGGGCGCGAGGGTGCGCGGGTGCGCCGCCTGTACCGTGAGCACTCGCAGCGAACGGGTGTTCCGTGGGATAGGCGCGAGTACGACCCTGACAACTTCGAGGACGGGTCGGTCGTGAATCAGGCTCTGTCGGCGGCGAATTCGGCGATATACGGTGTCGTTCACGCGGTGATCGTCGCTTTGGGGTGCAGCCCGGGGCTGGGGTTCGTGCATAGCGGGACCTATCGCTCGTTCGTGTACGACATTGCGGACCTGTACAAGGCTGATCTGACGATTCCGATCGCCTTCGACGTGGCTGCTTCACCGACGGACGAGGCCGTGGGAACCGCCGCGCGCAGGGCTGTTCGTGATGCCGTTCGGGAGTTCCGGCTGCTGGAGCGGTGTGTCGCAGACGTTAAGCAGCTCCTGTCGGTGTCTGGCACCTTGGATGTTGAGGACGACGAGGAGCTGATCGTGGACGACTTGCGCCTGTGGGACGACCGTGAAGGCACTGTCGCGGCGGGCGTGTCTTACGAGGAGGGCGACTCCTGGTGATCGTTCTCGTTCTGTCTGCGGTGCCCGAGGGCCTGAGGGGGCACGTGACGCGGTGGCTCATGGAGATCTCTCCGGGAGTCTTCGTGGGGACTCTGAGTGCCCGCGTGCGCGAGCGCCTGTGGGGCATCGTCACCGAAAACATGAAGACGGGACGTGCCGTGATGGTCTATCGTGCGCGCAATGAGCAGGGACTCGCGTTCCTGACGTGGGGCGATCCGTGGAAGCCCGTCGACTTCGAAGGACTGACCCTCATGATGCGCCCCTACTACTCCGAGGGGCGCGGGCAGTATTCCGAGCCGGATCCTGCGGCGCGTCAGTTGCGCAAGCGTCCTTCAATGAGTAACTTTCAGAAGAGACGGAAAGCCCAAGGATTTCCAAGATCTGATCGCTCTGCGTCGTAATAGCGCAGGTCAGAAAGTGTTTTCCCCGCCCCCGCGGGGATGAGCCGACGGCATCGTCTCTGAACAGCTTGCACATAACGTTTTCCCCGCCCCCGCGGGGATGAGCCCCGACTCGGCGTCCCAGTCGACGGCTACGTCGGGTTTTCCCCGCCCCCGCGGGGATGAGCCTTCATCGATTGACGCGATGTAATCGAAGTAAGCGTTTTCCCCGCCCCCGCGGGGATGAGCCGTAGTTGCGGTTCAGGTGGCCGCGTTCGTCGGTGTTTTCCCCGCCCCCGCGGGGATGAGCCTGGAAGTTGAGGGCACGGCGCCGGTGGGGGCGCGTTTTCCCCGCCCCCGCGGGGATGAGCCAGAAGATGTTCGGACAGGACGCGATTCGCGCCGGTTTTCCCCGCCCCCGCGGGGATGAGCCGACGGGTGGGTGTGGCCTAATAATGCTCAGCTTGTTTTCCCCGCCCCCGCGGGGATGAGCCGGCCTGGCCAGACGCTCCGAGCGGAACCTTGCGGTTTTCCCCGCCCCCGCGGGGATGAGCCGCCCTCCAATCCATCACGGTCATCCGCGGCCGGGTTTTCCCCGCCCCCGCGGGGATGAGCCGCCCCTCACGCCCTCGCAGGCAAGCGTCGCAAAGTTTTCCCCGCCCCCGCGGGGATGAGCCGTGCGCGTATGCTACAACCTCGAGGAGGTCGAGGTTTTCCCCGCCCCCGCGGGGATGAGCCACGCCTGCGATCCAGGCGGCGAGGTCGAACGTTTGTTTTCCCCGCCCCCGCGGGGATGAGCCCCACGGGCGCCCTGTCCGCGTTCGCCGCCGCCGGTTTTCCCCGCCCCCGCGGGGATGAGCCCAACCCTCGAGCAGCTCGCCGCACAGATCACCGGTTTTCCCCGCCCCCGCGGGGATGAGCCCGACTGGGTGCAGCGTTTCCGCAAGGACTGCGAGTTTTCCCCGCCCCCGCGGGGATGAGCCGTCGTCGGCACCTGCCCCAATTGCGGGGGCGCCGTTTTCCCCGCCCCCGCGGGGATGAGCCGCTCTCGACCCCGACATGCCCCTCACGGACGCGGTTTTCCCCGCCCCCGCGGGGATGAGCCCAGGGGGGCGTGAGCGCCGATCTGCGTCTTGCCGTTTTCCCCGCCCCCGCGGGGATGAGCCCGCAGCCCCCACGGGACGAGTACTCAGGGTTCGGTTTTCCCCGCCCCCGCGGGGATGAGCCCAGTGCGCATCTGGTCTTTAGCGGCGCGCATGTGTTTTCCCCGCCCCCGCGGGGATGAGCCCTCGTATCCCTGTACGAGAACAACCTCGTCGCCGTTTTCCCCGCCCCCGCGGGGATGAGCCGGAGGCGTGATCGTGAACCAGCTCCTCCTCGGAGTTTTCCCCGCCCCCGCGGGGATGAGCCTGCGAAAGTTCGGGCATAATGTCCCTACCAGGTGTTTTCCCCGCCCCCGCGGGGATGAGCCCGCCGAGGCGCTCGCCGCCCCTGCCACCATCGAGTTTTCCCCGCCCCCGCGGGGATGAGCCCTGCGATTGCGCGAATCGTCGACCTCGTCGAAGGTTTTCCCCGCCCCCGCGGGGATGAGCCATAAGACACTACAAGTATGTCTCATAAATAAGACGTTTTCCCCGCCCCCGCGGGGATGAGCCGGCCGCGCGTGACGCTGCGACCCAGGCGACCGAGTTTTCCCCGCCCCCGCGGGGATGAGCCGCACCTATCCCCAACAAGTCGCAGATCGGCGCTGTTTTCCCCGCCCCCGCGGGGATGAGCCCGCTTCGCGGGGCTCCGGCCTCGCGACCGTCGGGTTTTCCCCGCCCCCGCGGGGATGAGCCCCTCGGCAACGGACGCTACCGATACGCGCTCAAGTTTTCCCCGCCCCCGCGGGGATGAGCCGTTGGGTGACCAGCTGGTGTCGGTCACTGCGCTGTTTTCCCCGCCCCCGCGGGGATGAGCCCGCGACGATGGCCGCGAACCCGATTTTCCTTGTGTTTTCCCCGCCCCCGCGGGGATGAGCCCGCATGACGGGCGACAGGCCAATGATTGCGTACGTTTTCCCCGCCCCCGCGGGGATGAGCCCCCAATGACAGCCTGGATTGCGGGCGGCGCTGTGTTTTCCCCGCCCCCGCGGGGATGAGCCGCTGGCGGCGATCTCATCCCTCATCTGGCGTGCGTTTTCCCCGCCCCCGCGGGGATGAGCCGCTGAGCCGCCCGCGCTGTTCTCCGACTTCACGGTTTTCCCCGCCCCCGCGGGGATGAGCCTGAGGGCGAGGGCGTCTTCATTGCGCCATTCGAGTTTTCCCCGCCCCCGCGGGGATGAGCCCTCGGTGGGCACAAACTCCCAGCCGGACGTGCAGTTTTCCCCGCCCCCGCGGGGATGAGCCCAGGGTGGAGCGCTCCGACGATGGTGGGCGCACGTTTTCCCCGCCCCCGCGGGGATGAGCCGGGACGGTCAGCGTATGGCTACCGTATGGTCAGGTTTTCCCCGCCCCCGCGGGGATGAGCCACGAGAGCGTGTCGCGCCCGTAGGGGTCGGCGGGTTTTCCCCGCCCCCGCGGGGATGAGCCCACCTCTGGTACCGCCGCCGCAGCAGAAATCATGTTTTCCCCGCCCCCGCGGGGATGAGCCGCATGCCGCAACCCCTCAACCCATCGGGTGGCTGTTTTCCCCGCCCCCGCGGGGATGAGCCGGATCATCATGGCACCCAACAAAGCCGTCACCTGTTTTCCCCGCCCCCGCGGGGATGAGCCAGTGAGGGCGCACATCCTGGTTCTCACGCATTGAGTTTTCCCCGCCCCCGCGGGGATGAGCCCCCTACCCAGCTGACCATCACCGACTCCCAACTGTTTTCCCCGCCCCCGCGGGGATGAGCCGACGCCGTGCGCGAAGCCTTCGAAGACCTCGACGTTTTCCCCGCCCCCGCGGGGATGAGCCGTCGTCGGCGTCGCATTCGGGGCGGCACTCGATGTTTTCCCCGCCCCCGCGGGGATGAGCCGGCCATGGTCCCGGCGAGCGGGCGGGTGACGGCGTTTTCCCCGCCCCCGCGGGGATGAGCCACCCGGCGCGTGTGCCCGCGCCGAGGGCGCGCGGGTTTTCCCCGCCCCCGCGGGGATGAGCCACTTTGGCCGCCGACCTCGAAGCCGCCGGGCAGCGTTTTCCCCGCCCCCGCGGGGATGAGCCGGGGCAGTAGATGTGATGGAGACCGGCACGCCAGTTTTCCCCGCCCCCGCGGGGATGAGCCCGAGGCTGTCAAAGCGTTCACCCCTGGGGCTACGTTTTCCCCGCCCCCGCGGGGATGAGCCCAAATAAGGTCACCCGGGGCTGCGTTCGACGGGGTTTTCCCCGCCCCCGCGGGGATGAGCCGCCTCCGACGACCGCCCCTGTCACGACAAAGCCGTTTTCCCCGCCCCCGCGGGGATGAGCCCCGAAGTGAATCAGAGTGACATTCTGCTCGGCTGTTTTCCCCGCCCCCGCGGGGATGAGCCCAGGCCCCGCCTCGCCGTCAACCTCCCGTGGGGGTTTTCCCCGCCCCCGCGGGGATGAGCCGTCGACACGCATTTGCGCGTCAGAATCGGCCAGGTTTTCCCCGCCCCCGCGGGGATGAGCCCGACCCCGCCCGGGTGAGGGAGCGGGGTCGTTCGTTTTCCCCGCCCCCGTGGGGATGAGCCGCTGCTATCGTCCTCGGACAGGTTGCGCAGGGCGTTTTCCCCGCCCCCGCGGGGATGAGCCCGCCGCGGGCGTCGGGGCGGCGAACATCCACGTGTTTTCCCCGCCCCCGCGGGGATGAGCCCTGGTCGGGGAGGACGGCGAGCGTGCCGACCGTGTTTTCCCCGCCCCCGCGGGGATGAGCCGGCTAGGAGTCCTAGGGCGCCCTGCTGCACGGGGTTTTCCCCGCCCCCGCGGGGATGAGCCGTCACCGACCGGCCAACCCGTCAGCGTGACAATGTTTTCCCCGCCCCCGCGGGGATGAGCCGCCCATCGACCTGGCCGCGTCCCGCCGCTCGCCGTTTTCCCCGCCCCCGCGGGGATGAGCCGCTCCGGACTATCGCCCGTCATGCGTTCGACCTGTTTTCCCCGCCCCCGCGGGGATGAGCCGGGTACATTCCGCTCGCCAAGTCTAAGCGCAAGGTTTTCCCCGCCCCCGCGGGGATGAGCCGGAAACCTACCCCAGGCCTGAGAGCCTCACCGAGTTTTCCCCGCCCCCGCGGGGATGAGCCGTCGCCTTGGCCTTTTTCGGTGTCCGGTGTGGGGTTTTCCCCGCCCCCGCGGGGATGAGCCCGGAGTGTCCCTCATCGCCTGGGTCGGCGCGGTGTTTTCCCCGCCCCCGCGGGGATGAGCCACCCTGCCGTCGAGAACTACCTGACGCTCCCCGCGTTTTCCCCGCCCCCGCGGGGATGAGCCGTTGTCGCGCGTCAGCTGCATGGCCGCCTGCATGTTTTCCCCGCCCCCGCGGGGATGAGCCCCACAGGAAAAAACCATGGAACCCATCGAAACCGTTTTCCCCGCCCCCGCGGGGATGAGCCGCCTCCAGGCGCGCGCCGCTTGGACTCAGCATTGTTTTCCCCGCCCCCGCGGGGATGAGCCCAATCGGCCTCGAACGTGAAATTGCCGCCTGGGGTTTTCCCCGCCCCCGCGGGGATGAGCCCTGATCGGCGAGCTGACGCAAGATGATCGCAAGGTTTTCCCCGCCCCCGCGGGGATGAGCCGGTCACGGTCATGAGCGGGACCGTTACTGGCCAGTTTTCCCCGCCCCCGCGGGGATGAGCCGCATGGTGTAGTCCTTTGGTCTTGGGTGGGCGGGTTTTCCCCGCCCCCGCGGGGATGAGCCCCCGAATTCACGTGGCCACCCGCTTTCGTTGCCGTTTTCCCCGCCCCCGCGGGGATGAGCCCCGAGGGTTTCCAGGATCGTCGTGATCGCGCTGGTTTTCCCCGCCCCCGCGGGGATGAGCCCCAACGGTTCGGGCGGCGCTCGCGGCTCTTGCGGTTTTCCCCGCCCCCGCGGGGATGAGCCGCCACCGCCCTCGTCGGCGGCGCAACCACCGACGTTTTCCCCGCCCCCGCGGGGATGAGCCGGAACTGATCAATGCACACGCCGTTGCCTGACTGTTTTCCCCGCCCCCGCGGGGATGAGCCTTCCCAGCCTTCCGTCAACAAACGCTGGACCGGGTTTTCCCCGCCCCCGCGGGGATGAGCCCCTCGAAACCGCCACCAACGAGACCATCATCGAGTTTTCCCCGCCCCCGCGGGGATGAGCCGCCGCCGCCGAGCGGCGGCGCAAAGAGGAAGAGGTTTTCCCCGCCCCCGCGGGGATGAGCCGGCCCACGCCGGTCGACGCGGCCCATGTGGACAGTTTTCCCCGCCCCCGCGGGGATGAGCCGTCCGCAACTCACCCACCCCCACCGAAAGGAACGTTTTCCCCGCCCCCGCGGGGATGAGCCGGATGGGGCGACGCCATGTCCACATGGGCCGCGGTTTTCCCCGCCCCCGCGGGGATGAGCCCCCTCATGAGTCCTGCCCTTCGATCATGTAGCGGTTTTCCCCGCCCCCGCGGGGATGAGCCGCTCATCCCGGCGTTGAGAACGCCGCGCGCCCTGTTTTCCCCGCCCCCGCGGGGATGAGCCCACCGGTTCCGGTCGACCAGTTTTGTTCAGCATGTTTTCCCCGCCCCCGCGGGGATGAGCCGGGCATCGGCAACGAGTGTCCACGTGGTTCCCCGTTTTCCCCGCCCCCGCGGGGATGAGCCGAGTGGGCGATCGCATTGCGCGCTGCTGGACGCGTTTTCCCCGCCCCCGCGGGGATGAGCCGGGTGCTAAGGGGCTGTGCGGTGCTCATGCCACGTTTTCCCCGCCCCCGCGGGGATGAGCCCGGTGTCAAGCTCATCTAACTGCCACTTATGCAGTTTTCCCCGCCCCCGCGGGGATGAGCCGGTGATGTGTTGGAAGTCGCTGATGATGTGCGGGTTTTCCCCGCCCCCGCGGGGATGAGCCCCCACGATGGAGTAGCCGCCTACCTCGCCCGCGGTTTTCCCCGCCCCCGCGGGGATGAGCCCGTGACGGAGTAGGTGTTCGTCTGCTCGTTGGGGTTTTCCCCGCCCCCGCGGGGATGAGCCGACGAGAGAGTGACTCAATGACATGCCCACTGGGTTTTCCCCGCCCCCGCGGGGATGAGCCCCTCCACCAGCCAAGCCACCACCCGCACGCTCAGTTTTCCCCGCCCCCGCGGGGATGAGCCGTCCCTGTGGAGCACGCGCCGGACCCGCGCGTCGTTTTCCCCGCCCCCGCGGGGATGAGCCCAGCGCGACGGGGGTCGGCGTTCCCAGCAGGAGGTTTTCCCCGCCCCCGCGGGGATGAGCCCGTCGGCAGCGGCGGCGGATGGCAGATCCCCGCGTTTTCCCCGCCCACGCGGGGATGAGCCAGGGCGGGCGCGTTCGTCGGGTACCGTTGGCTGAGTTTTCCCCGCCCACGCGGGGATGAGCCGGCGCGCTTGAAGGACAGGGCTGTGCGCAACCAGTTTTCCCCGCCCACGCGGGGATGAGCCCTGGACGCTCACCGTGCCGATAAGGAAACGGCTGTTTTCCCCGCCCACGCGGGGATGAGCCTCTCGCGGCGGGTGTTCGCGCGCCGATCTCAGCGTTTTCCCCGCCCACGCGGGGATGAGCCGACTACGATGCGCGCCTACTCACGCCCGCGGGCGTTTTCCCCGCCCACGCGGGGATGAGCCGGGTCGGCCTCGGCGGCGGCTTCGTCGGCGCTCGTTTTCCCCGCCCACGCGGGGATGAGCCCAGGGGCCCCCGGCCCGAAAGGCGCCCAAGGCGTTTTCCCCGCCCACGCGGGGATGAGCCAGGAGCTTGAGGACTTCACTAGCGCTGTTGCCAAGTTTTCCCCGCCCACGCGGGGATGAGCCGCGGGGCAGGCGGTCGAGTAGAAGTCCGAGTGCGTTTTCCCCGCCCACGCGGGGATGAGCCCAGCGATATGGGGACCGAGCTCGCCATTGACGTGTTTTCCCCGCCCACGCGGGGATGAGCCCACCTACGGCCCCGGCCCCATCTACACCACATCGTTTTCCCCGCCCACGCGGGGATGAGCCGCAAGCGTCCAGTCTACAAGGACGCGCTTAACCGTTTTCCCCGCCCACGCGGGGATGAGCCCAGAGTCCCCTAATCGCGCCGGAAACCGGGTGAGTTTTCCCCGCCCACGCGGGGATGAGCCCAGGCCAGCCGGTGTGTAGACCTGGAGCCGATAGTTTTCCCCGCCCACGCGGGGATGAGCCGATGGGCGACAACGGAACCCCCTACCTCGGGGCGTTTTCCCCGCCCACGCGGGGATGAGCCGTCCGCGCGGACAGGCCAGTCAAGCGCACGAGCGTTTTCCCCGCCCACGCGGGGATGAGCCGACTACGACCAAGAGGAGGTGACCAGATGACCTGTTTTCCCCGCCCACGCGGGGATGAGCCTGTTCCTGTCTCATGGCTCGTCACTGAGCCAGAGTTTTCCCCGCCCACGCGGGGATGAGCCGGTTGCCGAGCAGCATGTGAACGCTGATCGGGTGTTTTCCCCGCCCACGCGGGGATGAGCCGTCGGCGGCACCCAGGTACTCGACTGTCATGGGGTTTTCCCCGCCCACGCGGGGATGAGCCGGCGGTTAACGGGCAGACGTTCACATTCCCTGCGTTTTCCCCGCCCACGCGGGGATGAGCCGATTTGCCGCCTCCTCAAGGTCTGTGACCTCCTGTTTTCCCCGCCCACGCGGGGATGAGCCACCTGCCGCAGCGGCAGCCGCAGCGCAGGAGAATGTTTTCCCCGCCCACGCGGGGATGAGCCTCTCATCCCGACGAACATCGAGTCACATGTCACGTTTTCCCCGCCCACGCGGGGATGAGCCCGATTCCGCGTCTCGCTGCGCTTGTTCGACGATGTTTTCCCCGCCCACGCGGGGATGAGCCCGTTGCACGCGCGCAAACAAACCCAATGATCTCGTTTTCCCCGCCCACGCGGGGATGAGCCCACGCTATCGGACAGAATGCCCACGCCGTCACGGTTTTCCCCGCCCACGCGGGGATGAGCCCACGAAACCCAGAGACAAGCCAGCAGCAAGAAGGTTTTCCCCGCCCACGCGGGGATGAGCCGTGCGAGTTTCCAGGGTGTGAGGTTAAGGGCGTGTTTTCCCCGCCCACGCGGGGATGAGCCGAATCCGGGTAGCGGATAGTAGGCCTGGAGACTGTTTTCCCCGCCCACGCGGGGATGAGCCGAGCTGGGCGCGCGAGGCTGACAGCGTCGAGCGGTTTTCCCCGCCCACGCGGGGATGAGCCTGATGCCCCGCACGCCGTGCCCGTCGAGTTCGGGTTTTCCCCGCCCACGCGGGGATGAGCCGGTCTTCCCGGCCTGACGTGGGACGGTGACGACGTTTTCCCCGCCCACGCGGGGATGAGCCGCTCAACGACAAAGACGTGTGGCCGGACATGTCGTTTTCCCCGCCCACGCGGGGATGAGCCCATTCGCGCTGAAGCAGGTCGCCGTTCACTAACGTTTTCCCCGCCCACGCGGGGATGAGCCGCACGACGGCCCCGAGGGCATCGTATAGCTCTTGTTTTCCCCGCCCACGCGGGGATGAGCCAGCTCAAAGGCAAGGCCATCGTGTCCTTCGACCCGTTTTCCCCGCCCACGCGGGGATGAGCCCGTCACCGACGCAGCTACTGATTTCATCCGGTGGTTTTCCCCGCCCACGCGGGGATGAGCCCTCTACCACCGCCGAAGCGCGCCCAACGGCATCGTTTTCCCCGCCCACGCGGGGATGAGCCCAGATCCGCCAGGGCAGGAAGTCAGTAGAAGACGTTTTCCCCGCCCACGCGGGGATGAGCCGCCGATCAGATCTTCGGGCGGGCGGATCGTCGGGTTTTCCCCGCCCACGCGGGGATGAGCCCTCGCACGTTCTCGTGCGCCAGTCCTGCCACAGGTTTTCCCCGCCCACGCGGGGATGAGCCGCCGGGCTGTAGGACTCGCGCGGTCGGGATTCCGTTTTCCCCGCCCACGCGGGGATGAGCCCGACCCCGATCGCTTCGAGGAGATCGCAAGGACGTTTTCCCCGCCCACGCGGGGATGAGCCCGAGAGCAGCTATCGCATCCTCCAGACAATCCAGTTTTCCCCGCCCACGCGGGGATGAGCCGAAACGCAGGGAGGCGAGGCAGCGTGACCATCCGTTTTCCCCGCCCACGCGGGGATGAGCCGTTGTTCAGCGGGTCGCCGGGGTCGCGGGGCACGTTTTCCCCGCCCACGCGGGGATGAGCCCGTCGCTGCCTTCGCGGCGGCGGCGGTACAGGCGTTTTCCCCGCCCACGCGGGGATGAGCCCGGGGGTCAGGCGGGTTAGTTCCCACTGGCCGCGTTTTCCCCGCCCACGCGGGGATGAGCCGCCGCTGTTCGCCGAGGCCGCGTACACGGGCACGTTTTCCCCGCCCACGCGGGGATGAGCCGGCAAACCCCGTGACCTTCTTCTTCGGAGTGCCGTTTTCCCCGCCCACGCGGGGATGAGCCGGTCGCCCCGGGGGACCGAGTGCTCGTCCAGATGTTTTCCCCGCCCACGCGGGGATGAGCCCCACCGCTAGGCAGCTCGCTAAGCGCGCCGGGTGTTTTCCCCGCCCACGCGGGGATGAGCCCCTCTTCGGCCTGGAAGAGGACTCAGCCCTCGTGTTTTCCCCGCCCACGCGGGGATGAGCCGGGAACGATCGTTGGACTGCCGCAGCCGAACACGTTTTCCCCGCCCACGCGGGGATGAGCCGGTGGGAGGCGCGGGCAGCGTCGGCTTCTCGCCGTTTTCCCCGCCCACGCGGGGATGAGCCTCCCGGAGGACCTACTGACCTCGGGCTACTCGGGTTTTCCCCGCCCACGCGGGGATGAGCCGCCGTCAATCCAGATGCCGGGGACGGCGCGCATGTTTTCCCCGCCCACGCGGGGATGAGCCAGCCACCCCCAGGGGGTCGCGCTTAGGCTCCGACGTTTTCCCCGCCCACGCGGGGATGAGCCGCTGCTTGTCCGTTTCCGCGCTGGTGGGGGTGTGTTTTCCCCGCCCACGCGGGGATGAGCCCCCGGACATGCCCGGCGTGAACGAGCAGGCCGTGTTTTCCCCGCCCACGCGGGGATGAGCCGGACAAGCCGAGCTTCTCGGCCATGCTGTCCGCGTTTTCCCCGCCCACGCGGGGATGAGCCCGCGGACGGCGACATTCTGATCACGTGGGAGAAGTTTTCCCCGCCCACGCGGGGATGAGCCCCCGCCTTCACGCACGGCCACGTCAACGGCCAAGTTTTCCCCGCCCCCGCGGGGATGAGCCGTCCTCAGGGGTGTAGATCATGCCCATGAGGGCGTTTTCCCCGCCCCCGCGGGGATGAGCCCACTCCCCTACCTGATCGGCACCATCACGTGGGGTTTTCCCCGCCCCCGCGGGGATGAGCCGCTCCGGCATTATCGAGCGTCTCGACATCATCGGTTTTCCCCGCCCCCGCGGGGATGAGCCCAGATGACCAAGCTCCCCGCGCCCGCCCTCGCCGTTTTCCCCGCCCCCGCGGGGATGAGCCTGGCAGGCGTGCAACCGCGGACTAGGGAAGGGTGTTTTCCCCGCCCCCGCGGGGATGAGCCCTCGTCAACCTCTCGGAGGCTGCCGACGCCGCTGTTTTCCCCGCCCCCGCGGGGATGAGCCCTGAAATGTCCCGCCGGCGTGGCGCGTGTCCTTGTTTTCCCCGCCCCCGCGGGGATGAGCCGGCGTCGGCCCGGCCATGTTCGCCGGGTGGGCGGTTTTCCCCGCCCCCGCGGGGATGAGCCTGTATAGACGACAAGGACATCGTTTTCACCCCGGTTTTCCCCGCCCCCGCGGGGATGAGCCCGCTCACCGCTAAGGAAGCGGCAGCGTTGCTTCGTTTTCCCCGCCCCCGCGGGGATGAGCCCCAATCACGCAGAGTCCCCCATACGGCGGCGAAGTTCTCCCCGCCCCCGCGGGGATGAGCCCTTCGGGCACGCGAAGTGGGAGAACCATAAGCCGTTATCCTTGCCCACGCTGGGCCGAGGCTGCCAGGCCCCGCTTCTGCCGTTGCGCGCGTCTCCGGTCCGGGCGGGATGTGTCACAAAGCCTCGAGGGCGGCTCGCCTGCCCGGGGTTGTTCCCTGATGGGCTGGCGGCCACCCTCGCGCACAGAGGGATGTCCGACCTTGTGTCTGGGGCCGCTACTCGCAGGCGATTCCGTCCTTGTCGCGGTCCAGGTGGGGGCTGTAGCCAGGTTCACCCGCGTAGAGCGGAGTGACCCCAGCCTCGCGTGCTTCCTTGCAGTTCTTGTAGTAGGGGCCTGCGGGTGCCTTGGCGGGTGCGGGAGCTGGAGCGGGCGGGGCGGGTTCCTCGGCCGGTTCCTCCGTGGTTGGTTCAGGTTCTGGCGTCGTTGCCTCCGGCGTCGGCGTCGGAGAAGGCGTCGGTGAAGGCGTGGGCGTCGCGGACGGTGTCGACACGAGCGGGGCGACCTTGCTCTTGGTGACAGTCAGCGTAATCGAACTCGAGGTCGGGATGCCCGAACCGACTGCGTCCTGCTCGGTGACATCGTAGCCGTCCTCGTAGTGTGGCTTGGTGATCGTCATTCCGTGGTCGTCGACGACGGCGAGTTGCTCGTAGCCGGCGAGTTCCATCCGGTGGACCGCATCGGGTAACGCCTTTCCGACGACGTTTGGCACCTCGGGTGCGCACGCGCTCAAGGCGCCCGCCATGACAATGGTGCCGACGATCATGACGGCAAGGCGCTTCCACGTGGACCAGAGCTTCCAGATGGACATAGAGGCCCTCCTCTAGGATCAAGTAGTGTGCATCAGAGCACGTATGCTTGGTCGGTATCCTACAGCTGTTCGATGATTATGTGGTAATTGAGCGCGCGGTCTCTGTGGTGTAGCCCCCGGTTGTCGTGCGAAGGCTGTTGGACGCAATGGTGTCGGGTGCGAGGTCGGGGTGTCTCGGCCTGCGCTCGTGCGGGCGCACTGGTGGTCCGGCCGCCGCCGTGTGCGAGGTCCTGTGACCGGTATGTCCTCCGGGCGGACCTCTCGAGGGGCCGAGGCGGTGGTTCAGTGGTCCGAGGCGCGGTGAAGGAGGAGCGCACGCGGATAGGAAACGAGCACGCGGATAGGTTATCTACGTGTGGATAGGTTAGTAACCTATCCACATAGGCGTTTCCTATCCGCATGCGCACAACCTATCCGCATGCGCACAACCTATCCGCATGCGCACAACCTATCCGCATGCGCGCAGCCTATCTGCGGGTGCTGATCTTCGGCGGTGCGCGTGATGCCGTTCGTAAGCGTCGACCCCATCCCGTGAGCATCGGCCCCATTCCGTGAGCGTTGACCCGATGGTGCGAGCATGGGCGAGTCCTGTGCGCGATAACCCGTTGCTGTGTGTGCGGGCGGACCTGCTCGTGACGGGCTGCGGGCTCGCGTGGGGGCCGTGGGTAGGGGAGAGGCCGGACAAAACAAAAGCCCCGAAGCGAATGCTTCGGGGCTTGCTGGTGGCTCCGACCGGCGTCGATCCGGTGACCTTTCGATTTTCAGTCGAACGCTCT
>ERZ773099.311-NODE-311-length-42931-cov-7.357426_pt1 | contig 42931 bp, 42 predicted proteins | sample MGYA00511120_ERZ773099 | MGnify/ENA primary metagenome ERZ773099 (study PRJEB29015, sample SAMEA2738012) | human oral metagenome | biome: human oral; feature: human-associated habitat; material: dental | place: China | collected 2104 ... | reverse complement strand
ACCAAGTATCTATCCCTGTGTCAATTACTTTTATGACTTTTTTTGAGAAAAATTTCCATGTATGCATAAAAAAGCAGCCCGTTTCCAGGCTGCTCCATTTCATGCATTCATTAGAAATCAAAGTTATGTTCTGACTTCATGCGTTCAGCCAAAGCAAGAGCGGATTCTGCACTACTTACATGCACATCTGCGTTGCTTCCGAGAATCTCATCAGGCAATCTGTTTGCAGTTGCTTCTGCGAGTTCTCTAGCTTTTTCTTCACGAATTTCCTTGAGCTCCATTGCACGCTCTTCGATGCGGCGTGATGTTTCACGGTCAAAGTTTCTACCTGTTCCAGCTGGAATAAGTTTACCGATGATAACATTCTCCTTAAGACCCTCAAGTTTGTCAACCTTGCCTCTAACTGCAGCTTCTGTAAGAACTCTTGTTGTTTCCTGGAAGGATGCAGCGGATAAGAATGAATCTGTTTCAACAGCTGACTTGGAGATGCCCAAGAGTAATGGACCAAACTTCGCTGGTTTCTTTCCGTCGAACAATAGATCTTCGTTAATTGCGTTCATATTAGCGAGTGATAATGTCTGCCCAGCACTTAAGCCTGAGTCATTACCTTCGATAACGATGACCTTCTTTAACATCTGCTTGATCATTACTTCCAAGTGCTTGTCAGAAATATCGATGGACTGAGAAGAGTAAACCTTCTTAACTTCCTTCAAGATATATTCCTGAACAGCCCTTACACCAGCTACTTCCAACAGTTCCTTAGGAGCGATTGGACCTTCAGTTAACTTATCACCAGCAGATACATGATCGCCGATATTTAAGTTCTGACGCTTCACCTGTGTTAAGTCACACTTGTGTTCGATAGATTCATTTTCATTAGATACAACAATAACTGTACCTGTCTTGTTTTCATTGTCATGTACATCAGTGATTTCACCATCAATCTTAGAGATGACAGCTAATCCCTTAGGTGCACGTGCTTCGAACAATTCTTCTACACGAGGAAGACCCTGTGTAATATCACCGTTCTGTGTCGCAACACCACCAGTGTGGAAGTTACGCATTGTTAGCTGTGTACCAGGTTCACCAATCGCCTGAGCGGCCATGATACCAATAGCTTCACCTTCCTCAACAAGGTTGCCTGTAGCCATGTTGCGACCATAGCACTTACGGCAGATGCCATTTGTAGATTCACAAGTGAATACGTTACGAATGTAAACCTCTTCAACTCCAGCCGCAACAACCTTCTGTGCTAAATCTTCATCTACTAATGTATCGCCTTCAACAATTACTTCACCTGTCTTAGGATCTAAGATTGGCTTTTGCGTGTAACGGCCAACGATACGATCGAATAAGCCTTCAATTAATACTGGCTTTTCATCTGGACGTAGAATCTTATCTTCGTAGATGTTCTTAACGAGATATCCACGTTCAGTTCCGCAGTCCTCTTCTCCGATGATAACTTCTTGAGCGACATCGACAAGACGACGTGTTAAGTATCCAGATTCAGCAGTCTTCAAGGCTGTATCTGTTAATCCCTTACGTACACCGTGAGTAGAGATAAAGAACTCCGATACACTCATTCCTTCACGGAAACATGAGTAAATTGGGACTTCAATAATAGATGGTTGGTATTCCTTACGGGACTTAGACTGAGTAGGGCGCGCCATCAATCCACGCATACCAGCTAACTGTGTAAAATGGTTCTTATTACCACGAGCACCAGATACCGCCATCATGTTGATTGGGTTCATACGTGCCATAGATTCCATCAAGTTGTTACCAACATCATTCTTAACATCATTCCAGAGTGAGGAGAACTTTGCTTCCCATTCCTGAGGTGTTAATAGACCTCTGTCACGTAACATGTTGAACTGTTCAGCCTTCTTACGACCTTCAGCTACTAACGCTTTCTTGTTAGGTGCTACAGAGATATCGCTGAGAGCTACCGTCATACCTGCTAATGTTGAATAGAGGTATCCCATATCCTTCAAGCTATCCAAGATGTCTGATGTGCCGTTTGTCTTATAGTGATCAAAGACAGCCGCAATCAAGTTTCCTAAGTCCTTCTTCTTGAATTCAGATGCTACCTTGCGGTTAGCAAATTCCTTCTTGATATCTGTACCTAGTGGAACAAACTCTGAATCTGGTGTTGCCTTTAGATTTTCTGGAGTTACCTCGTTGAGATATGGGAAATCTGCCGGGAATACACCATTAAAGATAATCTTACCAACTGATGTTAATAAGTACTTGTTATTTTGCTCTTCTGTAAAGCCCGTCTTGTTAACTGTTCTTGCAGGAAGAGCGATACGGTTATGTAAGTGAACAACCCCCGTCTGGTATGCCATCATTACTTCATTGACATCCTTGAAGACATGTCCTTCATTTTCACTATACCTTCTCCATCTTGCCGCTTCAGTCTTTTCGCCAAGCTGTTCTAGAGCGTCTGCCTTCTTCTTGAACTCTTCAGCTGTCTCTTCCATGTTCAAGTAGAAGTTACCTAGTACTAAGTCCTGTCCAGGTGTAACGATAGGCTTACCATCCTTAGGACCTAAGATATTGTTAGAACCTAGCATTAAGACTTCAGTTTCAGCTCTTGCCATCTCGCTTAATGGAAGATGGACAGCCATCTGGTCACCGTCGAAGTCTGCATTAAACGCAGGACACACTAACGGATGCACACGGATAGCACGACCTTCAACTAAGCGTGGGAAGAATGCCTGAATACCCAAACGGTGAAGTGTAGGTGCACGGTTTAGGAATACTGGGTGGTTAGCGATAACCTTTTCCACAACATCCCAAACACGTGGGTCTTGACGACCAATCAACTTCTCAGCCGTCTTAGGATTTGACGCAATCTGTAAGTTTACCAATTCGTTAATAACGAATGGCTTATATAAATTAATTGCCATCTCCTTAGGTAATCCACACTGCCACATCTTGAGGTATGGTCCAATCGCAATAACAGAACGACCAGAGAAGTCAACACGCTTACCTAATAAGTTCTGACGGAAACGTCCCTGCTTACCCTTTAAGGAATGAGATAGCGACTTGAGTGCACGTCCGCCAGCACCTGTAATTGCTTTAGAACGACGACCGTTATCAATTAACGCATCGACAGCTTCCTGTAACATACGTTTTTCGTTTTGCACGATGATTGCAGGAGTTCCAAGTTCAAGTAACTTCTTTAAACGGTTATTACGAGTAATAACACGACGATATAAATCGTTTAAGTCAGAAGTGGCGAAACGGCCACCATCCAACTGTAACATTGGACGAAGATCCGGTGGGATAACTGGCAATACAGTTAATACCATCCACTCTGGCTTGTTTTCAGAATTACGGAAAGCTTCTACTGTTTCTAAACGCTTGATTAGTTTCTTGCGCTTATCACCTGTAGACTTTTCAAGCTCTGCCATAATTGCTGTATATTCCGCTTCAACATCACATTGTTCAAGCAGCGTCTTAATCGCTTCTGCACCTGTTTGTGCAACGAAGCTACCAGCACCATAAATAGCGTTGTTTTCGCGGTATTCTCTTTCAGAAAGAATCTGCTTGTATTCAAGCTTTGTGTCTCCTGGATCAGTTACGATCCAAGATACAAAGTATACAACTTCTTCTAATGACTTAGGCGCTACGTTTAATAGAAGTGCCATTCGGGAAGGGATTCCACGTAAATACCAAATGTGCGCTACTGGAGCAGCGAGTTCAATATGACCCATACGTTCGCGACGAACACTAGCCTTTGTAATTTCAACGCCACATCGGTCGCAGACTACGCCTTGGTAACGAATCTTCTTGAACTTTCCGCAAGCGCACTCCCAGTCCTTAGTAGGACCGAAAATGCGTTCGCAGAATAAACCATCACGCTCAGGCTTTTGAGAACGATAGTTGATTGTTTCTGGCTTCTTCACTTCGCCATATGACCAAGCAAGGATTTTTTCTGGTGATGCCAGACCGACTTTAATTGCTGTAAAGTTATTAATATTCATCTAAGCATCCTCCTTATTGATCTTCTTCCCCAAAGTCATCGACCCCAACGGTCGCTGCCTCAGGAATTTCTTCATCTAATTCATCTTTAATTGTTAGATTTTCGTTTGATTCCGCATCATTTACAAGTGTGGATGGGTCAAAATCAAGTGTTGTTTCTTCCTTGAGTTCTTCCTGTTCCATCTGCTTGAGATCCATCTCATTGCCAGCATCATCCATCATACGTACATCAATCGCAAGAGCCTGTAATTCGTGTACTAATACACGGAATGATTCAGGGATACCAGCTTCTGGCATATCCTTACCCTTCACAATTGCTTCGTATGTCTTTGTACGTCCAGCAATATCATCTGACTTCACCGTCAAGATTTCTTGCAATACGTGAGAAGCACCATATGCTTCAAGAGCCCAAACTTCCATCTCACCAAATCTCTGACCACCATTCTGTGCCTTACCACCTAATGGCTGTTGTGTAACGAGTGAGTATGGACCAGTTGCACGTGCATGTAACTTATCATCGACCATGTGTGCAAGCTTAATCATGTACATGACACCAACTGAGATACGATCATCGTATGCTTCACCTGTACGTCCATCGTATAGAACATACTTACCATCTGGTGAAGAGTTAGATTCCTTCATAATGTCACGTAGGTCTGTGTTAGATACACCATCGAATACTGGAGTCGCAAACTTGACACCCAACTGCTTCGCAGCGAATCCAAGATGAACCTCCAATACCTGTCCGATATTCATACGTGATGGTACACCGAATGGGTTCAACATAATGTCGATAGGAGTTCCATCTGACATATATGGCATATCTTCGACTGGATTAATACGGGAGATGACACCCTTGTTACCGTGGCGTCCAGCCATCTTATCACCCTCAGAAATCTTACGCTTCTGAACGATATAAACCTTAACAACTTCATTTACTCCTGGTGGAAGTTCGTGGTCTTCCTTACGCTTGAATACGCGGATACTGTGAACAATACCAGCACCACCATGTGGTACCTTCAAGGAGTTATCACGTACTTCACGTGACTTCTCACCGAAGATAGCCATCAATAGCTTCTCTTCTGGAGTTTGGTCTGTCTGACCCTTAGGAGTTACCTTACCAACAAGGATATCTCCTTCCTTCACTTCTGCACCAACCATGACGATACCACGACCATCAAGGTTGCGGCATGCACTTTCAGCGACGTTAGGAATATCGCGAGTAATCTCTTCTGGACCTAACTTCGTTTCACGGCATTCAATGTCATATTCTTCAATATGTACAGATGTGTAGTAATCCTGCGATTGCATCTTTTCGGACATGATAATCGCATCCTCATAGTTATAACCATGCCATGTCATAAACGCGATAGTCACGTTTTGACCTAAGGCAAGTTCACCATTTTCCATCGCTGGACCATCCGCTAAGATCGTGCCACGTTCAACACGTTCACCATCCCAAACGATAGGTCTTTGATTTAAGCAAGTAGACGCGTTAGAACGACGATACTTCGTTAATTCATATGTCTTCTCATTGCCATTATCTTCTGCCACAACAACCTTTGTTGCATCAACATATGTAACAACACCTGGGCCAGTCGCAACACAAGCAGAACCTGAGTCACGCGCAATCACGTGCTCCATACCTGTACCAACAAATGGACTATGTGGGTTCATCAGCGGTACGGCCTGACGCTGCATGTTGGCACCCATGAGGGCACGAGTACAGTCATCATTTTCCAAGAATGGTACGCACGCAGTCGCTACAGAAACAATCTGGCGTGGAGATACGTCGGCATAGTCTACTTGGCTACGGTCAACCATCACCGTTTCACCCTTGATACGAGCGATAATCTTATCGCCTACAAGGCGACCATCCTTGATCTCATTTGCCTGTGCGATTACGTGATCGTTTTCTTCATCTGCTGGCATGTACTTGATTTCATCAGTAACCTTGCCATCCACAACCTTACGGTACGGAGTTTCGATAAAGCCATATTCATTTACCTTCGCATAAGTTGTAAGGTAAGAAATCAAACCGATGTTTGGTCCTTCAGGTGTCTCAATCGGACAGATACGTCCATAATGAGAGTTATGAATATCACGCACTTCAAAGCCTGCGCGTTCACGTGTAAGACCACCAGGTCCTAACGCAGAGATACGACGCTTGTTCGATAACTCCGCAAGTGGATTTTCCTGATCCATAAACTGAGATAACTGGGAAGAGGAGAAGAATTCCTTAATCGCAGCTGTTAATGGACGGATATTTGTTAGTTGCTTTGGTGTTAAGTTTGCTGTATCTGCGATAGACATTCTTTCCTTAACAACACGTTCCATACGTGATAAACCAATACGGAATTGGTTCTGAATTAATTCACCAACTGTACGGATACGACGGTTGCCAAGCATATCGATATCATCTTGAGAACCTACACCATCGAACATTGTGAGTTCGTAGTTATATAGAGCATACATATCACTCATTGTGATTGTGTGTCTGTCATTTAATGGGTCAATACCAATCAAGTTCACTGGATGTCCTTCCTGCATTACAGTTACTTCCTGTATGCAAGCACCTACTAACCAAACAATTACATCACCAGAATGGTTTGTAGCCTCAGACACGATTGTTTCTTGATCAGTTGTAGAAAGCTTAGTCACTTCAACATCTGGTAAGTATGTTGGACACATTACTTCTCCATCAGCATTTGTTAAATCTTCGCCATTTAATGTTACACGGCCGATTTCAAACATACGGGAACCGTAATCAAGAACTGCATTGACATTATCGTTTGTAACCTTAACAGGTGAAGCGATAATACCAGCATAAACAGTAACCTGCTTGAATTCCTTAGCGATAGCTTTTACATCTTCTTCTGTTAGAACTGTACCCATTTCTAATGTTGTACGTTCTGTCTTACCATCTAAGTCAACTGCTAAGATACGTCCTACTAAGCTATTCTTCCAAGATGTATCCATCACTGCTGTAGATGGGTGTGAGAATGTATGTGTAAATGGTAACGCACGGCAATTAATACCCTTATCAATTTCTGCACGTAACTCATTTCTTAATTCCTTATCAATAACGACACCCTTCTTCACAAGCGTCTTGCCTTCAGCACTTACTAAATCCTTTTCAAGAGATAGGCCTTCCATACGGTCTAAGATGCTTAACTTCTTATGAACCTTATAACGACCTGCCTTTGTTAAGTCATATCTTCTGTAATCAAAGAACTTAGCATCCATTAAAGTAACCGCACCATCGATTGTTGCGATTTCATCAGCACGCTGATTTTCATACACTGTTAAGAGTGCTTCGTTCTTAGTCTTTGTCTTATCGGCCGCAAGTGTATTACGCACTTCTTCATAGTTTCCAAAAATAGCTGTATACAATAACATGTAGTCATTCTGGAATTCACGTTCTTCTTCTGGCACGATAACGTCAGAATGTACAGGCAAGTTTAATGCCTTTAAGAACTTTTTCATATTAGTTGTATCAAATGCATTTTCACCACGTTCAAGGTTCAAGGATAAACCAATTGCCTTGAATAAGATTGAACTTAACACTTTTCTTCTGCGGTCAATTGATACGTTTAAAATACGGCCAAGTGCAGCTTTTTTGTCATCACTCATAAATTCCAGCCATGTTCCACGGCTTGGAATCAACTCACATTTGTATGTATCACGACCTGTGCGCTCTTCTGATTCAATATCAAAGTACGCACCTGGAGAGCGAACAATCTGAGATACAATAATACGCTCAGCACCATTAATAATGAATGTGCCTGTTGGCGTCATTAAAGGGAAGTCTCCTAAGAAGACCTCTTCATTCTTTGTGATTACTTCACCAGTCTCTGGATCCATAACTTCTAACTCCATCTTACCCTTAAGAGGAGCGCTGTAATTTACTTCTCTGTATTTGCATTCACTGATTGAATACTTTGGTTCCCCAAATTCATAATCCAGGAACTTCAAACGAATGTTACCCGCATAGTTTGAAATTGGATATACATCGTTAAATACTTCTTTAATACCGTCTCTTAAAAACCAATCAAAAGCCGCAGTCTGAATTTCTACTAAATCAGGTAGATCTAGACCACTGCTAACTTTAGAATAATCTCTACGAGTTGCCTTGTTGCCATAATGCACAACGTGGTATGTCTGCTTATTTTCCATTTGTTCGCCATCCTTTCGCCTGCACCGCCAGAAATGTCGAAAAAGGGTAGAATAACCCCATCCCTATTCGACTCTTTTGCAATTTATTATAATAAAACAACTTTTTTATTCCGTCAACTTCCTACTTTGCAAAATATAGTATCCTCGATCCTTGGAAATAACCTCACAATTCCCGAATACTTCCGCAAACTTTTTCTTAGCACTTTCCGCACCCTGTTGTTTACGGATAACCGCATAGATAGAACCGCCCACTTCTAGATGGTTATATGCGTCTTCGAACATTTTATAGATAACTTTCTTTCCGGTTCGAATTGGAGGATTGGTGATAATAAAATGATATTGACCTTTCATTTCTGCATATCCATCTGAAACAAGCGTAGTACATTCCACTTGGTTCAAACCACAGTTTAATTGTGCCAGTTCTACAGCACGTGGATTAATGTCTGCCATTGTGACTTCACTACTAGGGAATAATGATTTTGTAATGATGCCTAGCGTTCCATATCCACAGCCCATATCCAAAATCCTTCCATGAAACTCTTCTTTACTGATGGCTTTTAACAAGACATAGCTTCCATAGTCCACACCAGTTTTCGAGAAAACGCCATTGTCAGTCGTAAAGATATATAAACGGTCTAAAAACCGGAAAGTGTGTTCCTTCCGGTTCTCGTCCAGACTTCGGTTATCGGTAAAATAATGTGCCATTAACCGTTCCTTTCTAATACCCGAAAAGCCGAACAATTCATTATTCGGCTTTTCATGTGTTTTCTGTTATTTTCTAGATTACTTGAATTCAACAGTTGCACCAGCATCTGTGAGCTTCTTCTTGAGTTCTTCAGCTTCTTCAGCAGCAACGTTTTCCTTGATTGTTGCAGGAGCTCCATCAACGAGCTTCTTAGCATCAACAAGTCCAAGACCTGTGATTTCACGAACAGCCTTAATTACGCCTACCTTAGAGTCGCCAACGGCAGCTAATACAACATTAACTGTTGTAGGAGCAGCTGTAGCAGCTTCTGTTGGAGCAGCGGCTGCTACTGGAGCAGCAGCAGAAACGCCGTACTTCTCTTCAATAGCCTTTACGAGTTCATTTAGTTCAAGAATTGTAGCTTCATCAAGATATGCTAGGATATCTTCCTGTGTTAACTTTGCCATGGATTAATTTCTCCTCTTCTATTTCTTTCTTAGGCAGCTGCCTCAGCAGCTTCTTTTACTTCTTCAGCAACCGGAGCAACTCCGTTAGCTGGCTTTGCTTCAGCAACAGCATTCACAGCACGTGCGAATGAAGATACTGGAGCGTTCAATACAGATAGCAACATGCTGAGCATGCCTTCTCTGTTTGGTAATGCAGAGAGTTCATTTACTGTGTTGAGGTCAACAACCTTGCCTTCAACAATACCACCCTTAAGAACTAATGCCTTGTGCTTCTTAGCAAACTTAGCCATTACACGAGCAGCACCAGTTTCATCTCCACCGAATGCCAATGCGTTAGGACCTGTTAAGCAATCCTTAAGATCACCATACCCTGCATCTTCAGCAGCCTTACTAGCTAATGTGTTCTTATAAACCTTAAGTTCAACACCTTCAGCACGTAATGCTCTACGGAGTTCAGTAACCTCAGCAACTGAGAGGCCACGGTACTCGGCAACGATAGTAGATGAAGAGTTAGTGAATTTTTCCTTAATTTCGGAAACGACACCCTGCTTAGACTCTAATACAGTCTGATTCATACTTCACCTTCCTATTCTTTGTTATCGAATACACATTTAGAAAGAAAGCCCTCGCAGACAGCGAGAGCAAAAGTACATTGATATGAACTTTCATCTACCTCGGTAACCTTATTAAGCATACGCCGTTACTGTCTGTGGTATTTGATAACGATGATATGATAGCACGCATTCTCAGATTGTCAAGTTCCATTTGCATTATTGTATTCTCCTTCTGAATCGAAGTTGATATTGTCTATCAGACTCAATTTTCATCTAAATTCTTCCATCTTTTGGCATATAGCATATAAGCTATATTTTTTAATATTCATTTATAAATTCTTGATTTGGATTTCCGTTATAGCCATTAAATAGGGTACGTTGGTATGTAGTAAATACCGTTTCCTTATACAGCTCGTCTTGCGTTAATTCCCAGTTAATAAATTTGAATTGAATATTTTTATCCAGAAGAAATTCCAAAACAAGACGCATACTTCTCGCTGCCATATGCTCCTCATCATTTCCAGTGTTCATTCTATCTAGAAAATTTAATTGATTTTCTAGTTTATTAGAAATCATTTGAGAATATTTTGGAGAAATAATATTACAGTTCACAAAAATCAATAACCACCATACATCTGGATATTGGAAGAAATTATAATTAGAACATATAATCTCTATACTATCCTCTATCTTTTTTTCTACTTTTTCCTTAAAACTTTTGTCTTCCTTTATTGCAGAATAATAACGTAAAAGAAGTGCATACATAAGTGGATTATTTCCTCTTGTGATCTTATCCTCATACACTTTTTCTATATTATGTGATAATTCAATTTTATACATAGAAACAAGCAATAATAAATTGCAAATATCTTCTGGATTTGCTCTTGATAAAGCAATTGAGTACTTTCGCAAAATTATTTCAAACGATTCCTTAAAGATTACTTCTGGAATCAAATCCCATAATTCACTCAAAATACTTATCAATATTTCTGTGTTAGTAAAAGAAAGCCCGAATGAATAGAAATAAAAAACTGAATCCAAAAACACCGTAATTTTATCTATTGATTCACCATTTGCACATGGTGTTCTTATATTTGCCAAATCATTATAAATAACCTTAAGAATATATGCTGAAATTTTCTGCTGGTCTTCCGGAAAGTCCGCTATCAAATCTTGAAAAGCTATTTTAACATTTGAAATAACTCGCCGTTTAATATTACTACTATTACTATTCGTCACTAAATAGAACTCATTATCCATTTTTTTGATTAACGCATTCTTTACATCATTCTTAATAGTAGAAATTCTATCTATCCAGCGCGTCCAAACATGTGGCAACCTACCCGTAATGCATTTTCTCTCATTTATTTTAAGATGAAATTTCTCGGCTTCTTCTCTAAAAAGAGAAATAATTCTATCAACAATAGTTTCATCCGTTGCAAAAATATAGATATCATCTACATATCGAGCAATTCTATAATCTCGAGGTGACGATAACCCACATTCCCCTAATCTCCAAAAAACATTTTGATCTATATTTTGAGTGATAAGTTCCGACATCATTCTCGAAAACTCCGGGCCCACCACAATTCCATTCGTTACAGAACCATTAAGATTTTGCATTAACTTGTCACATATATTTAAGAAATAATTATTATCTCTGCCGTATGATTTACCATCAATTGAATTTTTTGCTATAATCCACGTAAAAGTATGTGTGTAAATACTGTCAAAGCACTTATTATAATCAATTTTGCCAAAAAACTGATATTCGCAATTTAAGTGATGCCATTCATCCGAACTCTGAAAACTCTGCAAAAATCTATATGGGTATACTAAATAATAACATCCTGATGCCTCTAACTTAGTTGCATCAAACTCATTCTTATCATATTCATATTCAACACCACATCCACATACAATTTTTCGATACTTCAACATCTCATTAATTTTGTGTTTCCGAACTGAAAATCCGAATTCAGATAAACTTAACAATTGTTTTTCAAATACCTCAAGAAAAAGCGATAATTCTATCATTGATACAGGAGAGAGTAGCGACAACTCACGCATCTCATAGCGGTTTTTATAAATATGATATTTCAGAGGAGCAGCATGCCATCTTGTACCCCACAAAATATCTTTATTTGGTACTGTATCAACAACAGACTTCTTTTTTGAAGTATCTAACATATCCGACATTTGTTTACTATTATTCAAGAAATCATAGAATTGCGATAGTGAAAACAACTTGACTAATTCAACCGGTCTTGTATCAGTAATGATTATATCTAGTCGATTTCGTTTTTTAAATTTCATCTTAGACATACTTGAATCCTGCTCCCTCCAAATGTTATTATTTGCTTGTAATGGTATATCATTACACGTAGAAATTTTCTACACACATTATCGACAGTTTTTGATGTTCCATTCTTTGATATTTATACTATCTATGTAGAAGAACACTGTTATCTTCTGTTCAACTATTCAAGTTGTACGGATTATACTCTCCTTTTAGGAGAGTATACCTTTTTGAGTCCTATGGGGCAATAAAGGGGATATCAAGGCTGTCAAACACCGGTTTAGAAGCTTTTGCTTCTAAACTTTTTATTTTCTGCCCATTTGCATACAGTATGTTTTTACATTCTTAGTATATGATTGTTTTTTTCCAGAAATATTTAACTCCATTAGCTGTTTATTTAAATATGTATCGCTCCAACCAATATTTGGCTGAAAAACAATTGAGTTATTATAAATGAAAGCTTGCCACAAAGAATGATTTATAGCATTTTTCCCTACTAGAAAACTTGGTGGAGATTGTAATTCATTTCGTTTCACTAAGATATACCCATACAAAAAGTTTGCAGTTTTACTGTCGATTTTATATATTACCTCATTCCGCTTTTTCTGCTTCTTGTTTTTTAATTTAACCTTATTCTGTTTTTTCTGCCCCCCATTTTTAAATTCATTCCTCTTATATGCATCCTGAATTATATATTTTCTAAGTAATCGATATGAGTTTATAATTCCGCGAACATCCCAAACTCTAATTTTTTTATTTTTTGTTTTAGGATGGTTATAGAATACAATTCTTGAATTATAATACTGAATCCGTTTTAAAAATAGTGTTTCATCTCCTGTACTTAAATAATCTTTAAAGATATTATCTAATTGTTTTTTATACTTTTCTAGTTTGACATCTGAAATTCCAAACCGAAAAAAAATCTTGGTGGAATTTCCTTCTTTAAGAATAACTCTTTTAAAGGAATATCCTAAATAATTAATAATGGATGATCCATTCATCTTTGTTTGGTATACTGTTTTTGCGGCTGCCATTTTAACTTTTTCGCCAAATATAGAAACTATGATGTCTTTAATAATTTTTTCTATTTGTCTTCTCTCTCTCTTTTCGTTGAAAATTAGAATTCCATCGTCAACATATCTCTCATAGTATATCAATCCCATTTTCCTAAATTTAATTCTTAATCCAGCATCAAATTCTCTAGAAATGATTTCTATTAGCGCATTCGATATAGAAAGCCCTTGCGGACAATATTTATACTTTTTACATATTTTTTCTAGTAGATTTTTCTCAAAAGAGCATAAATTACTCTCTCTTATATAATCATCAAAAATTTGTTTAATATCTACTGAATCAAAGAAATTCTCAAAGTCAAACCGAAAAATAGTGTAATTTTCTAAATCAGGTAAACTATCAATTAAGTTAAAGCATGTTTCCATCAAATTATCTCTGCACGGATATTTAATTTTAAATATTGAATTTAATCTTACTGTGAGATATTTTAATGCAACAATATCAATTGGTTCATTGACAATATATATCTTGCGAATTTTGCCTTCTTTTTTTACCTTCATTGGTTTAATCGAGGAGAAATTTATATCGCCTTTAACAATCTTATCGTAATTCTTTTTTTCATTATCTTTGATTATTTGAAAATTATTCGCTTCTTCAATATTAATTAAGTTATTTATTACACTTCTAAAAACATCATTAACCGGATAATACTCCCACTTAGTCAAAAAATCGCGATCTATATCACCGTTATCTTTTATTAGATTTAAATATTTACAATTATCCACTAATATATTTATATTATTTTCTATTTCTTTAGCAGATAAATTTCCTCTTTTACTTTGTATTCCTAATTTTGAGAGCAGTTTTATTTTTCTGACTAAAATATCATCATCAATATACTTATCACTCTTTGGGTTAAGATAGTCCCCCCTGTTATTTACAATATCATCTGTAAGGATATCCGTGAATTCCAGCAATCGGCATCTATCATCATATAGTAAATCTAATCTATGATTACAACTATCTTTATACCAAGATAAAAATATATTCAAAAAAAATACTGTCGAATTTATATCTGAATTATACAGTTCTAATATTGCTGATTTAATCAATTCTACGGGATTTTCACTAGAATGAAGTTGTATTTCTTTAATTCTAAATTCTGAGCAAAAATCCAAAAAATCTGTAGTCGAAACTCCGGCACCATTATTTTTTATTATATTTCTGAAATTATATACACTTGAAAAAACAAAATCTTTTAGTGATTTCCCTCGTAATTCCGTCTTCATAATTCCCTCTCAACTTATATTTTGTATAATAATCCTCAATATTTCCATTTATAGAATAGACAATAATACCTAAAACATCAAGTTGATTTTATTTGATTGAGTATTAATTGGCAGCTCCTCTTTCTTTGCATCTTTCTTTGTAAATGAATAAGCTTTCATTAAATATACAATAAATATTTTAGTCCATAGCCGATAAAGATATACCACTAAAAACCATAACGATATATACTAAATATGATATTTTATTTTACTACTAATATAGCGTTCAGAAGGGAGACTCACTATGAATCCAAGAGAATATTTAGAGATACTACATGTTGCAGAGAGATTGAAAGATACTCCACGGCATTGTACAACGAGTAAGAGACGAATTGAAAGTGTAGCCGAACATAGCTGGAGAATTTCTCTCATGGCCTTTCTTTTGAAGGATGAGTTCCCTACTGCAGATATTGATAAAGTAATCAGTATGTGTTTAATTCATGATTTAGGTGAATGTTTTACCGGTGACATTCCAACATTCATCAAGACAGATCAGAATCGTAATATTGAAGATTCATTATTGTCACAATGGGTAAATACGCTTCCCGAGAGCATCTCAGCACGAATGACAGAACTATATAACGAGATGAACCAACAAGAAACCCTAGAATCTAAAATATACAAAGCCTTGGATAAGCTAGAAGCAGTCATCCAACATAACGAATCACCTATTGATACATGGTCAGAGAACGAATATGAACTCAACCAAATCTATGCATTTGATGTTGTACAATTCTCTTCATGGCTAACTTCGCTTAGAAAAGAGATACTTGCAGATACACTGCATAAAATTGATTCTGAAACCAAAGAATCCTAATTTATACTTCTATAACGTATTTTAAATATCCACAAAACACTTTAGAACTAAATGAATCTAAGGTGTTTTTATATCCATTTCAAAAGCAGTATCTAATTCATTTATATGAACTTGAAACTGGTTGTCCCCAAAATAGTAAAGGATGTGACCTACGCCACACCCTTTATTGCATAATTGCGGTTATGCTTTCTTAATTATTTATTGCCTTCAGCTAATTCTTCTGCTGTTAATGGTTTCTTTGTGACTGCTAAGATGGCTACGATGATGAGCGCACCAATTAACATATCCACAACGTACCAAACTTGTCCTTCGATGACACCAGTAATCGCAACAATACCACCGAACGCCACAACGGAAGATACACCATGTACCATACCTAATGCACCAGCGATCGCTGTACCGATTGCACATGCAATCCAAGTATGCTTGAAGTCCTTACCTGCAAATGGCCATGCGCCTTCCGTGATACCGCCTGAGGATAGTAGGAATGCAGAGATACCTACAGAACGATCTGCCTTTGTATAATGCTTTCTTAAGATGAATGACGCAAGACCCATACCGAGTGGAGGAATTGCGCAGCACATACGGAATACACCGTTAGGCCCATAAATACCTTCAGCCATTAGTGCAAGTGTAAATGCTGTGGCAGCCTTTGAACATGGTCCACCAAAGTCAGCTGCAGCTAATAAACCAATTCCAAGTCCTAATAAGATTGCATTTGTTCCACTTAAGCCATTCATTACATCAACGATAACTTGCACAAACGCATTGATAGGTCCTGTTAACACATAGATGTAGAAGATACCAACAGCAAATGTTGTTAGTAGAGGAATAAAGAATGTAGGCATCATTGGTTTCAAGGAATCGATAACCTTCCAAGTCTTCATCCACTTAACGAAGTAACCTACGATAAAACCTAATAGTAATGCACCAATAAATCCTGTAGATAATTGGTCTTTGCCAATAGGATTATTTGCAACATAACCCATAATCAAGCCTGGAGCTAATGCAGGTTTCCCAGCGATAGCGTATGCGACGTATCCACAGATAACTGGAACCATCATGGAGAAGCCAGCAATACCTAAGCTATACACGTTCTGCCAGAACTGATTGCTTGGAATGATTGCGCCATTTTCAATATGACCTGTAAATAAAGTAAATGAGAATAACATACCACCAGCGATAATAACCGGTAAGAAGTATGAGATACCTGTATTAAATGCTTTAAATATACTACGTCCAGTTTCTTTCAACTTATGATTCATCTCACTCATTTGCCAAAGCCTCCGCTCTATCAATTAATTTCTTGATGTCTTTGATTGCTTGTGTTGGATCAACTTCGATGACTTTACCTGCATCACGTTTTTTATCAAAACGTTCATCACCTTCAATACCGATTGCGATTGCTAAGATAACAACATCAGCCGCATCAATTTCATCTTGTTCCAACTCATTATTGATACCCATACCGCCTTGTGTTTCAACCTTGCAGTCAATGCCTCTCTTCTTGCATTCCTGCTCGATTGCTTCTTGGGTCATGTACGTGTGTGCAATACCTGCTGTACATGCACTTACTGCTACTAATTTCATGCTTCCATCTCCTTTTCAATAGATTTCAAAAGTTCGTAAGACTCTTCAGGACTCTTTGTATTTAAGAATTTCTCACGGAAATCTTCGTGCATTAAATTCTTACTGAGCTCTGCAAGAATCTTCAAATGTTGCGTAGATCCTTTATCAGCCGGTACCCCAATCATCATCATGTGATCTACTCTGTCTTCTCCATCTTCATTTGCCCATGGACATCCATTCAAGAGTTTTACATAGATGACAAACGCTTGATTGACTGCAGCGGAAATCGCATGTGGAATTGCAATACCATAACCGATATAGGTTGCGATTACGTTCTCACGGGCAATAACAGCCTTAGCATACTCATCGCTATTATTTACAAATTCATTTGGTAAATGTGCAATATCTTCAATTGCCTCATACTTATCGTGATAAACTTTGTCCGTGAAAATCGTTAATTCTTTTGCAAACATTTTTGTCTCCTTTCGCCTGTATCTATATTGTTCATCCATTCAACAATCGAGAACAGTTCACTTTTTTCAATTTCAAAATGGAAATTCATTATACGGATTCTTCTTCAATCTTCAGAATAATCTCATGTAACTTATCAAAGGTTTGGGTGCGAATCAGTTCCTTTGTATATTCATCAGAACTTACAATCTGACTGAGTACTTTGTAGAATGCAGGCATGGTATCATCACCCTTCTCCTTCATAGATAAAAGGAAGATGATCTGTACCGTATCCTTATCCCATTGAATTGCTTTTTGTAAGATGCCAATCTCAACAAAACTCTCTTTACCCATCGGGTGGATTGGGTGCGGTATCGCAACCATATTTCCAAATGCAGTTGCACCAACACTCTCTCTTTCAAGCACAGCCTTCTCAAAGTCATTTGAGATATCTACTTTCTTCTGTGCTTGCATGCACAAGAAATGAATAACTTCTTCTTTATCGTTATATGGTAAATTGCCAAAGAACATATCCTCACGAAAGTAGTTGAAGATTTGTAAATCGCGTGTCTTCTGAATCATCGCATGAACATTTTCAATTGCACTCTTTCCTAAGAAAGCATTGACTTCAATGACTGGTATATTCAATTTTTCTTCAATTGGCACAGTTGTCAGAATATAATCAATTCCTTCAAGATTCTGACTATGCAATGTATTTAAGCTAGCTGTACCAACCACCTCTAGATTCTTACCAAACTTTTCCTCAATCTGATAGCGCAGTAGTTCCGAACTTGCCCGTCCACTTCCACAGACAATTAGCACTTTTTCTTTTGTCTGCTTTTCGCGTTTCTTTTCTAGTGCAACATTAAAGTGTAATGCAATGTACGCAATCTCATCTTTACAGATACATCTGTTGTACATTTTCTTTAATACACCACAGGCAACAGTAGCCATTGAGTATGCAAGCACAAAATGCTCACGGATTTGATTTGCTAGTGGATTATAGCTTGCAATATGATTCTGTAATCTAACTTTAAACGGTATGACATGCAAAGATAATAATGTCGCAAGTTCAAAGTCATAACGCAAATCAATGCGGAAGGTTTCATTGACTGCTTCTAACATCGCTAAAACAATCTCAAAGGTATCTTCATCCACAACCGAACTACTCTGCTGTCCATTACTAAGACGGATAATCTTCTTACTACTCAAATGCATTAGCACGTAATACACTTCACTATCCGGAAACTTCACATCAAATTCCTTTTCAATATCTTGAATAATAGCCTTGGTCATCACAAGATCACTATCATTTTCCATCTGCTGTTCTGTTTCTTTACCAAGATGAATCACTTTACCATCCAGGATACGTTGTATTGCAATATAAATATGAAAGGTTAGATTATTCAGTGATAAATCCGATATCGCGAAATTGTATTTCATAATTTTATCTGCAATGATTTTATGAATGACATCTAATTGATTATTTTCTGGTAGTTGTTGTGTATAGAATGGTTCTTCCATTTGGATTCTTGTTAGGCAAAGACGATACTGTTGCTCACTACCGATTGCACGCATACCTTGATATGCACGATAGTCTATTTCAATACCAAAATCCGCAAGAATATTGCGGACAATCTTCATATCATTTTTTAGAGTTGCACGACTGATAAACATCGCATCCGCAAGATCATCCATGCGCACACTTTCATCAGAAGTGAGTAAGGTTTCTATAATCTGGCGAACACGATCTTGGGCTGTTAGAACTCTTTCACGATTACTTTCGATAGACTGCAAGTAATCCTCTAGTTTTTCTTTATCTTGAATCGAAATTGAAACACCCTTACGTTCCGTCTTGATACTTGCCCCATTACATACAAGCACATCATTAAGCACTTCTATATCATTACGAATTGTACGAGCAGTCACACCAAAAAGATTCGCAATTTCTCGAATTGATTTTCTGCGATCATTCTCCTTCACCAATAAGAAAAGTAGCCTATCCTGTCTATCCATGCTATAAACCCTCTACTCTAATTATACGTATTGTCCTAAAAACCTTCAGACAATATGTTTCCCGCAAAAAGGTGAAATTCATTATCTCTTGCATGATATACTAAACATATGAAAATTACAGAAGGCTACATGCCATATTTAAACTATCAAACCTACTATCGTATTGTCGGTGATATTACCAAACCTACTTTAATTCTATTACATGGTGGTCCTGGTTCTACGCATAACTACTTCGAGCTTCTTGATTCACTTGCTTGCGATGATTATTGTGTTGTCATGTATGACCAGCTAGGCTGTGGAAATTCCTACGTTGAAGGTCGTCCTGAACTATGGAAACCTGAAACTTGGGTCAATGAGCTGATTGCATTACGCAAGCATCTCAACTTAACAAAGGTGCATTTATTAGGTCAATCATGGGGTGGTATGCTTGCGCTAGACTATGTATTACATTACAACCCTGTTAGTGTTGAATCGCTAATACTATCTAGCACATTATCCTCGGCTTCCCTTTGGGCGAGTGAACAACATCGTATGATTTGTTTCATGTCTGAAGCTGATCAACACGCAATAGAGATTGCGGAAGAAACAGGTAATTATGAAAGTGAAGAGTACATTATTGCAAACACTCACTTCATGCATGCACATTGTGCAGGTGTATATGAGATTGGTAAAGCACCTGATTGCCTAACACGCCCAAAGAGGACGGGAAAAGAATCGTACCTCTATGGTTGGGGACCAAATGAATATACACCAACCGGAAGTCTTGCAGGTTTTGAAGTAACGAATGAATTAAAGAATATCAATATTCCTACTCTTATTATATCTGGAACAAATGACTTATGCACCCCACTCGTTGCCAAAACGATGTATGACAATATCAAACATGCTACATGGTACCTATTTCCAAACTGTCGCCACATGGTCTTCGCAGAGGCAACTACGCAATACATCCAATTACTACAATCGTGGTTAAAACAAACTGAAAGTGTATCCCATTAACGCAGGATACACTTTTTCAAATATCTATTCTAGTAATCTACGATCATTGATTCCAAGCATAATCAACTTAGGTTCCTTAGGAAGACTATTGAGCTCCATTTTTGTAATTTCCTTTACGATTAACTGATTATCTTCCCATGTCAGTAACTCAATCTTGAGAATTTCATGTGTACTACGATTCTTTTCGGTATAGATCAGCCCTTTGTGATCCTGTAGTAGCGTAAACCATCCATATGTTTCAGATGGACTCAATTTCATTTGAGATGGACTATCTATCTGAAAAACGGCATCCGAAGCAATGCATGTTTGAGTTTTTGAATCATATCCAAAAATCTTGGCCGCTGCGATAAATTGAGCATGATAGAACTTTTCCACAATCAATTGTGGGATGTCATGATTCAGATACACAATGCCATACATTACATGATCTGAGACTGTATCACCCATGCCAAAATCATATGCATCAATGTTATCTAACAATTCATTGTATGCATGGAGTGCTTCCATCACCTCTGGAGAAACTGTTTCCTTTGGTTCAGGAGTTTCTTTCTTTTGTTCTGTAACGGATGTGGATGTTGTTTGTGTACTACGGTTGGTTGATGCTGTGCATGCCGTAAGTAAAAGTGTACCTACACACGCTAAGATTCTACACATTTTCTTCATAAGTATTCCCCCCCCATGTGTAAAAACCATGTAATTTCTCCATCAGTTATCTACAGTCACTTAATTCACTATTTTTCAATCATCAGTAAATCTGTGAAATCCGTTTCCAAGCCTATATTTTCTGATAGAGGAATTGTAATACTCTTCTGTAGAGTTAATGTATCCGCATCAAATTCTAAGATTTTTCCTAATTCTGTTGTTTCTGAGTTCGGTGTTACAATCGCTGCTGCTTTATCTTCTAAATAACGAATACCATGTAGCTTATATTCTGTATTCGCAAATAGTTTCGCAAAATCGGTTCCAGATAAATCCTGATCCGTTACTAGTTCTAAATCGGTTGTATATTCCAATAGATGATTATCTTCTGTCACTACGCGGATATGATTATCATACGTATATGCAGTAATAATTTTCTTGGTTTCTAGAGAAACATTCATTGATTCTAATGTTTCTGGGTCCATACTTGTTAAACTAGCTGTTTCCGGTAAATCTTTACCATCCATAAAACGACTATGATATGGATTTTCAACCATGATAATTTTGCCATTTACATATAAGAGTTCTTCAAATTCAACTGAAGTATAACGCCAGTTGTCTACATATTCGACCTCATTTATCTCTTCATCTAGATAAAATAGCCCATATTGATCTTGAACCATGTCATATCCAATAAAGTAGAGTTTTGTACCAATTTCAGCTACACGGTAAATCGCTGAATGAATCACTGGTGATGTAGTTACTTTCTGATTTGGATTTGTGTATTGGATAGTATCACGTATTTCACCTGTTAATCCATCATCAATGTTAATCACTTCAATTCTGCCATTAATCCCATTGAGTGTGCAGTTTACAGTATAAACTTTAGTATCAAATAAACCATTTCTTATAGAGAATATTGAATATCCTGATGAAGATTCAAAGAGTAGTGATTTATTTCCCCCGACTTCTTACTCAGATTGTTCCAAGTTAATATTCCCAGGGAAATAATGATTACTCCGATTACTAGTAGAATGCTGATTTTGCTCTTTTTCGTGTTCTTAATCAATAGATATCCCTCTTTATAGTTTTATTTAATAACTTCTATCTCGTGTAGATAATGATTTAATACTTCACATCCATCCTTTGTAATCAAAACCAAGTCTTCAATTCGACAGCCTAAGATGCTTGGATGATAGATTCCTGGTTCAATCGAGAAAGTATTTCCTTCTACTGTTAAATCTGTAAACATTTGTGATACATCACCATATTCATGTGTTTCAGTACCGATGAAGTGTCCAAGTCTATGTGTAAAGTCTTCGCCATAACCACCTTCCGTGATGATGTTGCGGGCTATCGCATCGATATCGCAAAGTCTTACCCCTGGTTTGCAGTAGTGTTCAGCATTTTCATTTGCCTGACGAACAAGATTATAAATTTCTACTTGTTCTGGTGTTGGATATTTCTTATAGAAGAAGGTTCTTGTCATATCTGAACAATAACCATTTACCACACAACCAACGTCGAAGAGTACGGTATCGCCTTCCTGTAATACCGTATCATCTGGCATGTGGTGTGGATCAGCCGCATTCTTGCCAAAGGCTACGATAGGTTCAAAAGAATATCCACTTGCACCAAGTCTTTGATAGATACCTAACATCTGTGAAGCAACCTCCACTTCCGTTACACCTTCATGTATGAGTTTCTTAAACTCCGCCATCGCAAGATCATTGATATGGGAGGCTGCTCGCATGAGTTCTTGTTCACAAGCATCTTTAATAGCACGTGTATGATCAACCGCATAAGAGCCAAGTTTAAATTCTGATGCAATCTTCTCTTCCATCATAGGTATTAGAAATCTTGCTGGCATGATTTTATCTACACCTAAACTGCTCTTTTTATCGATAAACCGTGAAATGATATTTGTAATTCTATCTATATCTTTATAATATTCTATTTTTATTCCAAGTTCATCAGAGAAACGGAATAGCTGATTCAGAATCAAAACTGGTTCTATTTTCTTTCCAATCAATAAGCCAAGAAATCTTTCTCCTGGTTCTATTTTCTTCCCACAAAGATATGCAATTGAAATTGGATCTATAATCAGTAAACAATCTGTTGTCATCTTCTCAATGACACGACTTAGTCTTCTTTTATCTAACATAGCATCACCTCTAACTTACCTCTATTTTATCACGTTTTCTTGATATCCAAATTTGTCGTTCCGCTGTTGAAGAGTGTTGAAATTAACCGTATAATTTTTCTATAACTAGTAGTAAAGGAGATCTACATGAACGTTCTTGGTTTTTTCAAAAAAGCACTAACTGGTGCATCTGATGAGGATAATATCAGAAATAAGGCTCGCATGCGTGAAATCTTTAACGCAGCTGTTCCAAATGGTGATGATTATCAACTGATCTATTGTCATTCCGAAAATTATCACAACGCCATTATTGCGTCGGTCACTCATCATTACAACTTTATCGTGGGATATAAGACAGGGGAAGTGGTTGTTATTTATGTTGATCCATCTCTTTCCACATACGAGCAGCCTGTATTCTTTAATAAAGAAAATGGCTCATCAATACGTACATCTATGGGATACTGTATTGCGGAAAGTCCTGCGGCATCCTTCCAACTTGAACCAATTACTTATGAACCAGGAATTGGTGAGCGCGCAAAGTACTGTGTATCTGTAACACAATCTACCGAAGAAGTATCCACATTCCGTAAATTCTTTAAGCAAGGATTTTAATTAAAACCTTGACATACAAAAAACTCACATCGCTGTGAGTTTTTAAATTACTTATTCAACTGTAACTTTGATACCAGGACCCATAGTTGTGGATACTGTTACACCCTTGAGGTATGTACCCTTAACTGTTACAGGTCTAGCCTTTAAGATACGGTCATATAAAGCCTTGAAGTTTTCAACAAGAGCTTCTTCAGAGAAAGATACCTTACCGAATAATACGTTGATGTTTCCATCCTTGTCTACACGGTATTCAACCTTACCCTTCTTGATTTCATCAATTGCCTTAGCAACATCCATTGTTACTGTACCTGTCTTAGGGTTTGGCATTAATCCCTTAGGACCTAAGAGCTTACCTAACTTACCTAACTGACCCATCATGTCAGGAGTAGCTACGATGATGTCAAAGTCGAACCAGCCACCTTGGATCTGTTGAATCATATCAACGCCACCAACGAAGTCAGCACCTGCTGCCTTAGCTTCTTCTTCCTTAGCACCCTGTGTAATTACTAATACACGCTGTGTCTTACCTGTACCGTGTGGTAATACCATTGCGCCACGAATGTTTTGTTCAGCCTGACGTGGATCAACATTTAATATGAAGCTAGCTTCTAATGAAGAATCAAACTTAGTTGTGCTGATCTTCTTAGCTAAAGCAATCGCTTCCTTGTAATCATAAACTTTAGCGCTGTCTACTTGTTCTAACGCTGCTCTGTACTTCTTTCCTGCCATTGTTACTTAGCCTCGCCTTCTACTACGATACCCATGTTACGTGCTGTACCAGCAATGATGTTCATTGCTGCTTCAACGTCATTTGCGTTGAGGTCAGGCATCTTATACTCAGCGATTTCTCTTAACTGAGCCATTGTAATCTTACCGGCTTTCACTGTCTTTGGTGTTCCAGAAGCCTTGTTAATACCAGCAGCCTTCTTTAATAAGATAGCAGCTGGAGTTGTCTTGATGACGAAGTCGAATGACTTATCTTCGTAAGCTGTAATAATTACAGGAACGATGTCACCGTGACGGTCCTTAGTCTTGTCATTAAATTCTGTACAGAATTTAGGCATGTTGATACCTGCAGATGCTAGAGCTGGTCCTGGTTTAGCTCCACCAGCAGGGAATTGTAGCTTAGCTACTTTTGCAATTTTCTTTGCCATGTGGTTTTCCTCCTTATATTAGAATCCACATGCAGTGGTCAGCGGATATTGCTATCCTCCCACGCATGAGCGCACTAAAAGTGCTTTTATATAATAGGACACTAGCCCAAATCCGTCAAGTTCCTTCAACATCTAAGAGCTTAGATGGTGTTTTGTATAGGCTTTCGATTTTTTCTTTAAAAAAGATACACATCTTTTTGTATACTCTGTTGTAAATGGATATCAAAAATGCTAAAGAGTAGTAAATTCATCTGACCCATAATCACCCTTTAACATTATTTCTTTTAAAATCTATAATATACTTTTTAAACGAAGAAGTTCTTTGACGATTTGATTATATTTGCAGTTTCTTTAATCCCTAGATGATCCGTATAAAGTAAATGATTTTTGTTCATATTTCTAGATAGAAACTCATTTCTTGATGTAATTGATAACTCACCAGTTCTTTCTATTTCTTTTCTAGACAAATCTCGTTCTTTAAGCGTTTGTTCCTCTGCTAGCAAAACGCAATATTTTAGGTTTACTTGTTTCGTTTTTAGGAACTCTTTCATTTTTCTAATTTGTTCTTCAAACAGTACATAGTTTATTATTACTGTCATATCTCTAGCAAGTAAATTATTGGTAATACTAATAACATTATCCCAAAATAAATCCATATAGTAGCCATCATCTTCCCATGGTGCTACCAATCCACTTTTAATCATTAAATAAATGCTGTCTCCTTCTATAACAGCACTTTTATCAAAAGAATAAGCCAGTTCTTCACTAACACTACTTTTCCCAACACCCGGTGGTCCGGAAATAATATAAACACATTTTTCCATCTTAACACCTCTGCAAATTTAGATTTATATATACTTGCATATCTTCAAACGGGTATTTGTCTTTCTCATCTGGCTTTCCTAGGTTGCTTTTCCGGAAGTTCAGCATACATACCATCCAGAAGATCCATAATTAGAGTCTTATCATCAAAATTATCAAACACATGCATCAGGGTCTTGGAACCTTCATACGGATAGCGCAGTTCGGAATCTGCAAGCAATCTGTCCGATGTCGGCGTTCTCTTTAAAAACAGTTCATTATTGCAAATGTCACCTATCAGCTTACCATTAAAATACACAAGGTATCCGCCCATCATAGATTTTATGACAATATCATCGGATTCAGAAAAACTAGCGCGAACATATTCATTAAATTCATTCATCTTGATTGTCCTCCATCAACTTCTCATTTAGCATTAAAACAATTCACTAATGTACTCTGCTTCACAAATCAATACCTTCAAAATCTTTTACAGCTTTTTGATATGATAACCATGTACATAGCATAAACACAACGACACCAATCGCAAATATAACAACCTGCGGTATGCTTAAATTCGAAGGATTATTCAAACTTTCTAGTTCAGGAATATGATGTAGTATCTCTCCCATGATTATTATAATAAAACTGACTACACAGAATATGAAAAAAGGTTTCCCAATCTTATAAGTTGTTTTAAAAAAACCTGCAAGAAAAATGCTGTTAAATACTGCAAATACAATCATTGTATATCCAAGATACGCCATATTTGCGTTCATCAATTGATTTGTAGCATAAGGAACGGCAGTCCCTAAAATTTTCATTCTGATAATTGTTAATAATGTACATAAGATAAAAGCCGTAAGTTCAATAAACAAAACAAATAAATATTTCGCTGTAACTATGTCCCGTTTCTTAACCGGCAACATAACCGTGTACGTAACATCATCATATTCCCGAATCTGCTGGTAGGTATGAAAAATGCCAAGACAGATAAAAAAGGAACCCACAAGAATAGGATAACTTGGAATCATTGTCATAGCCGAAAAAGCAATAAACAAATAAGTCAAAGGATTCGCTGACAGCTTCATTTCCTTATAAAAAAGTTTTTTCATCACAGATTTACCTCTTCTCTTTCGATATGCACCATAATATCTTCAAGTGTCGGTGTACCACCCATTTCCTTGGTGTAATGACGGATAAAATCTTCTTTCTTTGTAGATAACAGTAATTCTCCATTCTTGATATAGCTAATAGTATCCGCACATTTTTCCAAGTCACTGGTGATATGGGTAGAAAATAGAATTGCTACATCTTTTTTAGCAAGTTTTCGGAAAATCTCATTCATCTCATCTCTAGATACTGGGTCAAGTCCACTCGTCGGCTCATCCAAGATTAAAAGCTTTGCATGATGAGAAAGTGCCAAGGTGAGGTAGAACTTTACCTTCATGCCCTCAGAAAGTTCCATAATCTTCTTATTTTCGTCAAGTTTAAATGCGGTAAGGTAATGACGATACGCCTCATTATCCCAATTTTCATAAAAAATACGAGTAATGTCTACAATATCCTTTAACTTCGCCCTTTTATAATAATTGATTCCACCTACAGCATAACCGATCTGCTGTTTTATTTTATCTTCATTGTCCATATAGTCCATTCCAAGAATACGAACACTACCAGCATGAGGATGGACAAGATTTAAAATAGCTTTAAGTGTTGTAGTTTTACCTGCACCGTTTCTACCTATAAATCCCATAACTTCACCAGCTTCAACATGAAAGTTAACAGGTTTTAGTTCAAAAGACGGATAAATTTTTGTGAGACCATTTACTTCTAGAACATATCCCATATCATTCATCCTCCTTTGCTTCAAAAGCCACTTCCATCAAATGCGCGAATGCCCCCTTTGGCGGTATAGCAATACCTCTTTTTTCATCGCCAAGAAGCAGAATTGTATCGCCCGGTTTGATATGAAATACTTCTCGTGCCTGTTTTGGTATTACTATCTGACCTTTTTCCCCAACTGTAGCTGTCCAAGCATATTTCCCTTTTGGTGTTTTCGCCATGCTGTTCTCCTCCTGAGTATATTTTGTATGATTTGTATAACAAATTATACTACATAATCTTAAAATAACAAAATTTTATGCCATATCATTTAAAATAGCGCCAGCTTGAAGTTTCCTTCTTGATGACACTATTTCTAAATGACTTATTTCTACTTTGCTTTTTATCCTTTTGAAGTGGATTTTAGAGTTAAATACCAATATACAAACCTATCATTACCCTTGTGTTGTTGCAAATTGTGAGTTATATAGCTGACAATAGAAACCATTTTGAGCCATGAGTGTTTCATGATTACCTTGCTCAATAATCCGTCCGGCATTCATGACAATGATTTGATCCGCATTACGAATCGTTGATAAACGATGTGCTACCACAAAACTGGTACGTCCCTTCATAAGATTGTTAAAAGCTGCTTGAATTTCAAGTTCTGTGCGTGTATCGATAGAGGAGGTTGCTTCATCGAGAATTAACATATTTGGCTTACTCAATAATACTCTGGTGATACAGAGTAACTGCTTTTGACCTTGGCTTAAGCTATCATCTGTTACAACCGTATCTAATCCTTCCGGCATACGACGGATAAACTCCCAACTATGTGCTTCCTTTGCGGCTTCGATGATCTCTTCATCGCTAGCAGTCTTCACACCAAAGGCGATATTATCACGAATACTTGCGTTCTTTAACCATGTATCCTGTAAAACCATACCGAAGTTCTTGCGAATTGATTTACGACTTACATCATAGATATTCTGTCCATCAATCATAATTGTGCCTTGATTTACATCATAAAATCGCATTAGCAAGTTGATAAATGTTGTCTTGCCACAACCCGTTGGTCCGACAATAGCCGTAGTCGTACCAGCTTTTGCGCTAAAGTTAAAATTCTCAATCAGCTTTTGGTCTGGTAGATATGAGAAGAAGATATTTTGAATATCAATTGCACCAGCCTTTTCAACCAAATCTAATTTTGGATCTTCACTTTCAGCCGGAGCCTCTATCAATGTAAAGACACGATCAGCACACGCCATCGCATTCTGTAATTCAGTCACCACAGAACTAATATCATTGAACGGCTTCATATATTGGTTGGCATAAGATAGTAATACTGTCAATCCACCAACCGTTAAGTTGCCCTTCATAATACTGTAAGAACCAAGCACCGCCACAATCGCATAAATCACATTGTTTACTGCACGTGTAGATGGATTTGTTAGGGAACTAATGAACAATGCGTTTTGCGTATATTCTTGTAGTTCCTCATTCATCTTTTTAAATCGCTTAGATGCGCGTTTCTCATACCCAAACGCCTTTACAATCTTTTCACTACCAATCATCTCATTAATCAATGCGGTCTGTTTTCCACGTGTACTTGTCTGTTTTTGAAACAAACGATACGAACGTGTTGAGATAAATCTTGCCACAAGGAAACTAACCGGTGTTAACACAATCACACAACAGGTAATTAGCACATTCTTCGAAAGCATAAATACTAACGTCGCAATAATTGTTATTATACCTGTAAATAGCTGCGTAAACCCCAACAACAAACCATCAGATAACTGATCAACATCCGCAATGACACTCTGAACGATGTCTCCTGTACTATGTAAATCTAAATAAGATAGAGGAATATGTTGAATATGTCGCATCGCTTTTGCACGAATCTCTTTAACAGTCTGATATGTTAGACGATTGTTAATTAGATTCATCACCCAAAGACTAATTGATGCAATCGTAATACAGATTCCAATATTGATTAACGTTGAAATAAGCTGTGAATAATGTATCTCTCCTTGTTTGATGACTGTATCGATCGCATCGCCAAACAAGATAGGTACATACAACTGCAATATCGCCGCAACAATAGATAACGTAACACTAAATACAAGCAATACTTTATACTTTCCAATAAACTTTAAGACTTTCCCTAAGGTTTGGAATGATGTGTTCTTTTTCATGCCATAACCTCCTTTGGTTTTTCTTCTGGAAATTGAGAGTAATAGATTTCCTGATATACCTTACAATTCTCCATCAGTTCATCATGCGTTCCTTTTCCAACTAGGCTACCATCATCTAATACTAATATCTGATTAGCAGCACACACCGTAGATGCACGCTGTGAAACGATAAAGACTGTCATTTGATTTCCTAAATTATGAATCGCACGACGCAACTTTAAATCTGTCGCAAAGTCCAATGTGCTAGCGGAATCATCCATGATTAATATTTCGGGATTCTTTAATAATGCGCGAGCAATTGTAAGACGTTGTTTCTGACCACCAGATAAATTACGACCATTCTGTTCAATCATCGCATCTAATCCATTCTTACTTCTTACTACATCTGCAGCCTGCGCAATTTCTAATGCATGCCAGATTTCTTCATCTGTCGCATCCTCTTTACCCCACTGCATATTCTCTCGAATTGTCCCTTCAAATAGAACTGCCTTCTGAGGAATCATCCCCACTTTCGATACAAGTTCTCCTTGTGGATAGTCTTTTACATCTACACCATTCACGCATATTTTTCCACTTTGTACATCATAGTAACGAGGTATTAGTTGCGCAATGGTTGATTTACCACAACCTGTCCCACCAATAATACCAATTGTCTCTCCACGATTTGCCACAAAGCTAATGTTAGATATCGCATCTGCACCAGCTTGTGGATAGGCGAAGGAAACTTGGTCAAAGACAACTGCCGGAGCACTTTCATCTTCTTTTACAGGTTCCAGCTGGTAGATCATCTGACGCTTTACCATAAGAACTGCTTCAATACGTTCTAGACACGCAAGTGATTTATTGATTGTGATAATGAGAGATGATAGTTTAATTAGCTCTACAATAATCAGTGCCATCAAGTTGTATAATGCAACAATATCCGCCTGTGCAATGTTTCCACCATCAACACGTATCGCACCTACATAAATTAATGTGATGATTGCTACATTAATTAAAATATACGTTAATGGATTCATTAACGCTGATAAGCGACCTACATGTTCGTTATATTGTGTTAAAGTATCATTCTCTTGATTAAACTGTTGCACCTCAGCATCTTCCTTTCGGAATGCACGAATGACTCTAACGCCCAATAAGTTTTCACGCAATGTTCCTAGTAATTTATCCAATGCACTCTGTACTTTTTTATACAGCGGAATACTGATCCACATAATCGTGAACACAACGACCGCAAGGACTGGTATCGTTACCACAAAGATAAGTGCAGATTTTACATCAACTGTAAATGCGACAATCATCGCCCCAAAGACAATAAACGGGCTTCTTAGTAATAGACGTAAAGCTAAATTCAAGCCTGTCTGTACCTGCAATACATCACTTGTCATACGAGTGATTAAAGTATCTGTTCCAAGTTGATCTAACTCTGCATATGTTAAATCCTGAATGTTATCGAATAATTCTTGTCTTAAGTCTGTCGCATAACCAGTACTTGCTTTGGCCGCATACCATTGCGCTGTGAAGGAAAACGCCATTCCCAACACTGCGAGCAATAATAAAAGCCCAAACATCTTTAAGACATAACTCATATCATTTTGCCCAATTCCATTTCTAATGATTTGAGCAACAACTAATGGTACTGTCAAATCCATCAACGCCTCTAATAATTTAAATAAAGGTGCAAGGATACTTTCTTTTTGATATTTCTTTAAAAACTTTAAACTGATCTTCTGTTTCTTCATTACATATCCCCAAAAAGGAAAAAGTGTAGTTTCCTACACTCCTATTTCGCACCTTTATATTCAGCTTGTCCCATACCGATTACAATATTTCCGATTGGGTTAGCGAAAATCAACAATGTCGTAATGCCACCACTTAAGTTGAATGCCTTTGATTGCTTACCCGATCTCTTGATATGAATTACGATGGATGCAATCATCATCACGAGACCGAGCCATCCAATAATCTGTAATCCCGTGTTTGCAGCAACCAAGAATAATGCTAGACCACCGATTACACATACAAACCAGATGATTCCAGCAAACTTAGATTTCCAAACTAATTTGAACATCACAAGTTCACGTAGCACAGGAATAAATGCAAGCATCTTATTCACAGACGTCTTACGTAAGACTTTTAAATATCCGAAGGTCTGTAGGACATACCAAATTACCGCAAAAATTGCATAATTTGTTAGGATTTTTGTCAATTCTACTGTCATCTGAACCTCCTAGAACAATTCTACTTTTTCTAAATCACCATAGTTGATATCTGTTGGCGTCTCACGACCGAACAACATAATCAATACGTTAGCTGTCTGGGTTTGATCATTCAATGACGCAACTCTTCCTTCCATTCCACTGAATGGACCAGCAAGAATCTTCACTGTATCACCAATCTCGAAATCAATTGAAATCTTCTTATCACTTTGACCAATACGGCGTAAGATAGCTTCCATTTCATCTGGTGCAACCGGGAATGGCTTCGCACCACCACCAGAGGAACCGATAAATCCTGTAACGCCTGGAGTATTACGTACAACATACCAAGCTTCATCTGTCATCTTCATTTCAACGAAGAGATAACCTGGGAATACATTTGTCTTAACATCCTTTGGTTTTCCATCTTTACCAATAACAGTCTCTGTTTCTTCTGCTACTACAATACGGAATAAGGAATCCTGAATGCCCATTGTTTCAACGCGCTTCTCAAGATTTTCCTTAACCCTATTTTCGTGACCAGCGTATGTATTTACAACATACCACCTAGTTTCATGCTCATCATCAATTGCAGAAATTACTGCTTTTTCGTTTGTTGTCATATATTGTTACGCTCCAATCCCGAAAACTTTCATTAGATATGCAACACCTAAATCACACAACACAAAGAATAATGCAAAGAATATTGTGAATACCAATACTTCACCAGTATTTTGTAGAGTTCCTTCTTCGCTGCCTTGGTTAGTCCAATGTGGCCAACGAACACGCTTTGCTTCTTTTGTAATACCGCTGATGGTAAACCAATGGTCTTTTGCTGGTTTATTCTTCTTGGCTAACTTCTTAGCTTCTTTAGCCTGTTGCTTTTCAGACTTCGCAACCTTTTTATCCTTCATCTCTTCAGACATCGCCTTGCCTACTTTCTATTTTGTTTCTTTATGGAGCGTCATCTTACCACATTTAGGGCAGAACTTCTTGAGCTCCAATCTCTTTGTGCTGTTTTTCGAACCGTTTGTTGTATAGTTGCGTGCAAGACATTCTTCACACGCAAGAATAATTTTTCTTGCCTCTTTTGCCATTACGAAAAACTCCTTCAAAGTCTTGATTACAATAGCACATAATTTGCAAACTCGCAACGAACCAACCGCCTGTTTCATATGAAAATCATAAAATTTATCTTCCCCATCATTTAAACAATCACACTTCTTCAAATCTTAATTCCCGCGGGGACAGATCACAGCTTTGCCATATCATTCACTTCTTAGATTACAAAAAAGGAAACATAGCAACAGCTACTGTTTCCCTGTTTTTCTTTCGATAGCTACTATTTTTGAATCAGACTTCCTTCTGCCAGACCTTCCGCCATATCCAATATGATCCAAGCGCTGGTACCGACAGAGGCTTTATGTTTACCCATGTTTGCAGCCAATTCCGTTTGAAAAGTACTGCTGTTACTACACAAAAAGACGTCAATAATCTTTGTCGCCACATCATTTCCATCTGTGGTAACAGTGACTGCATCACCTTTCGCAAACTCACCACTGATAACCTCAGATGTCGCAACAAGTTTATTCTTATACTCTTTTGCTCGAAATATTCCAACCTCTAATACACTTGGGGCAATCATAAAACAATTATCAACTTTCGCAATATTACTGTATTTTGAGCCAACATCTTCAAGAATGGATGTTTGTACCTGCTTCATAGAATGAATCATATCCTTTATCTCTTCTACTGTCATTTTCTCTAAAGGATCGCTTGCCTGCAGAATGTAATCCTGTGGTTCCTCTCCACTTGCTCCCCATCTCTTTTTCCAATACTCCACAATACTAAATTTTCCACGAATCATGTTTTCACAATCACCGCAAATCTCACCATCGCCTACCGAAAGTCCATCAAATAATCTCAATTCTTTTCCACAAATCGGACAAAGTTTCTTTTCTCTTTTTCCAAATAAACCCATATTACCTTCCCTTCATTATCTAGGTATGAGTACTAGCATCATTCACTATATTTTAGCTTCGTTGCAAATATAGAAACACTCATGGCATTTTGAAAAATAATCAATAAACTCCTGTTTTATACCTAGCGACACAACTATGATATGTACCATTATCATTCATAAAACACATCCTCCTTTTGCATCTCTTATCTAACTTTATTATATATCCCACCGACCGAAAATAAAATCTAGCAATGTAAGGATACTTGTTATCATGAACACATCAAGCAAAGAGGCTATTTATATGAAAAAACACTTCGTATACTGCACATTATCGCAATTTCTATGATAAGTTATTTTCTGTTTTATTACGTCACAAGCAAGTTTCTAGCGATACACTTCCAAGGTGTCTATGCAGTGATGGCTCCTATATTTCTTTTAACTTTCATTGGTCAAACTCTCATTTTTTATGGAGGTAGTTATTTACTATTAGATTCATTCCATCGTATTCCAGCATTTGTATTCCGACTGCTTTGGATTATTTATTTTTTAGTAATGTTTTTATTGCTGTTTTTCAGAGTCTATCAGGATAACAACATCAACTTAAATCTTCTCAAACCCTTTAACTTTGAAACAACAAATCTATCTCAAGTTACTTTAAATTTGATTTTATTCATACCTATTGGATATTGGCTTAATTGGTTTAAAATTAGTTCAGCAATACTTATATCCTTGTTACTAATAACTTCTATTGAAATATTACAACTTCTTATTCATCGTGGAATCTTTGATGTTGTGGATATTTTGATCAATACAATTGGAATCATGATTGGATATATCATATTCAAAACAGTTCATATCAAACTACATTAATATTTCTGATTGCTGTTGAATAATTAAATCATGGAGGTATTATGCATAACTTCAGAAAGTTAGTTTGTCTTCTAGTATCATCAGCACTTTTATTTGGCTGCAAACCCACACCAAAAAGTCAAAATTCTAATACTACAGAGATATTAAACTTAGAGTATGTTGATCAAAAAGATTCTGATTTAAAAGAGTATTCACTATTGATCGATGATAATCCTGCATTTAAGGAAATCACATTTGAAAGCTCAATCAAGTTTTTTACAGAGGGATACTCAGGGATTCTATACTATGGTAAAGTTGGTTGCCCATGGTGTGAACGAGCCGTACCTATTTTGAACGACGTTGCAAAAGATAATAACATTTCAATTTATTATATTGATGCAAACAAAGGTATGGGAGAAACAAAGAGAGAAAGATAAGAAAACTATAAGAATCTTTCAAAATATATTTCTGATAGTTTCCAAGAAGACGACAATGGTAAAAAAGGAATGTTCGTCCCAGATGTAATTGCAGTAAAGAATGGAAAAATGCTAGCCTACCACGTATCTTTAGTGGATGATTATGATATTCATAAAGATGACCAACTATCCGAAAATCAAAAAGAGAAACTGTATAACATTTACCAGCAAATGGTAGATAAAACAAAATAACATTTATATTTTAAAAGGTGGGTTTTTAATCCACCTTCATTTCTGCGTTCTTTAATAATAAGGAAACAATATTCCCATCCTTTTGATAACTAAAGGTTCCTACAACTGTGATTGTCGTTCCTAAATCTGGATAATCATCTGGATATTTATGATTTCCTTCCCATTGGAATTGAATACCCTGTTGGCAACAGCCCAACGCATCTTTGATAATACAACCATACATCGTATTACCATCCTTATCTTTGCCTAACGCAAAGACCCCTGAGATTTTAAATGTTTTATCCACATATTCTTCTGGATTTGTCATCATCGCATATACTTGCGAATACACAACATTTCCACTTAGCACGGATAAGTCATAATCCACTTCGGTTTCTTTACTCTGTTCTGGTTTTACTGCATTTGGTTGATGTGTATATAGAAAAGCTAATGTAATGATTCCCACACTTAGAAAGATTAGAATAAACTTCTTGATATGTTTCATAATTGCTTACACTTTCATTGCACGAATCAGCCAACAGATAATAAACGCAATAATATCCACTGTAACAATCGTAGCACCTACAGGTGTACTGCAAAGAATTGCCACAAGCATACCTGTAACTGTACAGATTTCTGATAGAATCGCTGCACCAATCAATACAGCTTTAAAGCTCTTAAACAGCTGCATTACCGATAGTGCCGGGAAGATTACTAGTGCAGAAATCAATAAGGAGCCTACAAGATTCATCGCTAGAACAACGATAACCGCAATAATAACTGCCAAGATTAAATTAATTTGGTCAGCCTTCAGACCAGTTGCCTTGGAGAAGTTTTCATCAAACGTTACTGCGAAGATCTTTGGATACAACATCACAAATATAATTAGAACGGTGATAGATGCGATAACACATAACCAAACCTCCGCTTTAGAGAGTGTAAGGATTGATGTAGAACCAAAGAGCGTACTACATACATCACCACTGATATTGGCGGTTGGTGGAAATAGATTCATTACCAGATACCCAAGTGCGAGTGCACCGGTAGAAACCATACCAACGATCGCATCTCCTTGGACTCTTTTATTTTGTCCCGATTTTAGAATTAGGATAGCAGCTACTGTTGTAATTGGAAAGACAAGATACATCTTCTGTTGAATCATCCCAAGTACGAGTGCGATTGACATTGCGCCAAAGGCAACATGTGACAATCCATCACCGATATAGGAATATCTCTTTAATACAAGGATAACACCCACAAGTGCAGAACATAAGGATATTAACATCGCTGCAACGATGGCATATCTTACGAAGGGATATTCTAGATAGCGTAATAATTCAGTTAGCATTTCTCCACCGCCTTTCGATATTCATCTGTGGAGACTTCTTTCACTGTTCCATCCACAAAGCGAACGATGCGATTTGCATATTGCACAACTGCAGGCACATCATGTGTAATCATCACGATTGTCATGCCTTCTTTGTTTAGTTTAGAAATTAAATCATACATATACTGCATTGCTTCTGGATCAAGTCCTGCCGCAGGTTCATCTAATAGAATCATCTTATCTGCAGCGCAGAGTGCTCTTGCGAGTAATGTACGCTGTTGTTGCCCGCCGGATAAATCACGATAACAATGTTTCGCAAGTTTATCGACACCCGTCTTTGCCATGTACTCCTTTGCAAGTTCTTTTTCTTTCTTGTTATAGAACCAGCGATGACCTAGATGACCAACAAAACCGGATAAAACAACTTCTTCAACTGAAGACGGGAAATCTTTTTGGACTTGGGTCTGTTGCGCAAGATAACCAATTTCTTTTGCGTTGAAGGAATCATCATGTTCAATGCTTCCTTCAATGGGAGTGATTAAGCCTAAGATGGTTTTCATGAATGTGGATTTACCAGATCCATTCTCGCCGATTACACATAAATAATCCCCACTGTTGATTTCCAAGCTAAAAGGTCCCGCAACTTTATTGCGTTCATGTCCAACGGATAGATTTTTACATGTAATCAAATGCGTCATCTTATTTAACCTCCGTGTTAAAGCTTTGTGCTAGTACCTTTAAATTCTCTTCCATTGCGCCATAGTATGTTAAGCCTTTGTCAATATCTGATTGACTAACGGACTGTAGCGAATTCAATGTTAGTATATCTTGATTCTTGGCTGTTGTGTTTTCAATAACTGCTTTTGCAAGTTTCTTATCAGAGCCTTCAATTGTCATAATATGTTTGATGCCTAATTCATCTGCGTATTTTGCTAGACTGACGATAGTCGCAAAACTAGCATTTGTCTCTGTTGAACAACCATTAAATGCCGCATATGTCGTAATACCATAATCCTTTGCTAAATAGTGGAATGGCATACGATCCGCAAAGATCCATGTCTTATTTTCAACTGTATCGACTGTAGATTGATAAGACTTATCTAAAGCAGCTAACTTAGCGATATATGCTTCCGCATTTGCCTGGTACTTCTTGGCATTTGTTGGATCTAGTTCTACCAATTCATCTGCAATTGCTTTTACGATTTTCTGTGCACGTTTGAGTGATAACCAAACATGTTCATCATATTCAATTTCTTCATGGTCATGATCTTTATCATCATGATTGTGATCATGGTCTTCACTTTCTTTTTCTAAGCCTTCCTCTTCTTCATCGATGTCATCGCCTAGTGTCTGCATCATGTTAACAACCTTCATATCTTTGTTGGTCTTTTCTTTTAATGCATCATCCACCCATTCATCAGACTCACCACCAACGTATACGAATAGATTTGCATCAGAGATATTTGCGATATCACCTGCCGTCGGTTGATAACTATGCAAGTCTCCACCATTCTTCATCAATAATTGTAAGTCCACATTTTTATTGTCTTTCCCGATAATCTCACGAATCCAATCATACTGTGGGAATGTTGTAGCTACGATTTTCAACTTTGTAGTGTTTTGCTGTTGTTTTGGAGCGCAACCCGCAAGCATGAATGCCGCAAGTGCAAATGTCATTAACTTTTTAAATTTCATACTTTTCCTCCTTCGTCTAATGACGCTGAAACATTATTCAATAACCGCACATTTGAGCGAATATTCAAATCTTCCATAAAATGACAAAATGCATGCCATCGACATTCATCGCTGACATGCATTTAATATATCTGTTTCAGTTTCCTCTATTATCATACACTATCTGTCAAGTTTTCTTATTGATTATGATAGATATAATCTTTAATCTTGGCTCGAACTCGTTGTAATCTTCCATCATAGGCTTTTACAGTACAGTTCTGATTGCGGGCTGCCTCTTCATAACAATCCCCGTTATACCAAGATTGCATGACATCTATCTCTCGCTGTGATAATGACATGATGCCTTGTGTCATTTGTTTAAATGCATCGACGTACTGATAGTAATATTCTGGATTAAACATCTTATTTGGTTGTTCCACAACATCGTAGAATGTTTCATCCTCATTCATCATCGCATCTAACGCCAGTACATCTACACCTTCAGTTCTTCCAATCGTCGAAAGTTGTCGCAGGACATTCCAAACTCTTCTCTTTGCGATGATACACAAGAAGGTTTTAAAGCTGGCTTGATTATCTTCTCGATAACAATGTATCGCAACAAGTAAACCAAGACGTGCTTCCTGTAATAAATCATCTTTATAGTTCTTCACTGGTGGATATACTTGTATTGTTTGATTTACCAGCGATATGAGTAAACCTTCATACTGGGCAAATAAGCGATATTGTGCGTGCACATCACCCATTCTACACATATATAATAGTTCACTCGGATTGTCCTTCTCCATACAACACTCCCCCTATAGTGGGAAACGCATGTTGTAAATAGAATACATTAAAATACCAGCAGATACCGCTGCATTCAACGATTCAATCTTTCCTCTCATCGGTAGTGATACCACAAAGTCGCACTTCTCACGTAGCAGTCTAGAGATACCCTTACCTTCATTTCCAATAATCAATACTGTATTGAAATCATACTTTACAGAACGATAGTCCTGTCCATCCATATCTGTTCCAACAGCCCACCAACCTTTTTTCTGAAGGTCTTCTAGCGTTCTGGAAAGATTGGTAACAGAAGCACATTTCACAGTATCAATTGCGCCAGCACTAACCTTCGCAACGGTAGCTGTTAAACCAACCGCGTTGGTCTTCTTAAAGATGACACCTGTAGCACCGATCGCATCAGCTGTACGTAATATCGCTCCCAAGTTATGTGGATCTTCTAACTCATCAAGCATGATGATAAGACCCTTTCCATTCTCAGAAACACCCCGTAAGATTTCATCTACACTATATAGACGATATGGATCGACTTCAGCCACAACGCCTTGATGACGGTCTGTCTTGGTCATCTGTGTTAATGTCTTCTTATCAACCCTCTTCAGTTGTACTCGTTGTTTGCGAGCCAACTGTTCTACATCTCTATCGTCTACTGACATATAGATCTGTTTGACTTTGGAGTTATCCATCAACATCTGTTTTACAACATTTTTCCCGTACACAAATTGTGCCATAGAAGTCCTCCCTAAAGTGTCCGTACTTTGTCCCAAATCTGTCTTATTCTTTCTTGATTGTTCTCAAGATATAAAGCACCTAAGATCGCTTCGAATCCTGTTGACATACGATATGTCACAACATCTGTATTGTTTGGAACACTACCTGTATTACCGTTGCGTCCACGACGATACGTCGCTTCCTCCTCTTCAGTAAAGAAGCTTTCTTCATGAAGAAGCGAATAAAATCTTGCCTGTGATTTCGCAGAGACATAGGAAATACTGAGCTTTTGTAACATCTTTCCTTTTCCTTGTCCCTCTTGAACCAAGAAATCACGTACCGCAAGAGACCAAACCGCATCCCCAAGAAACGCTAGTGTTCTACCATTACATTCTAATGGATTCATTACAACAAGCCCTTTTCTGCTAATTCATTACGATATTTATCTGCAGTATCGAAGTCTTTATCTGCCTTAGCTTGATTCCACTTCGCAAATAATTCTTTCTCTGCTTCACCAATCACTGGTTTATCCACAACAATCCCCAATACATTCAACATCTTTTCCACAGCATTGCTGTAAAGAGCTACCTGTGCAAAGTCAATTTCTCTTTGACGTAGTGTCTGATTTAATTTTTTCACTGTCTCAAAGATCACTGCGTATGCATTTGGAGTATTCATATCATCATCTAAGCAATCCAAGAATGCACGATAAGAATCCTTATCATAGTCATCACCCATAACATCATCCGCAAGTGCAGCCTTGATATACGCTTGCTTGAGTGGTGTTAACACCTTATCTAATTCTTTACGAGCAGTTTCAATTGTCTCATCGGAGAAGTTTAATTCCTTACGATAATGTACTGAGGATACTAACCATCTTGTTAAGTTTGTGCCTAAAGATAAAACAACATCCTTTGCCCACATCGTATTACCTAATGACTTAGACATCTTTTGCCCATCGATATTGACCATGGCATTATGTACCCAATAATTTGCGAGTGTATTGCCATGCATAGCTTCCTGTTGAGCAGCTTCATTTTCATGGTGAGGGAACTTCAAGTCCATACCACCACCGTGAATGTCGATGCAATCGCCAATATTATCGTTGATCATTACAACGCATTCTGTATGCCAACCTGGGCGACCTTCTCCCCATGGAGAATTCCACTTGATACCCATATCTGTCTTCTTCCATAGCGCAAAGTCATATGGATTTTTCTTTTGGTCATTTGTTTCGATACGTGCACCAGCCTCTAGTTGATCCATGTGCTGATGAGATATCTCACCATAGGTAGGTACAGATTCAACAGAGAAGTATACGTCACCATTCGCTTCATAGGCATGACCTGTCTTTACAAGTTGGTCAATGAAATCAATAATCTTATCCATTGTTTCTGTAACACGTGGTGTAATATCCGGAAGCTCTGTATTGAGTAAAGTACGCACCTCCTGATAAGCATCAATATAACGCTGTGCGATTACAGCTTCGGTTGTATTTTCTTCAGCAGCTTTCTTAATAATCTTGTCATCCACATCTGTGAAGTTAGATACATACGTAACGCTATATCCTTCTGCTTCAAATAAACGCTTCAACACATCAAACACAATCATTGGACGTGCATTACCAATATGTGCATAGTTATACACAGTTGGTCCACATACATACATGTCTACATGTCCCTCATGAATTGGTTTGAACTCTTCGATTTGTAAAGTCTTTGTATTATACAGTCTGATCATATTCTTCCTCCTGTTAAAAAAGCGTCTTTCTTAAAAAGACGCTATGCGTATCCACTCTTTAGAATTTCACTGATAACATTAGTGCAACGTCTTTCTCTACATATCAAGAAAGCCCTCTCGGATGCATTCCTATCAACACCATTTGCCAAAGCACTCTCACCAAACATGCTTCTCTCTTATGCCGGTATACTGTAGTACTGGTTCCGATCAACAGTTTATTTGATTATAGCGTAATTCTGAAAACCTTAAAAGTATTATACTAATATATCTAGCGAAATCGTTGTCAGTAAAGACAAAAAACAACCCAACAATTGTCGAGTTGTTTTGAAGTATTCTGAAACAGTGGAAATCCATCTAAGCTCTTTGTAGTTGATTTGATTTTTACTCACCGCATATGAGTGTTTCAAATTCCATATTTGGCATGCATTCTGCCAAGTCATGTTCAATTCGACGCAACGCTTCCAAACGCATCTTTACCGAAGTATTCGCATTTCCCTGCATGATGAATATCGCATTTCTCGTATTATCATCAAACTTATAATTTTCACCATCACGCACATCCAACCATGCCATGATACCCTTTCCATCACGATAAACATAATCTGTAGGAGATACATGTTTCTCTGTTGATAATATTGGCAAAAAAGTCCCTTCTTCTTGATTTACTGTAAACTCTATTGGGTCCGTAACTTTATCTAAGTCATGTCCACCAATCGCAAGCAATGATTTCAATGATTCAACATTATAAATATCAATGACACTATTGATATGCGGCATACTTCCTCGATGCCGAATATTGCGAATCAATGCAAGTACTGTTGGTGGATTTTTCTTAATACTTCTTCCCACACGCTGCAGTAAATCAATATACCCTTGGATTACAGGATGTTTCGATAGTTCTTCTAAATCGCACTGCAATGCCCACGCTTCCATCTCTTTTTGCTTTTGTAAAAAAGCATCGGATAACTTTGCGGATGGGTCGACATTCTTTGCAATCCCGACGACGACATTTTTGATACCTAATTTAGCTATGTTTTCATTAATGATAAGTTTCATAAACTCAACTCCTATCTACATCGGTATATATTTGCATCCATTATATAGAATATACCAGGATTATAGTAATTTCTCAAATGAAAAGTTAACTTCCTGTCATCGCTAAATAAAAATGACACCTCTTCGTTAAATGATTTTGACACCTTGGATATGTGCATAATTTATATACCTCCTATGATAATCACAGGAGGTGTTTTACTTTGAACGAAAAGAAAAATAAGGAACTC
>ERZ773099.307-NODE-307-length-43335-cov-81.481470_pt1 | contig 43335 bp, 62 predicted proteins | sample MGYA00511120_ERZ773099 | MGnify/ENA primary metagenome ERZ773099 (study PRJEB29015, sample SAMEA2738012) | human oral metagenome | biome: human oral; feature: human-associated habitat; material: dental | place: China | collected 2104 ... | reverse complement strand
TCGAGGCTTTCGGCATGATTATGGCGGAATGTTGGCAAGCTTCCAATCGGCCATTCATACAGGTAATATAAAAGAAGTAGAACGAATTTATCAGGAGGTGCTAGTAAATGCTAATTTACAACTTCGTTCAGATAAATATACGTATTTTGATTTAAATAATGTTGGAGATTCAGCACTTAGAAGTGTTATGACGCAAACATTGTTTAAGGCACGAGATTACAATATAGAATTAACATTTGAAGTAAAAGATTTTGTTAAACCTTTGCCAATTAAATTGTTAGATTTGGTTAGAATGACAAGTGTTCTTTTGAATAATGCCATAGAAGGATCAGCAGAAAGTTATCAAAAAACGATGAATGTTTCTTTGGTGGATTTAGATACAGAAACAATCTTAGTCATTCAAAATTCACGTAAGAAAAGACCGCTAGATTTAGAAGAGATTTACCAAACTGATTTTTCAACAAAGGGTGAAGGACGCGGTTTAGGCTTAAGCAATATCAAAGAAATTATTAACAACTATGAAGGAATTATCCTCGATACTAAAATTGAGGATGAATATTTTACACAAGTAATGAGAGTGCGGAAAGAAGGTTTATAATGAAAGTATTAGTATTAGAAGATGAAATTTCACATCAAGTAAGAATGGAAACAACTTTGGCAGAGATTGCGAAAGAAATGGGAATTACAATAAAGGTTAAAGTAACTGGCAAAGTAAGAGAATTTAAAGAATATGTTGAAAATGATGAGGTGAATCAATTATATTTTTTAGATATTGATATCAAAGGAGAGGAAACAAAAGGTTTAGAAATAGCAAAATTTATACGTCATCACAATCCGTATGCTATTATTGTTTTTGTTACAACGAAATCAGAATTTGCCACTATGACCTTCAAATATAAGGTATCTGCACTGGATTTTGTTGATAAAAATTTGAGTGATGTTGCTTTTAAAAAACATATAAAAGACAGCATTGAGTATACAAAAGCGACATTGATTGAAAATAAAGATATGGTGGATTATTTTGAATATAGCTTTCGTGGCGGAGAGGTTAGAATGCCTTTTAATGACATTTTATATATTGAAACGACAGGTTCTTCTCATAAATTAAGAATTGTCGGTAAAAACTTTTTTAAAGAATTTTATGGTACTATTGCAGATATTCAAGAAAAAGATAAAGAAACAAGACGTTTCTTTTCACCTCATAAATCTTATCTAGTCAATATTGGAAACATCAAAGGTTATGACAAAAAAATGCGAGAAATAATTTTTTATGAAGATCATCGTTGTCCGATTACTCGAATGAAAATTGGAAAGTTAAAGGCTATTTTAGAGGAATTAAAAGGATAAATAGAATAGGCAAATGAAAATCCCAATTGTCAAGTCAAGTGCAACAAAGTTGTTCCTCTGATTAAGTGAGTATCTTTCAAGCTGTTTGAGTTAGCTCAAACAGCTTTTTTGCGGACTGATAGCCATGGATTCGTCTAGGTCTTTCATTGATAGCCTTTGTATAGTCCTCTAAAAGTGTCGGATTTAGTTTTTTTAGTGAGGATCCTTTGGGAATGAACTCTCTTAATAATCCATTGAAATTCTCATTTGTGCCTCGTTCATAAGATGAATAGGCATGTGCCAAATAAACATCTAATCCCTCTATCTTACTCAATGATGAAAATTCGTTTCCATTATCTGCAGTTATGGACTTAATGGGATAAAGTTTCATACACTCTAAGACTGCTTGATTGACATACTCTGCTTTCTTTTCCACGAGTTTCTTTGTGACAGCATAGCGTGTTTGTCGTTCTACCAATGTTAAAATAGAAGGTTCTCCTGTTGTCTTTCCACCCAGAACAGAATCGATTTCCCAATCTCCAAAACGGGAACGATTATTAATCTCTTCTGGTCTTTCTTCAATTGATTTTCCTAGATGTTTCTTGGTAGAGGGACGCTTGTTAAATTTCTTACGGATCCGCACTGCTCTTGGTAAATCAATAACCTTAATCTCTAACAAACCTTGATGGATATAGTTATAGAGCGTCTTGGTTGAAGGAACAACTGCATCTACATGTTGGAATCTATAGGTATGAACAAAGGTATCCACGCTATGCACCCTTGGTTTCTCTAGCATTCCGATAACGGTTATGGGCAGCATCTGCATAATAGTGTTGGTAGTAGACCTTCTGCCCATTGACTTTTTTCAATTGTGTTATGGAACCACGATTAATTTCACGAGTAATAGTAGAGCGATTTCTCCCCAGTCTACGAGCAATTTCAGCAGGTTTGAGTCCTACGCTTAAATAAGCTTCAATTTCTCCTCGCTCAGCTTCAGATAAGTGCTTGTAGGATTGATTTGTGGTAGAATAATTTGTGGACATGTTCATCTTCCTTTATACTGTTTTTCGCAACTCTAGTATATCAGATGAACATGTCTTCTGTGTTGCACTTCATTTTACAACAGGGCGATTAAATTTAATCGGAAAACACTAAAATTTTACAAAGAGAAACCAATCTACACTCTTGACGAAAACGATTTTTTAGGATAAAATAATAAACGTTGTGGCGGTATAGCCAAGTGGTAAGGCACGGCTCTGCAAAAGCTTGATCGTCGGTTCAAATCCGTCTACCGCCTTTCAATACCTGATTTATCAGATTTCAACCGAATGAAAAGCCCTATTTTACGGGCTTTTTTATTTTTTTCTTCGGTTTAAAAATGATAACTTTAAAAATATTTTGGGGCGGATTTGGGGCGAAAACAGACCGACATCGCGGTCGGCCAGCCAAGTCCGTCAGAATGGAAATTTTCAAGTTTTTCCGTTCTGATAGCAATTATTTTCTATCATGATAGCCGTATTCTTCCTCAGCAGCTCTTCTTAAAGCAACGGCCTTTTCAAAATTTTTGGCAAACAAAAAAGCCCCAGCCTTTCGGCCGGGGTAGATTAAAATTTAAGAAAATATATTTTTTATTTATCACAGTTTCCGCTGCGGTTTTTTATTTAAAGCTACCAAAATCGGTAATACGCTGGCCATCTTTTGACTGACCGACTGCGACATAGCGACGATTGCCAGAAGCTGCAATGCATGTGATCCAAATATATCCGTCTACATCACACCAGCCATCATAATTGATTTCTTGACCAGCTGTGTAGACCGCCACAATTTCAGCATCTAAGCCAGCAGCTATTCGGACATTGAGAGCTGAAACCTCTACTGTGAATGTGCCAGCTTCTTCGTGGATTGACCCATCACCGCTAGAAATGGTTGGAGCGGGTTGATAGCCTATGTCATCCGTTGGGAAGTAGAACCAACCTACGACACCATCAAAGTTACGGGTGTTATATCGAGCAGGGCCACCGATATACAGACTGTCTGCATTGCCATCGATATTTTGTTCGATTGTTTTCATGGTGTAGCCGTCGCTATCTTCAATTACAAGGCCTGTATGACCGTATTCGTGGCCATAGATGTAGGTCGTATCCATAACAAAGACCGCCCCAGCTCGTGGCTTGCTATCAAGATTCCCCTCTTGATTGTACTCTACCTCATAGCCAAGGCTGGCCGCTGAATTGAGCAGGTCAATGGCATTTCCCCACAAAGCCTTGCCAAAAAAGTTGATAGAGATTGAGTTTGGCAAGTCTACGCATTGTGTGCCCCACGCACCATCAGCGTCCGTTCCTACGCCAGCATTTGCCAGATTTTCAGCGAATAAAATTATATTATCTGTTGTTGCCATTGCCGCCCCTCCTATTTATCAAACTGACTCGCGCCGATGATATAAGTCACCTCACCAACGATATCAAGTGGTGTAGGTAGCTGACGCACATTGCTAGCACTGACCAGCACACGGCCATCTGGCATCAAGACGAAGTCAATCGCAGCTTGTGGTTGGATTTTCCCTTGAGAAATCACCTTAGCTGTGAATGTTACGGGATGCGCAGGCTTAAAGCCTTCTGCGATTCTTTCGTTTAACGTATATTGACCGTTATCCCAGCGTTGTGTGGCTGGTGTAGAGATGTGAGCTCGTACTTGAGCTTCTTCATTGCGAGCTAGATAGAGTTTTGACCCAAAGCCAAAACGGAAATTTCCTTCTGCGTATTCAGTTACTTTTGTCATTTTTTATTTTCCTTTCAAATTTTCAAAGGCCGCAAACCAAAAATAAGTTGCAGCAAAAGCAAACAGAGCAAGCTTCAGCGCCTGCTCTTTTATTCTATTTTTTATCATTTTTTCCCGAACTTGAGATTTTTTCAATAAATTCGCGAAAAAATGTTGTGTTAATCCCGAGCTTATCAAAGTTTTCCAGAATAGATTTTAGCTCAAAAAACAGATAACCGAAATAAAGTATCTGTAGAGCTCCCAGTCCAATCCCTTCAGGCAGCAAAATAGAAAGCGGAATGCAAAAAGCTAGTAAAGCAATGCTAGCAATCTTGCGAATAATTCCGTTGATCCCTTCTTTGCTGCGAAATTCAATGTTCGGGTTGAGCTTAGCGGCCAGAGTCCCTGTTAAGAAGTCAATAGCCATAGCACCCATGATGAGTGCTAAAGTAAACACAATCAGTTCATCCTGCGTATCAATTAAGCCACGCAAGCCATGTGACCATTCCAAAACGTTAGCCTGCATTCATCACCCTTTCTTTTCTTTAGACGAAGCTTCAAGCTCCGCGATGATAGCATCCTCAGCGACATAGACTGCCTCCTGGAATGCCTGTTCCTGTTTCCGCACTTCCTGACGATTCGCAGCATAAGCCTCAGCATTATCGACCCAGTCACTAGGTGTTGTTACACCTTTGTCGTCAATATCCGCTGTCATTGTCTTGACGACCGTATCGTCGATTTTAATACGGCCTACAATTTTCGTGGTTTTTGTGATTTCCAATGCCATAGTTATTCTCCTTTTTCTGTCTCTGGTGCTGCGCTTGTTTCAAGCGAGTTTTCAAACTCTGCATTACGCTCTAAAGCTTGCTGCAGTTGCGCTTGTAGCTCTTCGTTTTCAGCTTCAAGCTTTGCAATCGTTAACGATTTGCTAGCAATTTCGATTGCTAGTTTCGATTGTATTACTTCGTTCATTTTTTCCTCCTAAACTTTTGCAGGCATAGTGTAGTTATAGCCTTTTTCAGTCGTTTTGTTATTGTGTAATAGTTGGAGATTATCGATGATGAGGTTAATGGTCTCTCTCATGCTTGAGTATGTAGAAGCATTCTTCCATAGCCACACATCACCAACTTTCATCCTCGAAGAAACACGATGATTGACATTGTGAGCGTCAATCTCTAGCTTGTTTGGTAAAGTGATAACATCCCATCCATCCGCAGATTTAAACGGTGAGCTAGTCAATCTGACAGTATCTCCTACAACATCGACTTGGTCAATATCAGGGCCATTCCATGCGCGAATTCCAACAAATCCACCATCATCAGAACTCTCGCCACCGAAACGATTAGAACCAATTATCGTAACTCCAGCAAGACCTTTGCCTATGACTGTTCCTGTCGCGAATTTTACAAATTGGTTAGGATAGCCTGTTAAAACTCGTTTCAATGCTGCCTTGTCTGTGTAATAATTGATTTGACCAGCATTCAAGTCAATTTTCATCGCGTCATTCTGAGCAGAAATGACTTTGCCTTTCATCCACTCGATAAACGCTAACTCGATTTTAGACTTGATAAAATTCGCATCTAGGCCGACAATCTTATTAGCATTTAAGTTGACGATGTTAACATTGGCCGCATTTAACGTGCCGGTTGTGACTTTGTCGGCAAGGACGCTCTCAATCATAGCGGATTTTATAACCGCATTATCAATCAAAGTCTGACCAGTAATGTGCGTCAAGCGTCCGTCTAGCCGATTAACACCATTTGCGCCCAGATTTAAGCCGGATATTAAATCACCCGCTGAATTTAAGTTTTTAACCGCCCAAGAGCCCGCAAGTTGGCTCTGGACGGTTCGCAAGCCTTGGTTTTTGGACACCTCGACTTGAAACAGCTCATTAGTCAGAGCCATGCGAGAGACCTTGTCTGCGACCTCTTTCTCGGTCGAGCCAATCAACCGCTCATAGAGCTTGCTGGTTTCTTGCACACGCTGAAACTCGGTCTGGCTAGCCTTCCCAGCGACCTGTTGAGTAATCGTAGTCAGCTGCCCCTCAGCCGAGCGCTTAAACTCAGCTAGACTAGTCTTGGTCTCGTTAAGACCAGACTCAACCCTGCCGACTTTATTCAGCGTTTCCTGCGCTGACTGCTTCCATGTATTAAAGCTTGTCAGCGAGCTATTGGCCGTATTAAGGGCAGCTTGCACGCTGGCCAGTTGACCGTCAACTGTCTGGCGATACTCAGCCAATTTGGTGTCTGCGTAGCTCGTTGCATCTTCTGGAGCTGGTGACCAATCTGTCGGGATAGTACCTATCTCTAGCTTAAATTTAGCTTTAGTCTTATCTAAAATTAAATTTTCGAATGAGACAGCTAAATATTTAGCGTTTTGAGGCGGTTTGATAGTTTGTTTTAAGTAGCCATTAAACCAAAATGTTGAGTAGCCATTTGAGACAGGATTTTGCTGATCGTCGAAAAACTGTAAGCCTGCCCACAATCTTTTTTCTTTAGGCTCAAGCTCCCACACCTGCAAGAGATAATCTGTGCTTTTAACCTCAATGAGGTTTGAGTACATGTAATTATTATCTCGCTTGAGACCATTTTGATAATAACCATTTTTGTTAAAGTTTGAGTAAGCAAGTAGATTGTTTCCACCTACTAGCAACTCCTCAAACCGCCTGCTTATGCTCCGCACATCCTCTGTGTGCTGAGCCTTAGCCACGTAGCCAGCCTCAATGAGCTTGCGCTCGGCAGTCAATTGACGTGCTGTCTCCTCACGACTGTAAGTGCGTAGAGCTTCTGAGCGTGTGCCGTCTGCGTTAACGTATGACTGGATAGCCATGAGGTCGGTGCGCAAGCCCTGAGCCGTCCGCTCAAAGGTCGCCTTGGCTTCGGTGATGAGGCCATCTGCATCTTCTGGAGCTGGGCTCCAATCTGTCTTAAATGAGCCTTGCTCTACCTTAACCTCCCAAACACTTTTCAGCTTTTCGGGGTCTTTGCGATAGGTATTGACCCGCAAGTGATAGATGCCTGTCGGACGAGCCCAGACAAATTCTGTCCCTGTCGTGCCAGTTTTTGCATCTGACACGATTTGGTAGTTCGCCACAGCTTTATCCATAATCCAAAGTACAACATTATCTGACTCTTTTGAGTCGTTGTGCCGAGAATCAAAGATTCCATCAGTTTTCGCAGAGATTCTATATTTCTCGTTTTGGACAAGATATACTGATGTTTCCTGTGAATACAGCGTGTTATTGTCAAAATTCGTAGGATTTCTGTTCGGCTTAAACGGACCTTTTGAGCCCTTCAATAGATTCCGTCCGCCAACCGACAAGCTCGCCAACTCTTCCCTTAACCGTCCAGCCTCAGCTGTTACCAAAGCCTTATCGGCTTTGTCCTTGGTCGCATTGACAATCTCTTGTCTAATGCCAGACGCTCGCACATCAAATTCAGCTGTGCTCAATTTTGAGTCCAGCTTGTTCTGCGTGTCGGTCTCAAGGCTCTTGACTGAGGCCAATATCCTGTCTGAGAGCAAGGTCAGGGCGCTTGAGTCCGCTTTGGTACTGAGTCCCTCACGCAAGCTAGAGACACTAGCTTCTAGCGAGTCCGCTCGTTGCTTAAAGTTTGACTCGACAGCTGAGATTTGGCTTTCGACATCTTCGGGCGCCGGACTCCAATCTGTCGGTATCGTACCATATTCAACTTTGACTTTGGTTTTGAGTACATCTCCGATTTCAAAGCTTGATCCACCGCACCCAAAGCGTAAAGTAATAAAGCTCACTCCCGCTAATTCTTTTGGTGAAATCACAAAAGAGTTGGTATTGTAATACCGATAATTTTTTACCGTATTACCCCTTTCGTCGAAATACGAAATAAAATTCTTGGAAAAGACAGGATTCGAAATCGTCACATAGATTGATTTACCTGCAATGGCAGGAATACGAACGCCGTTTATGCTACTTGCTGTCCTTGGATGAGTCATCGCTTCGCCGATATAAGGGTCTAGTCCTGTAGCTTTAAAAGATATCTCACCAGACAAAATATCCATCTGAAAATCAGCCACATGACCATTTTTCCAAATGTCTGAATTTTTGCTCAATGCATAAAGATTAGTACCCCCAACCTGCACACTCGCTATCCGACTTTTCAGCTCCTCAGCTGTCTGCGTGAGCTCTGACTTGCTGGCCTTACCATTGGCCACGTTGGCCAGCTCTGCCAGCCTGTGTTGTGTGCTTTGCTCATAATTGGCCTGAGCGGATTTTACGCCCGCAAGCTCGGTTTTGGCTGCGTTGAGCGCCTGCACTTGCTTAGCTATCTCAGACTCAGCTTGAGACTGCTTTGTGTGGATGTTGGCCAAATCGCTTCTTAGGAGCGCTGTTTGGTCGTTCGCCGCCTGCTGAGCACTAGCAAAGTCAGATTTTAGTCGGTCAATCGCAGCCTGATTGGTCTGCTTAGAACCAGCCAAGTCCTGATTGAGCTTGGTGATAGCACCCTTGGCCGCCTCGATAGCTGAGGCGTTAGCGCCAGCCGTGCGGAGGGCTTGGGTGGTTTGCTCTTTCAAAACTAGGTCGCTAGCTTTCATAGCCTTGTCTAGTTTTTCGATTTCGCCCGAAATCTTCGCCCTCAAAGCCTCACTGCTAAAAGTCCTTAAGATTTCTTCCCAGACCTCGCCCGTCCATCGCAGCATGATTTTGTGACCTTCGTGCTCTGGGTCTGGTTTGTACCAAATGTCATTGATTAGGACTTTTCCGGGGTGTTTCCCAGTCGGGTCTTCAGCGCCATACCAGTTATTATTAAATCCATCTGCAGTCGGCAGATAATCGGGGAGATTTTTGACAAAATTTGAAAATTCATTGGCCACAAACTCATCAATAGCCTTGTCAGCAATCGTCTGAGCTTTGGCTTCATTACTTTCACCAACCCTATCGCCTAACTTAATGTCACTTGACTGGTCATTTAAACGGTTAAAAGTGATTTCAAAGATACGAGTGTCATAATCTAGCTTCTTGTCATGTCTGACTACTCGGATAGTGTCGCCGATTTTTGCGCCTCTCAAATAAACGCTTGAGGTCTTTAGGGTCAGTTGTGGTCTAGCAGCATCTACTAAAGCTTTGTAAGTTCGCTCAATCAAAACTTCTGGATTTTCTTCCTCCGGAAAATCCACAAAACCAATTTTAGGACGCATAGAACCGTCAGCATTCTTGATGCCGTAGAGCTTGGTCATAGCTGGCAGTTCAACGTACTTCTGCCCTTTCGGCTTGTTGACTGGTTTCCCACTAGCTGTTGACCAGACTACATCCTCAAAAGTGATTTTTCTTCCGAAGCCATTCGCTTGTTTTCCAGATTCTTCAGCAGAGCTAACTTGCTCACCCTTTCCACGACCTACCAAAGCTGTAAAAATATTGGTTCGTTCGACTTCTTGGAGGATTTGTAGGGCGTTATGGCCATAGACTACACGCTTGCCAACCGATTGACCAATCTTTCGCTTGAAATCGATGTACCGAGCGCCTATACGGTTTCCGTTCATCTCAACGAAAAATTGCATCTCTAAGTCCCAGACTTCACACACTTTCTTGAGCGCATCAAAGACAGAAATGTAATAAAAGTTGGTGCTGTGCGGAGTTGTCTCTCCAACAAAGCGAGCTTGCCAGTTGGTGCCAGATAGCAGATCGTTGATGACTTCTCTAGCAAAAGCGTTTTGAGGGCGCTTGTCAAAAACCGGAGATTTTCTCAGCTCTTCAATTCCCGACTGGACGCCGATTAACGTTGTTAAATTTTCTGATGATTTTTGAGCAACATAAAAATAGTGGAATGTGTGAGCATCTTCCATGGTCTGAATGGCCATGTATTCCACTTTTTCCAACTCATCATCGTTCAGAGCTTTCATCTCAACAGTCAATCGGTCAGACACATAGCGTTCTTTAGTCAGAGAGTATTTTTGGAGGGCGGTCTTAATAGCCGGTTTTCTGATGATTTTGATCAGCTTCTCGTCTTTATCGAACAAATAAATCATGCTCGCTCATCCCTCCAAACTACTTTTTTTACGCTAGCATTTTTAGCTGTGATAGTATCGCCATTTTTGACAGTAAACTGTTCAAGCGGACTAAATCGGTCAAGCTCGCTGAGAATGCTCCTGCCGTTATAAGTAGCAGTTACTTCTTCTTGACCAAAAGTCACAATTATGTCCTTTCCAGCTACATACGAGCCAGAAAAAGATAATACTTTCGTGCCGTTGATGATTTGTACTTGGTTCACTGTTCCGGTCGGTGTGACGGTTATAGACTCAGGCAGCACTTCCAAAGCATCCGATAAAGTAATAGGCCCAGTTGAATTTTGAGCGCGTTTCTTCTTATAGCCATCTGGTACAAGGATAGTGAATCTGCTGATGATCGAGAGACTTTTTTCTTCAATGGCATCAGCTCCACTAAAATAGCCATAGTAGACATACTCAGGTTCGTCTTTAAAGGTGATTTCAAGAAAACCGCTGCTTGCATGAGTTCGCAAGATCTTATTCAATTTCGCGAATTTATCACGCATTTTAGAGCTAGTATCAGCTTCAAGCTTGTATTTAATCTCAAGCTGACGCTCATCGTCTGAAACATCCTCTACCCAAACACCACGCCGCCCTGGAACTGAGCTCTTTTTGATTGTTTGACCAAGTAAACCTCTTCCTGTTACCGTCAAATGCGTGTAGCCCTCAACCAATTGATTGAGAGGTGTTCCGTTGATGGACATATTGTCACTAGGCTCGAAAACCGTGATATTATTATTTTTTTCTAATTTTGAATAACCATACATAGCTTTCTCCTTCCTAGTAACTGTCCAAAATCAATTCCATTTCTTGTGCATTCGTGATATCTTCAGTAAATGTGCGATAGGCTGTATTACCCATTTTCAGCACGATTTCTGCCGCTTGTTGTCCAACGGTTAGTGTGCCGCCATCAAAGGATACAGATGGGTCGTAGGCTGTCAAGCGCCCTAATTCGCCATCGACTGCGCCAAGCTCGCTCTGTAAATTGCCAGCAATGTCTTTGCCAGTAAAAGCGTCAATAGCTCCTTGAGCCATGTTTCCGACGGTTTTTGCAACTTGGCCAGCTTTGTTATTAATACCGATGATAAAACCTTCGTCTGTGTAGATACCAAATTGCTTAAACACTCTTGAAGGCGAGTGAATGCCAAGCAGACCTTTCGCCCAATCTATAGCGCCTCTCACTGCGCCGCCGACTGCATCTATCAACGCTCCTGCAGCGTTTTTAACCCCATTTACAAACCCCATAATGAGGTCTCTACCAACACTTATCGCGCTACTGATAAAGTTTCTCGCAGCATTCACTGCGTTGTCAAAGCCGCTTCTGACAGCCGATACAATCCTTGGCCCGGCATTCGTAACCGTGCTTACTAGATTGTTCCATCCGTTTGTAACGGTGGATTTGATATTTTCAATCGCGTTCGAAATAGCAGATTTGATATTGTTCCAAGCATTTTCAGCTGCTGACTTGATATTGTTTAAGGCATTTGAAATGAAGTCCTTGATAGCATTCCAAGCTGTTTCGATGCCGCTCTTGATTGCGTCCATCACAGTGCTAATAGTGGTTTTTATAAACTCCCAAGCTGCGCTAGCTGCTGTTTTAATTCCGTCCCAAATTCCTGACAGGAAAGCAACTATAGCATTCCAGATTTCGCCTGTTTTGGTCTGGATAATCTCCCAAGCGTTTGAAATAGCTTGTTTGATGAGATCAAAATTCCCGGTCACCAAACCAACGATAGTCAAAAGGATTGCTGCGAAGACCGCTTTAATAATTTCCCAAGTGGCAGACCAAATGGTCGAAATCGTATTCAAAATTGTCTGAATAGTGTTCCAAATAGTGGTCAAAACAGAAACAATCGTTGTGGATATAGCTTCCCAAATCGGTGCGATAACCGCAGAAATCGCATTCCACACCGCATCCCAAGCAGTCTGAATGCCAGTCATGATGTTTTGGATAACCTCCCCAACAGCTGTGATAGCGTTGCTGACTGTTGTTTTTATCCATTCCCAAATTGGGTTAACAACTGCCATGATAGCGCCCCAGATGGTATCCCAAATGGATTTGAGGAGTTCCAAGCCTGCTGTCAAGATATTCTGTAGTCCCTTTATTCCAAGAGCGACCAGTGCTTTTAATCCATTCCAAGCAAGCTCTAAAGCATATTTGAGCGTTTCCCAAGCTCCTGACCAATCGCCATTGATCATCTGCATAACTGCTTTGATAATTTGTAAAACAACATGCAAAGCGGTAAATACAGTCACCTTAATCAGATCCCACGCCGTTTTCACAATTGACACAATAAGATTCCACGTCGTTTCAATTATGGGAGCTAAGATATTCGTGACTGTTTCGACCACTTCTTTTATGGCATTCCAGACTGTTTTTGCTGTTGATAAAATTAACTCTTGGTTTTCTTCCCAAAAACCAACCAAGATGCTGACAAATGTCTGAACCACATCCCAGATGGCTTGAACAGCACTACTGATGGCTGTCTTGATAGCTTCCCAAGCTGCATTCACCTTGTTCCGAAACTCTTCGCTAGTGTTGTAGACACCAACAAGAACCGCAATCAAACCAGCTATAATAGCCACAACAGCTAGAAAAGGCGCGCCCAAGGCTGACACTGCACCTACTAATTTTGCAAAGGCGAGGCTTAAGGCGCTCCCTCCGCTGTTTAGCAAAGCGAACCAGCTACTTACTTTAGCAAACACACCTCCGATCGTTGTTGCAATCGAGATGACCTTTCCTATTCCAGCGACAAGGCCGCCTAAGACCGTCAAAACAGGCCCTGCGGCCACTATGACGGCTCCAAGCCATTTTTGCCAAGGCGCTAGCGGTAAATTATCCCAAATCGTCCCAAGAACCCGCACCACATTATCTTTAAACGTGAGAACTGTCTCTTTCAGGCTTTCCATCAACGCTTTGATGTCCGCTTCGTTGTTCCCAAGGCCAGCTACAAGGTTCTGAGCTGCCGCTTTCATCGCTGCAAACGAGCCTGATACGGTCTCGCTGGCCTCTTTGGCGGTTGTTCCAGTAATTCCAAGGCGATCCTGAGTAATTCCGATAGCTTCAATCAGGGTGTGGAAAGGAATATCTTTGACATTTTCGGCCGTTGCTTCAAATTCGCCGTTCAAAACACCTGATTCGTTGACCAAACGGGCCATTTCGCTAGCGGTTCCCCCGTAGCCTAGCTTAAGGTTGTCCAGCATCGTGTAATTGTCTTTGGCAAACCCTTGATAAGCGTTTTGGATATCGGTCATACTGGTACCCATTTTATTCGCATTATCTGCCATCTGTATGATGGCTTTGTCTGCATATTGTGCGGCTTTAGCAGTATCTCCTCCTAGACCTTGTAGCAAGGTTGCCGAGAAGGAGGTGACCTGTTCCATGTAAGAGTTAGCGGACACTCCAGCTGTTTTAAAAGCCTTATTGGCATTTTCAATAACGTTGGTGCCGTCATTTGCCATTGTTTGATACAATTTTCGGGCTTCCTCTCGGGTCATCCCGTACTCTTTTGCAAGATTGTTTACGCTTGTTCCGTTTTGCTTAAAGAGTGTCTGGACACCTCCTAAGCTTTGCTCGAGGTCTGCAAAAGATTTCACGACACCCCCAACCGCTCCAACGACTGGAGCAGTAAAACCAGCAGTCATCCCAGCACCGACCTTCATCATAGAACCACCAATGGCACTCAAACTACCGCTTATTTTGTCAAAGCTCGAGCCAGATTGATTTTGGAGGCTTTGAAGAGACATCTTAGCCTCTTTAAGACCATTAGCGAAGTCAGATACATTCGCTTTTAAAATCGCCGTGACATCAAATGTTGCTCCCATCAAAGACCTCCTTTCCCGTCATGATTGAGTCTCTTATTACGATCTGCCATCGTAAGACCTTTTTTGATTTCTTTGTCCTCTGTCTGGAAAATTCTTTCAAATTCTTCTTTCCGATTGTAAAAATCGTCAAAGGTTTTAAATGCAGACCTGACACTTTTACCGCTGCCTTTCGTAGCTTGGACTCGTTGATTCATCCAAGCTTGGATTGCTGCATTATATCGCTTATCTTCCTGTTGTATTGCATAAGCTAAATTGTAAATTTCAAATTCGACAAGTGTTGTTCTGGCTGCCTCTAAGAAGCTCATTCCATGCCTTGCGATCAGCAAAGCGATAGCCTCGTCATATCCAAAATTTGAACCCGAAGCCCCTTCTACTCTGCTAGGTTCATCGCTTTTTTGAGCAGGGGTGACGCTTTTAACTCTGCGACAATCGCTTTGATTGTTTCGTCGTATTTATCATTGATGATCAAGTCTTCCAGAAACGCTTCAATGCCTTCATTGCTCGGCTTCTTGCCTTCTGTAACCGTTCCGGCCTTGATGATGTCCACAAAGGCCATTGGATCATTGAGGGCTTGCCCGGCATTAAAGAGGGTCATGGCTCCGTAGCCGGTCTTCATACCTTCCAATTCCGCAGAATGAAGTCGGTTCATTTCGCGCAAAAATCCAAGACCAAATCGCAAAGTATAATCACGTCCGTCGATGTGTAAAATCATATTTTCTCCTTTTCAAAAAAATAAAAGGGGTGTTTAACCCCTTTAAGAATTATTAGACAGAACGACCTGCAGCAGTCGTTTCTTTGGCAAGCGTATGGTAGTCGTACTGCGCTGTTTCGACAGCTTTCTTTTGAGAGGCTGTCAGCGAGTCGATGTGAATGATGCCATTTCCGTCAATGGCCATTTCGTAAGATAATTCAATCTTATCGTCAGCCGGAGCGGAAAGCTCAAAGCTCTTGAAGTAACCTTGGTAGTATTCCACATCATAAATTTCTTTCCCTCCGGACTGGCGCACGCTGCCAAGGTCAACAACCCAACACTCAATTTTTTCATTGTTTGCGAACCATTTCCGCATTTCCTTCCACATGTTGACCGTGTCACCGTCTTCGCGGTAAGCAAGCGATTTGAACTCACCGCTTGTTTCGCCGTCGGAAATCGAATTGACTACACCGTCCTTGGTTTTGGTGCTTTCAATCTCTTTCTCAGGATTGATTGTTAGCTCGACCTGAAAGCGGACCTTTCCTGCATCCTGCTTTGCTTGGTCTTTTAATCGTCGGAAAAACACTACATAGTCTTTTCCTAGCACTAATTCTGCCATTTATGTCTCCTTCTTTGTGTAATTAAAAGTAACGTCCAGCGCAATGTGAAGTAAAGGCTGGACGTCTGTGTTATCTGGTATGACTTGTTTTGAGGTCGAAAGATGAGCTAACTTATGCTCATATCCATCTTTTAGCAGCTTCACCGCTCCTTCCAAGTAAGCTGAAATCTTGTCTAAACGAGCCCTGTGCTCTCTTAAACCGTAGAGATGGATTGTCTGCCTTACCATCCCTAAGACATCGTTATTTGGGATGTCAGAGCCGTTGCTCTCTCCCAAAAAAGCAAAGGGATATTTAGTCTCAGCATCTGGTAAATAGTCGTATGTATCGACCCTTACGTTGCAGAGCGAGAATAAATTCCTGAATAAATCATGATTCGGGGTCACCTAAAAGCTCCTTTCATCACTTTTGTCATGTCCTTTTGGAATTCAGGTTGAATTTGCTCCAACATAGGACGAAAATGGGGCTTACCGGGCTGAAATCGGGTGCCGTATTCCTGATAGCCGTCATAGCCAGCTTCGCCGTGGATATGAGCTTCCATTCCTGGATAGGAAGTGGTGATATGGTCTTTCAAAAATCCAGTATCCCTGGGCGCTAGGTCCCTAGCGATTCTCTTTCCTTTTTCACCATTATTTTTCAAAACCTGCAAAGACTGCTCGACTGCTTTCGGATGGGCGTTACTGATGGTTGCAGTCAATTTCTCTATGCCTTGCCATTTAATTCCCATACTAACCACCTACCTTTTTGAGTCTGACAGCTCCTTTAATCGGGGCATCTATCTGATCCATAAGGGCATATTTGCTGCCGTCATAAATAGCGGTAGCAAAAGGCTTCTGTTCTTGTTGGAAACGGCAAATCATGACCGTATCAGTCTGATTTCCGTAATCTTTAAAAACCCTTGCTTGGCGGACGAAGTTAACCAAACAAGGAACAGTTTCTGACTGCCCCTCTTGATTTTTGTATTCGTCCGTTTCTGGATTATATTTTGGCGCTCCAGTCTCTCTAATAAGGGTGATTCGGTGGGGCGTTTTCATAAGAATACCACCTTTCCTTTCTCTCTCAGAGAGCCATCCAAGCCAAAATCTTTGTTTAAAATAGCCATATAAGGCTTAAACAAATTGTCCCAATCCTGATAGGTCACAGAATAGCCATCCACGGTCTCGGAAGTCACACCCTCGGAGCCTTTTCGACCATAAAGCTTATAAACAACATTTTCAATCATGAAATTGTACTTCTGATCAATCTCTGTTGTTCCTGTCAAGCTTTTGAAGTAGCTTTCAGCATCTTCGACTAGGTCCTGTAACAAGTCATTTTCTTTTGTGTCGTCGGGATCAATACCCAGCCGACGCTTGATTTTGGCTAGCTGAGTATTATCCATATCTATTCTCCCTCAGCGCCTTCGAGTAGGGCTTTCAATTCGTCCTTAGTAGCACGAGAACCATACTTAATACCAAGCTCGTCAAGTTTAGCCTTGAGCTCTTTCACGCTTGGATCGGGTTCAGCTTCAGGAGCTGCTTCTTCTGCAAGGATTGCTTCTCCCTCAGCGCCTTCGATGGCGATAACCCCTTTTTCAAGCAGCTCCTTGATTCGGTTGTCAGAAACCGTCAAATCTGCACGCGGATAAACTTCGCCCGTTTCGTACAAGCGGTCGTTATCTTTAGTGTCGATGATATTTGTAGTTACAATGTAAGTCATTTAAAAACTCCTTTCTTAAACGTTAGCAGCGTCTGTCAACTTAGCAAAGGCATCTGTCTTCGTGATCATGACTGCGATGTCCATTGTTGCACGAATGGCAATCATTTCTTGCTCAAACAAGTTAACAGGGGTTCCATCTGCATTCTGGATTGTTGAGATTTGGCCTTCTTCCGAAATCTTATAATTGATGTTGTAAGGTACACCGTAGATAAGATTGTCAAAGTTGCCAGCGAGCAAGTCGCCTTTTTTGAAATTCTTAGACTTCATGTCCACGGTCACGATTCCGTCAAGCTTGTTGTTTTCTTTGTCGTAAATCGTCTTCTTGTCACCGTCACGAGCTTCACGAAGGGCGGAGCGGTTTGATACACGAGATACAAACGCATTGATTTCAACATCGCTGTCCAGCAACTTGTCTTCAAGTTTCAGGATATTTTCAAAGTTGATCGGGCCACCAATAACCTTGCTTGCATCCTTGGCAGCTTTGGCCACTGAATTAGCAAACGGCGTTTCATGGCCGAGAAGACCAGCTTCGTCAATTTTGGTGTAGAATGCTTCGACGATCTGAGGTTTCATGTCGTTGAAGAATTTCTCCCAAGTATAGTTCAGCGCTTCGCGAGAAGCTAGCAAGATGATACCCAACTTGTGAGCTTTCAGCTTAACAGGAATGACTTCTGGCTTATCTGTCTTGATTTTTTCAGTTTCATTTACCCAGTAAGCAGAAACCCCATCCGTCTGAACGTAGACTGTTTTCTCTTGTTCTCCGTCCATTTCGTGGTATTTTCCAAGCTGCATCACGAGCGAGTTCTTAGAGACCTCTTTCATGATGATGTCTGTGAATTTCTTGTGAAAAGTTCCGTCTTTTTTCTCAGAAACCAGAACTTTCTCAGGGTTAAAAGTTTGTACTGTCATTTATTTCTCCTTTTTTCAGATAATGCGTGAGTCGCGGAAGATTTCTCCGGGACTTTTCGAGTCCGAACTACCAAACGATGATGAAACACCCGGTGGTTCAGATTGAGTGTATTCAGCTTTGATTTCGCTGATGATGCTTTCAAAGTCAGCAATTGCCTGTAAAGTGCCGTCTGCGGTATCTTTGACCACAAAAGATAGCACCTTTTCGTTTACCGGCAATTTTCGGCTGGAAAGCGTCTTGATGGCTTCGTCCGTCAATTCTCGCTTGGTTTGTTCTTTCTCCAAACCAGCGATTTTGTCTAGCAAAGCCTGTTTTTCAGCTTCGGCCTCTTTTCGGCGGTATTCCTCAAGCTCTTTTCCGGTCAATTCAGACTCTGCTTTGTACTTTTCGAGAGCTTGTGCAATAGCTTCTTGTGTAGCCTGAGCGTGCTTTTCCTCCGCTTGCTTCAAGCGGCGTTGCATTTCAGCAAGTGAGACCATCTTTTCAGCTTCTGGCTTAGGCTCTGCAGCGCCTTCTCCGTCGCCTGAAGCTTCAGGATCTCCTTGAGGCTCTCCGCCTTCAGCAAAAAATTGAAGATTGCGCAAGTTCATGCGCAACATAGATTTGCATTCTGCCATATTGGCTCCTTTCTTTACGCTTTTACGGGCAACCTCCCCGAACTCATGCACCTTTTTATGTCTTCAGCACGGTTTGGACAATATAAAAACCGTACGGGATTCCATACGGTTTATAGTGATTTATAGCGGTTTATTCCGTTTCTTTAGGTACGACATTCTTTTCAACCCAGCTTTTAAAATCATCAAAAGTATCCATTTTTTTCAAAGATAGATAGTTCTCAATTTTTTTAATAGCTTTCTGAACCGATTCATCATTAAAACAGTAACCATTTATTGATAAATCAAAGATTTTATTGCCATTTTCTTTATCAACAATCCATAACTCGCTGCCGGTCCAACCGCTTAGCGAATCGTGGCATTTTTTAGATTGTATCTCAAAATGATTATCTTCGATCAATCCAATTAGCTTTTTGTATTTATTCATTAAAACCTACTTCCTGCCAAACCAGCTTGGCTTTTTCGACTTGCTAAACGAAATGACAGCATTGTCCAAATCTAGCTCCATTTTCTCGTTGGCAGCTTCCAACTTGTCAAAACGCTCATTTGTTGCTTGGACATTGCGAGAATTTAGGTTCTGCATCTCTTCAATCATCTTGCCTTGCATGTTGACTGTAGCTTTTAGCGCAGATACTTCAGCAGCCAATGCAGCATGCTGTCTTTCGATTGCGCGTCTTTTAGACGCTTTTTTCTTAACTCGTTTGTTCATGATTTACCTCATTATTTTTCGTTTTGTTTTATATTCCTCAAGTCTCAAACTCATCAAGCGTACTTCCACCTGCCTTGTAATTCATCTTGATATGACCATAGGCAGAACACCGACAATTAGGGTGCATTGGAAACATATTCACGCCCTTTTCCACTTCATCAATTGGAATCGCCTTCTTATCAAGAGGCCTACAAATGTCACAAGCGCCCGGTTCTGCTACGTAGATCATGTGAGTAAAGCCGTTATCCTTTAGCATAGCAAGCTGAGCATCTGCGTTAATGCGTGCTATTTCGGTTTTCAAAAGACGCTTAGCATTCTCTTTGCTAGTGCCGTACCTATTAGCCAATAGCTTAGTCTCCTGCTTGTAGCCCATCATATCAGTATAGATACGATTGAGCGAAGAGAAAACATCCCTTTGTAGATTGGCTTGTAGACCCGTCCTACCCCAAATCCGACTAGAGAAATTCTGTCCGTAGAAATCGGCGTCTAAAATGCTCTGCATTCGTTTTTTCGCCCCACTGGATGAAATACCCAAGATGCCCGCTTGACGCTTGTATTCAGCTAAATATTCGTCTCTACGTGCCTTGTCAAAGACTTCGTTGACTTCAGCGGTTAAATTTTGAATTTCGAGGGCGAGTTCCGCTTTCAAAAGTTCCAGCCTGCTGACCTTCATTTTCAAATTGTAAGTCCTGAGCCAAGAGTTAGTCTTAGAACTAAAATCTTTTTCCTTGACCGCTTTTTCAGCCTTCTTGGCAAACTTCTCAACGTCAAATTTAGAAGCCTTTTTCATCACTTCTTGCTTGGTTAGACCCTCTTTTTTAGCATAAGCTAGATAAAATCTATCTATTTCTGATTGCATGCGGTCAAAAGACTCTTGATAAAGTCGAGCGAGCACCTTATCTCTATCTATATCCCGCTTTATCAATTCAGCTTGCGCCTTTCGCTCGGCATTGTAACGCTGATTCTTAGTCGTTTGCTTGCTTACCATCTGATTTACCTATAATCTGGCCAATTTCACTGTCGCTAGCTCCGTTTTCTTTCAAAATGCGTGCTTGCTCTGTCTTGTAGTCAGTGAAGCTGGCGCTGTTCATCAAGGTCTCTTGTGATAGATTGCCGCCTGCCTCAATGTATGCCTTGATTTCCGTCCAGACATCTTGTGGGATGTTAGGGTGGAATGTGAAAGTTAGCTTGTTAGCTTCGATTGCAGGCTTGTTGATTGCTTTGTGAATATTGCTGATGAGCTCGTATCTGCGACGCAAAGCCTTTGTAAAATAAGCTTCCTTGTCTTTTCGGACCTGCTCAAGTCCAATCATCTTATAAAGCAGAGCAATCCCTGATTGCGTTGAATTGAAACGGTCATCCTCAAGATTCGGAATACGACTAAACCTGTGGATATCGTTGGCTAGACGGTTCTTGTAAGCTTCCGTGCCTTGCACGTCGTATTGCTTGTAGATATATCCAGCATCTGCGCTTGTTTGCTGCCCGTTTGTGCTTACTCCTGTTTGAAGCAGTAGCGTGTTAGCTTCTTTCATCTTCGCTGCATTCTCGGCACTCATTCCAATAGCTTCTAAGTCACCTTTAATCAACAACAAAGCGTCATTCAAATCGCTCATGTAATTCGCAGTATCCGATTGACTAGCGTCGTATGCGTCAATTAGAGAGATTTCGCTCTCGTAGTCACCCATCCTAAAGCGGTTGTTCCACCATTCGACAACTGGCACATCCTTGTATTCATGTTTCTTATCAGATTCGACAATCAAATTGATCGAATTGACCGAAAATGGCTTATAAGAGATGATTCTATCTTTTGTGTAGACAGTAGCAGAGACCTTATCTGCGAAAATAGGCAGATGCACCGCTGCGATAATGTTCTGCTCGACTGTCAAATCTCGAATAACAAACATTTCAAGCGGACTGATCAAGACGACGCGATCAATATTATCTTTGTCTCTAAAGTGATATTCAAAAGCCCGGCCATAAACCGAAGCGTCAAACGCAAGGTCACTGTTCAGAGAATTGATGTCGTTCTGCCACTCGATTTCTTCGATGACCTTCAATTGCTCTTCTTCTGCACCTTCTAAAATGCCGACCGTGACCGGATTTCCAATGACATAGCTAGTAGCAAAACTAGAGATATAACCGCCCCACTTGTGGCGCACCCGGTAATCTGCCTTTTCTTTGTCTAACCGTCTACTGCCAGCCAAAATACTGTAATTATCGCCCTGTGCATAAGAAGCAAGCATCTTCAACCTTTTTCTTTGGTTCTCAAAAAACGCTTCAATCATGTCACGAAACGCCTTTTTGCCAGTTTCCGTTTCCAAAAGCTCATCGCTTGAGACGTGCCTAAACTGCTCATTTGACAAGCTGTCAAAATGCAAGCTGTCCGATCTTGCTTTAGTATCGGTATCTATTCCATGCTCAAATTCGTTTACTTTATCCACTTTCTACCTCCTGAACATCTTATTGATTTTGCTGATTGCTTTGTCTACATTGACTTCCTTTTTAGCTTGGAAGATTCTATCTTGCAAAGCATACCTGATTGCATCAATACAGTGATTATAGCTATCCACCGGCTCGTTGATGTATTCGTTCGTCTTCTTGTCTTTTTTCCAAGTGTAATTTTCCAGTTCTTCAATCAGCTTCACACACCGCTCATCAACTACCCAGTCGTACTGTAAGAGATACTGGATCCCTTGCATGACCGATCCAGGACCTTTCTGCACATCGATAACCCGAGGGATTCCAAGATTTCGCAATTCCTGATTCGATTTCTTTTCTGCCGAGTCGGCTCTGATTTGCTCTTTAGCATACCCAAGAGCCTTGATGCTCTCTGCGATTTTGTCGTTGGTCAAATTCTTTCTAACAAATTCCTCGACCACATAAAGCTTCCTGTTTGCATCGTCAATCCTAATGTGCATCAAAGCTGACGGATCATTGATAAAACCGTAGTCAAGGCCAAAATAAGCCGGCAGATGCGCCAGCTCGTCTTTGTTTAATAGGCGTTTCTCGTATTTCGGAAATACCAGCTTGTCAAGAGTAGCAAATTCACCCAGAGCATAAATCTTGTAGTAAGCTCCATTACGGTTGGCCAACTCTTCGATATTTTCGATCGTGACCCGATCCAAGAAACGATTATCTTTGTACGAAGTATGGTAAACAACCGTATTTTTTGGTTTCTTGACAAAAAAGGCGTTGTAGGTCCAGTTTACTTTCGAAACCGGATTAAACATCAAGAAGATTTGTTTCAGCTTGTGTTTCTTATCCCGCAAACGCAAAGTCAGCTGCGTGTAATCGTCTAGCGTGAACTCAGAAGCTTCTTCCATGACCACGTCAGACACACCCTTAATTGACTTGATTTTCTCTGGGTTATCCAATCCCTTGAAGATGAATTGGACACCGTTTGGTAACTCAATCCGATAAGCTGAATTATTGACCTTGCATTTATCAAGTAGACCCCAAAGGTCCAAACATTGCTTTACATCCTCAAAGATTGAGTCATAGACCGTTGACCCAACTTTTCGAAGAAAAAGGATCTTGCGTGGGTATTTCCAGTCCTGACAAGCCTTAAAGACCACTTTTTGAATAACTCCGTGGCTCTTGCCTGAAGAAGCCCCTCCGTAGTGAACTTCGGTAAAGGTTGAGTAGTCCGTCAGCTTGTCGTATATATGTTTATTAAAGACCCTGCTAGGGTAGTCAATGACTATTTCAATTTTAGGCTTACTCTTCGTCAGCGTCCCAATCACCTACTTTAATTTCGATAGTGCGTTGAGTGATATCGATGTTGTTTTGATACATGCCTAGCGTTTTTGCGTATTTGTCAGAGGCCGAGAGCATTACAGATAAATCAGGAGGGACTTCTTTGACAGACTGATAGCCTTCGCCATCGCCGACAAGCTTGACATCTTTAATTTCGCGCCTGATGATCTTGGCCCAAAACTGCTGAATATCAACCGAATTGAGCAAAGAAAGCTCCGTTCTGCGCTCGTCAAAGGCGTTTTTTAGCTTTTCAACGACTGGTGGGATATGTACATACTTTTCCATACCTGCCAACATGTTATGAGCTGTCTTTCCTGCGCTTTTCTCGCTAAAGCCAGCTTCTTTTGCTGCTTGTGTAGCGTTTTGAAATCCATTGGCCATGTAATTGAGTACGAAAGACTTCTGCCTGCTCCGAGAGGCTGGCCAGTCTGACATCAAATCATTAGCCACTGTTTTTAATTCTTCGATTGCTAGTTTTTCACGTTCATTCATGACCACCCCTCCTTTCGACAAAACAAAAGAACCAGACATTCACTGTCTAGCTCTTATTCATTGATGATACTATAATAACACGTTGAAACTGCCACGCACTGACAATCACTGACAATCACTGCCAAAGACTGCCATTTACTGACAGAAGCGGTCTAAATCTCGTTTGGCTTGTCTAAGCAAACGATAGTAGGTTCTATCGCTGCAGTTCAATTCGTCCATCACTTGCCATCTAGTCATTTTATCGATATAAACCAAGCTCAATATAGCCTGACTATCCGTATTATCCAGAGAGTCAATCAGCCCCTGCAACTCTCTTTGTTTTCTGATAGCTTCAGCGGTCTTCTGCTCTATTTCTTCCTTGGCCGTTATCAACTCGACATAGATATCATCTTGCTTGCGCTTAACCCCTCCTGAAACCTTGTCCGGAGAAAATTTCTGGCTAGACAAGAGCGAGGCTTCGACCTTGTCTCTTCGTCTAATCAAACTTGCAATATATAGATCAAGGTTTCTTAAATCCTTTAAAATAGCCTTCGCCTTGCTCACTCTCTGTCTCCTTTTATGATATAATAATCTTATTGAGATTTTAGCTGAGGCAGAGAGTGCCTTGGCTTTTTTTATTTAACAAATTCGTTGATCAGGCCCTAGCTTGTTATCCATTTATTTCTCTTTCTAAAGCTGTTCCGATTTTTTCATTGTAGTAACTCAAAGCCTTACCTTCTAGCATTTTAATTTGTGTGATATTGTCTATAAAAAACTCCAAGTCTGCACTCATTTCATCTAGCATCTGTTCATATGTTTTTTCTGGCATTTCGCTCCTCCTACGCCTCTACTACTGGAAAGTGGATTTTACCAACAACTAGCGACCCTACACTGTAGTAATAGCCACCATTGCCATCATCAGCCTCACATTCTGCCAAAGCTATTGGATTTTGATTGTGGTAAATAGTGACCGTATTCTCACAAGTGGTCCCGTCGCCATTGTCGAATTTTGTGGGTTCTCCGATTTTTACATCAGTAATGACTGCGTCTAGTGTGACATTCTTGAACTCTCCACCTGCTGAGGCACAGCAATCACTTTCTGACATTTCAATAGTGACCTTTGTCCCGTCCTCAAGTTCCAGGTGGTCCTTGTCCCACTTCACAATACGCTTATAGAGTAACAACTCTTTCAGTTCTTCTAGTGAGCCATAACGCTCATCTTTACTGCCCCACATGGAGCGCCAATCTGGGATTTCAATAGTTCTGGTCATCTTAATTACCTCTTTTCTTCAAATATCTGATTTTCGTAGATGTTGCCTTGAAAATACACATCACAATTTTCAAGGCAATCAAATAGATTATCCCAAACATCTTTTCCTGTTCGGATATCTAGTAGTTTAAACATCCCTTTATCAAAGATAATCTTTGCTCTACCGCTATCTTCGAATTCATCCCAATAGGTCCAGAGGATAACATCTCCTTCAAAAAGTTCCTTTTCAAACTCATCTTTGAGTCCTGTTGATTGCATGATTTCGCATTGCTCCCAGTCATACTCGTCATGACAAGTGTCACAGTCTGAATGTTGACAGCCTCTAACTGTTACGATCTTATCTCTGTAGTCTATATAGACAATATCTTCAGGCCAAAACATCTTAGACAGTTGTTTAACAAATATTCTTACTTTTAACATCAGTTACCTCTCTGTTTAAGATACTTAGGGATGTCATCGCCGACCTTGAGGCTCTCGTACTGTTCCTTGGTTACTAGAAACCTGCCGTAAGCCCCTGCTGTGACCGTGTAGCGCCCCTCTATGATTTCCTTGTCCGTGATTCTGCCGTGCATTTCTGCGCCAGCATTATCCGCTTTGTGGATGATGATAGGCTGTCTCTGCCCCAGTTCTTTTATACGGATACTCTGCCAGATGTTCAATCCAACAGAAAACACAATCAGGATTGCTATGAATCGTTTCAATCTGTTGCCTCCTCGACTGTGAATTTAATTCGATGACTTCCGATGTTGAAGAAATTCTCGACAGCTATTTTCTTTTCATTTGATACAATTTTCATTCCAGCTTCCATCACTTCACCTCCTCAGCTTATCTTATGGCTTTCCAGGTCTCCAAAATCCTGACCATAATTGACAAAATAAGAGCCGATCAGGATTGCGTCAGCTTCATCGTCTTTGACGTGCATATCGAATTCATCGGAGACCTTAGCAACAGCCTGCAGCTTCATTGACTTCTTGCTACGGTCTTTGTAGCTGAACTTCCAATACTTGCGCCAGGTGGAAACATTGACAAAGAATACATTATCAGCAATCAGCCGGCCAAGGATGATGCCTGTCACAATTCCAATGCTAATCATGGATTGCTGATTTGGTCCCATGACTGAGTTCTTCTCAACCACAATCGATTCAAAATGGCAGTCGTATTTCTGAAGCGCTCTCGATTGAATCGCTCGTAGTTCGCTAGCCATAAAGCGTCCACGCTCAAAGAATGACTTGCTTTTGTGTTTTAAGACACCACTCTGGACAAGGTTAGAGCCGTGAAATACGGCCCATCCTGTCGCAGTAGTTGAAATGTCTAACGATAATGTCAGAGATTTCATTGCAGTTCTCCCTTGATACCACAAAGGTCAAATAGATTTCGCTTGTTATTCTCGATGAACTCGAAAAACTTCTGAAGCTCGGCTAAGTGGCGTTTTTCTCTCTTGACTCCAAGGCTTGTATGATACTCTGTCGGCGTTTTCGGTGTTACCCTGATGTCTAGCCAATAGAGAGGCTCGAACACGTCACCACTCGTATCAAGAGAAGCATCTGCGTCTGTATTTCTGAAATGCATCTGGATATCATACTTAATCTTATTTGTTACTGTGATAATCTTATCTATGATTTCAAGGCTGATGGTTGTGCCTGGTATGTCGATTTTGTTTTGCATTTGTTGCTCCTTTTAAAATAATTTTGTTTGACCTTTTGGCTGATAGTTCATCCAAAGGATTTCTGTTCTCGGCAGCCCTTTCTCTGCAGTCGCTGAGAACTCGACTCTTTCCCAATTTGATAAGTGCTTATTGTATAAATCGCTATCATATCCACTCAGAAGAATGTTAGCTTTGGACTGATTCAACATTTCTAATAGCTCTTCGTGGTCACGATCATCCATTTCTACCGAATATTGCTTTCTCGTCCTTGTGCTAAGGACGTAGGGAGGGTCTATATACATGCAGACATCTTCCCGACTGTATTTCTTTATCAGTTCAATGGCTGGCCGACATTCAATCTGAACCTGCTTTAATCGCAATGTCATTTCTTTGACTAACTCAGGCAGATCATTCCAATGTTTGACTGCGTAGGCTCGTTCTCTGCCGTTAATGTCCATTTTCCAACCAGATTTTTCGATATTTCGAAAGCCGTGGCTCATAACAGAGCGTATGACAAAATTTAGAGCTTTATCAATCTCATTCTCTGGTCGAACCTCCCAAGAATTGTCATAAATCTTTCGGCTGTATGGAGTCAGAAAGATTTTTTCAGCCAACGCTTCAGGTTCCTGTCGTATCACCTGAAAAAGATTAACCACATCATCATTTAGGTCGTTGACTGTCTCAATCGCACTAGGCCGCTTAGTAAACAATACCGCTCCACTACCAAAATATGGCTCTAAATAAGTTTTATGTTCAGGTAATAGTTCTATTATCCTGCCAGCTAGATTCCATTTGCTTCCTGGATATCGCAAAAGAGATTTCATTTTATCCCAAAAAACGCGACTGCCTCTGTTGTGAGATTTGGCTAAATACGGGCAGTCGCTCGTCCAGTGGTCACATGACCTTTTTTGACGTTTCTAGTTCGCTTTTATCGTGGTTCACGGCACGTTAGTTTTTCAAATTTAACAATCACTTTCAATCCAGTCACCCGCTGGATCTCTTCGTCTGAAGCATCTTCTTTCAGAAGCTTCAGCGCAACATCTTCCATACTGCGAAATGCTCCTATGTATTCATCAAAGCTTCTACATATCCCGCAGTAGTCTGGTTTTTCATAATGATCTAGCGTGTACCAGCCGCCAAGATGGTTTTCGTAGAGATAGATCATCAAATCACCTCCACACGCTGGGTCAACGCCTTTGTTTTGCAGTATTCACAATGGCCGCATGGCTTCGCCTTCTCTTCGCCTCGCTTGACCTTGTCAAGACGCTGGATAAGCATAGACAGCTCGGCCAACTCATAACCAAGTTTTTCCTGCGATTGAAAAACAATCGCTCTGGTGTCAGGAGTCGGCTCTTTCGTTACTGCATAGATGATCGGTGTGAATTCACGGCCGTATTGCTCTTCCAGCATTTTCTTGTAAGCTGCCATCTGCAAGACATACCCCCAAGCTTCAAACCAGCGAACCTGAACATTCCGCCCGCTTACTTCATCCTGAACCCAGACCATGCTATCAATATCTGATTTCGTAGTCTTAATATCCACGAAATAGCCCTTTTCGACATTGAGACAGTCAATCTTGCCTTTGAATTCCACACCTTCGATTTTGCCTGTTACAGCAACCTCTTTCTGGCCAACATAATAGTCTATGAACTGCTTGTCAGCTTCTAGTCGCTCAATCATGCGCTGGCCGACCAAAAAGTCAGATTTTAGCTGACCTTTCGTCTTTCCGGCTTTTGAAATCATGGCATCTGCGTTTTCATCCATGAACTTCTTATGCGCTTCTGGGCTTTCAAAATAGCTGTGGACCATGTTCCCCACCAAGAGAGCTGTGTTATCTCTCTGGTCTTCCCATTCTCCTTCTAGCTCTGCTAACGCTCGTGCTTCGCACTCTCTAAACCGTTTATATTGAGAGATAGACCAGTAGCGATGTGCAGAAGCTGCCGAATAATAATCTTTACCAAGCAAATCTTGTGTCATTCCATTTCCACCTTTTCAGCCTTACTTTCCGCTCCAGGCATTATCCGGACAATAATTCCTAATTCTTGAGAAATAGTCTTAAATTGTTCTTTGACTTGACGCATGTTTTTTTCAGGGAAAATAATTTCCATATTTTGATAGCGATAACCATATTTTTTAGCCGTATCATCAGAAGCTGTATTTTGCGATTTTTGGCCAGTTTTTTGTTCTGGGGTGTAATTCCCCTCTGGAGCTGTTTCAGACTTAAAATCAGGCTGATTTTGGGTGTAGGATTGATTCTGGGTGTTTCGCTCTGCTTCTGCTTGAGCTTGTCTCAACTCATCTGCGTCTGCGTGCAAAATATTGATAACATCCAGAGCAGAGCGACCTTCATTGAGCAAATCAACATATTTCTCAGGATTCAGGCCTTTGGCTTCTGCGATAGCTGTCATTTCTTCGATTCGTTGCTTTAGTTTCGCTTCTGCTTTTGTGCGGTCGGCCAGCTCTTTATCATCAAGGATTGCTTGCAAGATGTCAGCTAGCTTTGCCCCTTCGTCATATCTGCGAATGTAGACAGCCGGGCCAAATCCTGCCTTGGCTGCTGCTTCTGTAATTTGGATAAGTCCAGCTTCGCGTTGCTGCTTCTTTGCCGCTTCTTCGGCTACCAAATCAGCAATCATCTTAGAGGTCGCTTGATTGATGCGCACATTGTCAGCCATAAAACACTTCTTCTTGCTGAGATCGTCAAAGTAAATAGCAAACAATTTGATATCAAGTTCTATGCCACTTTCTGCGATTGCAGATGCAAAGGCTTCTCTGACTGTTTCCTTGCGAGCTTCTGTCGCTCTCTCTTCAAACTCTTTAATCTGATTTTTAATATCAGCCTGCAAAGTTTTGATAGGGTCTAATATGCTATCTACCCACATCTTCACTTCATCAAGAGGTTTAGAGTATTCTGAGAGTTGATTTTTAAGTTCTTGTTCAATCTGGCGCTGCACCCGTCCCAATTCGTCTTTGACCTTGGTATCATCCGACAAAGTTTCTTCTGTCACGATATAGCCAGCGTATTTCTTTTGATAAGCTGCTAAAGCTTGTTCTAAAACTTCCTTACCTTGGATTTCGATTTCGGCAGCTTTCAGGATAAAGCCGACTTCTAAATCCGTTACTGGAATGAGTTCTAGGCTATCCGTTACATCTTTTAATTCTTCAGTCATTCTAGAAATCCTCCCCTTCTAGCATGTCCATTTGGCCAGTTTCTTCATCGAAATCTGGAACGTTATCTGCAGCTGAATTTTGAGCATCATCTTCAAGTGGCGTAACATCTTTAGTTTGTTCTTCCTCTGGAGCACTCAGTAAATCAGAGAGATTTTCTGGTTCTTGAGGCGTGATGTCCTTCGCTCTCTTCACTTCATTTACATTCGAGTCCTCGTTATCGGCTAGAATAGCCTTTTGTAATTCTATTGAAAGCGGTGCATACTTGCTCAAAAGCTCTTTTATAAGCGTTTTTTGAGCCATGGCGTCAAATTCAGTTTTCCAAGGCGTCCCTGGTTTAAAATCGCCAGTTTTCTTGTCGTAAGTTTTGGAATATTTTTGAGCATGTGCTATGACCTTTTCTTTTTTCCAGAAAATCATTTTTCGGAATCCATTGATCAATTCCAAGCTTGCAAAATATCCTTCAACCTCTCCGCTATCAACCTGCTCATCTGTTAGATGTAACGTGCCGTAAACTTTGTCGTATCGCAAGAATTCTTCTTTGTAGACGACATCGCAGTTTATATTCCTGATTTGCCCGCTCCGTTGAGCCAATTGAATGAAACCTTTATAGCCCATCTGGAATTGAGCTTCATTTATTTTCACCCAAGTATTTCCACGCTTCTCGCTTCGGTTATAGGGGACTACATACGCCATTCCAAGGCTCGGCTCAATCGGCAGCTTCAAAGTCGCTGCTTTCATAGCCGCGTTCATAATGCTTGTATTTGTGGCTTGGGCCAAATAACTATTGTTGTTTATAATCGATAACAGACTTGCGACAAATTGCGATTCACTCCCGTCTAATACTGACTTAAACCTTTCTAATGCTGCTGGGCTTTTAAATGCTTGTTGTGGTGTTAGCGTGTCAAATTTAGCGATTTCATTCGTCATTTTCTTCTTCCTTTCGTCTTCTTCAGATTCCATTTCTCGCGCTTCAGGCGCTTGTTTTCACGTCGTAGCGCAAGGATGATGTCCTGCTGCTTGTCGATGATCTGACCGAACTCCTCGCCTAAATGAGCGTAAGCTCTGCGCCATTCGGCGATTTCTGCTTGTAATTCCTCAATCATACATCATCACCTACATGGACCTTTTCGCTCCCATTCCAGACCCAATTGTCCGGATCAGGGCGCTCTGGCTTCTCGATAGGTGGCTGAAGCGTATCTATCCTGTCATAATTAAACATGAGCGTACACCTTCCCGAGCTCGAGGACCCGCTTCACATATCTAGCCTTGGATTCTAAACCTAGATCCAATAATTCATTTTTTTCTTCATGGTTGGCCAACAGCCACACCCGATTTTCAAGCTCGACTCTCGTCATCTTCTTTTACCTCTTCCTTCGCTTCTTCTACTTCTTTGACCATAGTCTTCTTCAAGCGAGCTGTTGCTTCGTCAACCGATTTGCCTTTTAGGACATCATCCAAAAGATGGCTTGCGACATGCATCGCCTGAGCTTTCGCTTTGGCTGTTTCGTTGTCTGGGAAAAGGCCTATTTCTTGTCCGAGTAAAAAGGCAAGGCTGAAATCGTGCATTTCTCTCTGCAGTTGTTTTACTTGGTTAAGTGTTCGTTGTGCTTTAAACATATTATTTCTCCTTTGCGGCCAACAGCTCTTGATAGAGTTTTAGCAATTTTCCTTGACGTTGCCATTCATCAAAAAGGTGTCTGTACGCCTTTCGAGTCTCTATCAAGTCGTCGTTTAGTTCAATTGCCAACGATCGCCAGCGCTCGGCTTCATCTGGTAGAGTGAGAACCTCTGGCTCTTCTGTGAAAAAGTAATTTTTAATTTTGTCAATCAACCTCATTGATTAAATCCTTTCTGTATAGACGCCGACAGTCTTGTCGGTAGCTTTTTTATTTCGCTAGTAACCCAAGTGGTTTTTAAATAGCTGTTTTTTGCCAATTCCTGTGATACCAATCAATAACTGCATCTCGTGGATATTTCTCACGCTTTCCTTCGATTCTCGGAAAATCCTTGTGGCAGTTAAAACGCGAATCGAATGTACCTGTATCCCTCGTACCCAGAAGCATTTCTGAGCATTGAGACTTATTCAGCTCCATCGGAAAGCGCCTTGTTTCGTCGGTCACAATCGTCATGACCTTAAGCGTTCTATCCATCAATCCAGCTTCAAACTGGTCTAATAATTGATTCATTAAGTCATTCATGGTATAATCCTCTCGTAGAATATTTTGTTGTGCGCCTGATTGCCGTCAGGTGCTTTTATTTTTAGGTTATATAGATGCTTCCATTTGCCGCATAATACATCAGCTCGTTCATCTTATTTACAAACCGTTCGTCTGCCGTGACCAGCAACCGTTCTTTAAGTGGGGTTGATAGCCCATAAAATTGGCTTTCAAACTGTGCGATGGTCTGCTTGCGTTCCTCAGTAGTCACTTGCTGACGAGGAGCGCCTTGATTTTGTGTCATCACTAAATTTAAATGCATTGGTTTTCATGTTTCCTTTCGTTATTCTGTCAACGAGGCTCTTCTCGTAGAGTTTCTTCAAGTGAGCTCCGCCGTAATTAGTTGTGATAATTGTATTCGTCCTGTTTTCAAGTATTTGATACAGGACTTTCTGCACCCAGTTATTGCCTTGTTTTATATCATCACCCACGCTTGACTCTTTTCCAATATCGTCTAATATTAGATAATCGACTTTCTGCAGGAATTGGATTGTCTGTCTCTCTTCCCACTTGGAATCCTTGTATCTAAAGGCGTCCTTCATCCGTGAGAACATTTCAATCGTTGGCATATACACGACCGAGCGCTTTAGCTGAAACTTCTGGAAACTCTCGTTTAAGGTTTTAGCTATCCCGACGGCCAGATGGCTCTTGCCAACTCCGGGCGGCCCGCTGATAATCGTATTCCCCTCATAACGCTCTTTCACATAGTCCAGAGTCGCGCGCTTTGCAAAATTAACAGCTTCAGCATCCTGGTCTGTATGAATTTCAAAGTTTCCAATTGTCGCATCTTTCAAATCATTCGGGATGATGCTCTCTTGCATAAAGAGCGAGTACGACCTCGTATCTCTGATTTGTGCTTCAGCCTGTGCCAACTGCTCACTTGCATTGTCATTGATTGTCTCTTGCATGCACTCTGGACAATAAGTCAACACGTTCTTTGTGCAAGGATTGACCGAGCGCCACATATAGACTCCAGCATGCTTTGGGCATTGTTCCCTTAATGTCTCGATTTGAGAAGCTCTAGTTTGTAGCTCTTTACTCGAAAATGCTAGCATAGATTCTCCTCTCTAAAATCCAAGTTGTGGGTCGTAGCCGTCATCAGATAGTCTTGATACTCCTGATGTACTATTAAGCCGCTTAGGTTTCTGTCTATTTTCGACTAATTCGACTGTTACAAGACCTTTCTGCTTCCAATCTCTCAAAATGCTGCTGAGATACTTAAAATAAGGCTTGCCGTTCCCTACGCATTCTTTGATTGCTAGTTTGATAACCTCTTTGCTGTGATCTTGCAGAAAGTCTTTCAAGTCCTCAATCTCAAAAGGGGTTGGAAATCTACCAAACTCCGAAAAAATCCAATCGTGAACAATTCCTAAGTCATTTTCTGCGGGTGCGTCCTCTATACTATATAGAGTATTAGCACCAGCACCATCTGGTTCACTCAGTCTTGATATATTAGTCTTGATATTATCAGTCTTGATTGGGTCAATATTTTTTACTTCTTGAAGTAAAGTTTTTTTACTTCCGTGGTCAATATTTTTTACTTCTTGAAGTAAAGTTTTTTTACTTCCAGAAATGTATAACCTGTTTGGTTTGTTCACGCCTTGCCGAAACTCTCTAAGCAATCCCATGTCAGCAAGTTCTTTTTTGGCTGATATAATTGTCGGTTTACTACAATTAAGTTTTTCCATAAGTTGCTCATTCGTATAATAGACGAAAACATCACCTTTTTCGTCAAACCATTTGTTTTGAATTGACAGTGTACGTCGGTCAAAAAGAAACATATATATCTGCTTTGCTTTGTCGCTCAGCACATTATAAGGCGGCTCATAAAGCCATTGTGGCATCTGATAGAAAGCGTTGTTCTTTACTTCACTTATTTTCAATCATTGTTTCTCCTTTCTAAATTCATCCAAGCTGACTTCCAGTGCATCAGCTATTTTGCACATATTCGGCCAAGAAAGATACTTAACCTTTCCTGTCTTTAAGTCAGAAAAGAAACTACGATTAACTCCAGCCATTTTAGATAACTGACTGCCATTTAAATTTCTTTCCTGCATGATTTTATTCAATTGTTCCCACATTTCTACACCTCACACACTATATGTTGTGATTCAAATGTATTTATCTAACAACATGTTGTGTTTTTCTGTCTGTTATGCTATAATCTTTCTTGACTAAGACCTCTCGCCGTTTTAGTCACAAATCTAACAGAAAGGAGATTGCTTATGGCAAAAAATACAAAACAAACCTCAGCTAAAGTCGCCACCAAAGCAAGTAAGGCTCTTCGTGACGGGCGTTCTTCTGCTCGAACAAAGTCTATTGCTGGGTCGGCACTTTCACAGACTCGTAAAAAGTAATACGATATAGTCTGAGTTTAAAATATAGCTTTTTCCTTTTTCAGAAACTTTTATAAGATTCTGGTCCGGGAAAAGCTTTTTTATTTCTTCAGGTACTTCTTGAATATCACACTCCCCGAAAGAAATTTCTGAGTCTATCGTTGTAATTCCGCCGATTTTCATTTCACGCGCTTCCTTTCTGATCCGACAAACATCCCTGATTAAGGAATTTATTGATAAAATATTGCTGGCCCTTACCAGTGACCTTACTTGTCTTATTGATACTGATATGACCGTCAGCGTGCTGGATATTCGTTTCTTTGATTTCAAACAAACCTAATTCCATTGACTTCTGAGTGGGCATGTTCCAACTGGCACCACGCTTTTTTATTAAATAACCATTGTCACGTAGCCAGCTAAACAAGCGATTTGCTCCGATTTTGAAACCATTCTGACTGATGAGCTTGGCTAGGTCTCCAACCAAGATAGATGTGTGACTAGCGCTCACTGCGTCAGCAAATAGCACCTTAGGACGGTCAGCCTCAATCTGCGTCTCCAGTTTATGAATCTTCTTATCCGCCATGAGCAAGGCTCTTGCCATAATCTTCTCAGGGCTGTTGAAGTCTTTCTCTACTTGGATGAAGTATTGTCGAACCTGTTTGCCTCGCTCCGTTCGCTGGATCATAGCTATTTCTTTGGCCATGTCTAGCTTGATGATGTGGTCAGTTGTGTTTTGACCTGTTGAGGAGGTGAGACATTTTTGGGTCACCTTTAAAAAGTCCTCGTTTTCATTAAAGCCGTATTCAGTCATGCGACCAAACCACTTCTTATATTCTGTTTTGACTTCCAGAGCCTCGTGTAGTTGTCTACCTGACACTACTGGCTCATGGTTATCATTCAAGTCAATTTTTATAATTTCGTTCATAATGTCTCTTTCTAAACACGTTTAAACCGTGTTGTTTGGTAAAAAAATAATATCGTTATAGTTAATGCGATAAAGATTTTCAATCTTATTAATATCCAGAACATCTGGAAAGCTTTTGCCAGATTCCCACTTGCTTAATGTGGAAGGGGATATTCCTAGAGCCTTCGCTGCCACTTCCTGCGTCAGATTATCTCGCACTCTTAACATTTTTAATGTCATTTTCGGCACGTTCCTACCTCCTTATTTTTCTATTTGTTCCTCGCGATTCTGCTATAATAAAAGCAGAAAGGAGGTGAATATTATGAATCTAAATCAAATTAGGATATTAGAAGCTAGCTATGCGTATCTTGTTTCAAAAACTAATTCAGAAGTCGAAAAAACTTTAAAATCTGAAAATCTCATTTTTAGCTATGAAAATAAATTGTATAAATTCAAAACATATCAAGCAAAGTCAGATAATTATACTTTTATCGACTACAGCCTTGGCATGTTTGAACTAGATCATGAATCCCATGAAATACCTATCTATGATTTATATAAATCTTTTGACTTCAAAGAGAACGAACTAAGTATTCTTAGTTATATTTCAGATACAGATGTTGCTCGTTCTCAAATTTTCAAACTTTTGAATCGTATTGATTTTGCTTATTTGGAAGAAAAATATTCAAAGTTGAAGACTGATAGCTATGCTTACAATGTGCACATCTTGGAAGTTGATAAATTATTCCCAGTTTATAAATTTCCAGAATTGGCATCATTCGACCTTGTCGGTATTGCTTAACATAGCCCGACTTTCAATTTCACCTTGAAAGTGAAATGATTCCAGCTCATGAGCTATTTCGTTTAGCTCGTGGGCTTTTTGATTGAATTTTTCAACCAATAAACGAAATTTGTCCGCATTGGCTACTTTGACAATTACATTAATTTTATTAAGTTCCATCTCCCGTCACCCCCTTTCAAATATGGTATAATCAAAATAAAATGATTGGAGAAAAACATGACTGAAAAAATTTGTTTTATCGTAACTGCCATTGGTGAATCTGGAACACCTACCAGAGAGCGAGCTGACAATGTATATAAATATCTTATCGCCCCTGTTTGTGAAGAACTTGGTTATAAGCCTGTACGTGTTGACCACGTAAATGCGGTAGATAACATCAACGCTACAATTATCAATTACCTTAAAACTGCTCCTATGGTTATAGCAGATATGACAGACCATAATCCCAACGCATTCTACGAGTTAGGTTTCAGACAGGCGCTTGAACTTCCACTAGTTCCAATCATAAAAGTAGGAGGAAATCTTTCTTTTGATGTTATGACGACTCGTACCGTTTTCTATGATACAGATGTAGCAAAAATCGAAGAGTCTAAAGAGAATTTAAAAGCTAAAATACAAAGTTTTGAAAACTTCGAAATGCCTGAAAGTCGTATTGAAAGAAGTCTTACACTTGATGATCTCAATGATAATCTAAGCAAAAAGTTAAATAAAATATTAAATCTGTTAGAAAAGCAACAGTCTTATTCTTCTCTCGTACCCAAGTATGATTTTAATGCAGAGCCAACAATAAGCGCCCATCACTCAATTAAGCAAGCACTTCTAAATCAAGTCAATCAGACTCACAGCCGTCCATTATTCCCCGAAGATAAGAAATAGCTAGCTCTTGCTGGCTTTGAAGTTCAACAACCTCAGCAACTTTTTGATTTATAAGTCTAACCGTCCTCAATACTTCATTGAGGGCTGTTTTTTCTAGTTCATTCATCTTTCTTCTCCTTTCTCTTTTGTTCTTAGCTTTGTTATTTCCTTAAGCTTGACCATATTTTAACACGGTTAAACCGTGTTGTCAACACGAAATTTAAGTTTTTTTCATTTTTTTAATATTTTTTTGATAAAAATACGGTTTTTCCGTTATAGTGTGTTATAATATATAGTAGGAGGTGAGACGTATGACTAACTCGCTGGGAAATAAAAAAATAATGGCAAACAATATACGCAGACACTTAGATAGCTTGGGGCTCAACGTCAAAGATTTTGCCGCTCTGATGAATTTTAAATATACCACTGTTTTAGATTGGGTTAATGCCAAAACTTATCCCCGAATCGATAAAATAGAATTAATGGCTAATTATTTTAAGGTCGATAAATCAGATTTAGTAGAACGGTATACCCCCTCCACCTCTCTTCTACAACAAATTAACGACACAGTGGTACGATTAACCCCGTCCAATCAAAAAATCGTGCTACAGACGTCTGAGGAACTTTTGGAAAATCAAAACGAAGAAGAAACGAAGATAAACGAAGTATCGGAAGTCATTCAACTCTACAGCTACGACTATTACGACCACCCGGCTTCTGCAGGTACTGGGCAGTATTTGAACGATGTACGAGTTGAACAGATTGAGTTGCCAGTAGATGTAGATGCTGACTTTGTTATCCCAATCAAAGGGGACTCTATGGAGCCAGACTATCACGATGGCGACCTGGTATTCATTCAGACAAGCGTCGAGTTAAATGATGGAGTTATCGGAGTATTTAGCTATAACGGTGATGGCTATATCAAGCAGCTAGTGATTGACAAAGAACAGGCTTACCTACACAGCTTGAACCCTGCGTACAAGGATATGCCAATCACTCCAGAAACAGACTTCCGAATTATCGGCGAAGTCGTGGATTTGTATAGAGAAAAATAAAAAACCACTACCTCATCAGTAGTGGCTAAAGAATAATACTTGAATTTAATTAGTTAAAAAATGTGCAACCACTGAACCACAATAAAAGCTGAGGAGGTTTATTTATGCAGCAAGAAAGCAAAGCTTTAGGCATTTTAGCTATTGTCTTCGGAGCAATTGCTCTGGTTGGATCGTGGATCCCTATTATTAACAATCTATCGTTTCTAATCGGTATCCTTGGTCTTGTACTTGGAGTTATCGGTCTTATTGTAAATCGAAAAAAACAAAAGACCATGGCTATTGTTGGCTCTGTTATCTCTATTTTATCTCTCATAATCGTTATTGCTACTCAATCATTCTACTCTCGTGCAATCGATGAAGCTAGCAAATCTTATGAGTCTGCAGCAAGCTCTGCAAGCTCCTCTATCGAATCGTCACAAAAAGAAGAAGATGCAAAGTTCAATTGGACAAAAGAACAATTCGACGCTCTTAAAGAAGGTGACATTGCCAATAACGGCGCAGGCGGAACAAAATATGACGATGTTATCCGTGACCACGGCAAACCAACTGACGAAAATACCACTACTATTAGCGATCACGAAAGCAAAACGATCACATATACTTCGGCAGGAAGCAAATTTCAATCAGTTATTTTGACCTTTGCGAAGCAAGAAGACGGATCTTTTCTTCTGACAGTTAAAATTTCAAATGGATTAGAATAAAATAAAAATCCCCACGCTTTGCTTTGGCCAGCAGCGTGAGGACTGAGTTAGTATAGCAAAAAAGCATTCAAAAGCCTCTTTTACTATACCCATTTTATCAGAAAATGAGGTGAAAAACAATGGCGTACTTTAGAAAAAGGGATAACGGTTGGGAATATCGCATCTCTTACAAAGGGCCTGACGGCAAGTATAAGCAGAAATCAAAAAGTGGATTCAAAACCAAAAAACTAGCTCAAGCTGCAGCAAGGGAGGTAGAGGATAACCTATCCGAGAATATCCTAACAGACAAAGACGTCACGCTTTATGATTTTGTCAAAACGTGGTCCGATGTTTATAAGCGACCACACGTCAAGGATAAGACTTGGGATACTTACACCAAAAACCTCAAACACATCAAGACCTATTTTGGAGATTTGAAAGTAAAGGACATCACTCCGCTCTATTATCAAAAAAGACTTAATGAATTTGGTGAGAAATACGCCCAGGAAACCCTCGAGAAATTCCACTATCAAATCAAGGGAGCTTTGAAAGTAGCAGTCAGAGAGCAAGTGATCAGCTACAATTTTGCCGAAGATGCCAAAGTCAAATCTCAGATAGAAACTAGGTCGGAGGATAACGACTTTTTAGAAGAGAGCGAATATAAGGCTCTAATAGCCTCTACACGTTCCAATATACAGTACGTGTCTTATTTCACCCTCTACCTGCTTTCCGTCACTGGTATGCGTTTCTCTGAGGCTCTGGGGCTAACCTGGAATGATATAGACTTCGACAAAGGAATTATTGACATCAACAAGGGATTTGACTACTCAAAAACTCAAGATTTCGGAGATTTGAAAAACGAGAGCTCAAAAAGAAAAATCCCGATCGACAGGATCACAATCGAGACTTTAAAAACTTATAAAAAAGAACACTGGCAGGCCAATATTAAAAACAGGGTATGTTTTGGCGTTTCAAACTCGGCTTGTAACAAGCTTATTAAAAAACTGGTAGGCAGACCTGTCAGAAACCACAGTCTAAGGCATACCTACGCTTCTTACCTGATATTCAAAGGAATTGATATTGTGACCATATCGAAGCTATTAGGTCATGAAAGCCCAGATATAACCCTAAAGGTCTACTCGCACCAGATGGAAGCCCTGGCAGATAAAAACTTTGAGCAAATAAAAGAAATATTCCTGACCGCTTAAATTTGGGGCGAATTTGGGGCGAAACCCCCACAAAGCCCGATAAATCAATAGCTTTTAATCCGTCTACCGCCTTTTTTATCGGTTTAAATCCGACTTTATACTAACCAAAAGCCTGAAAAATCAGGCTTTTTTGTTTGTCTTTTTTACGTATTGGTCAAGTTTAATGAATTGCAATGAGAGCAGAAACACCATTCTTTGTCTAAGCATCTCAGCGCTGCTAACAAAAAAGAGCGGAAAATGTTTTCCGACTCCTTTTCATGCATTCAAAAATTATAATTCAGCAATTTGGCTCAGGTTGACTTCGGCCACTGTGTCATTTCCAAACATAGAGATAATCATCTTGACCTTATTATTGTCAATTTCCGTGATTTTGCCAGTATAGTTAGCGAAGGCACCGTCAATGATGCGAACTGTATCGCCTACTTTGACATTCAAGTCAAATTCTTGAACCGTTTGTCCCATAGAAATGAGGATGTTACGGATTTCTTCCTCCAAGAGTGGCGTTGGTTTCGAACGGTTTCCGTGTGAACCTACAAATCCAGTTACGTTTGGTGTATTCCGCACGACAAACCAAGCTTCGTCCGTCATGACCATCTCAACCAATACATAACCTGGGAAGCGGTTTTCTTCGACTTCCTTGCTCTTGCCGTTTTTCTCGACTTGCACGGTCTGAGTCGGAATTTCCACGCGCAGGATATTTTCCAGCATATTATAGGTCTGAGCGCGCTGCAAGAGATTTTCCTTCACCTTATTTTCATAGCCTGAGTAGGTTTGCAGTACAAACCAGCCTTTATCAAAACTGTCCATGTTTTGTCCTTTCCTAAATAAAAAAGCCTAGGGCTTCTGCTTGATATCTAGCCTTATTATACCATAAAATCTAAAATTACAAAGCATTTTGATAAATATTTTGCAGACAAATGAGAGTGAGACAGAAATCGGTAATTCGTTAGAATTCGATTTCGTCGTCTCACCTCCGCACAGTTGAGTAGGGCTGTAAAAGCTGATGAAATCAGCCTAGTAGAGCCCACTCAACCACTGCGTCTTGCTCGACAATCCAAAGACAATTGAGAGGCTAGGACTTTTGTCCCAGCCTCATCTTACCCTACTTACATCACTTAGTTATTATGCACCCGATTCATGTATTCGGTATAGGATTCCGTTTGCATCAGTTCCTTGGCATTTTTGACCCGCTCGGCAGTCGGGGGCTTCACCCCTTCCAGTGAATAAGGAATGCCCAGCTCCCGCCATTTAAACTCTCCCATCGTATGGTAAGGAAGGATTTCAAACTTATCAACGTTCTTGAGTGTTTTGACAAATTTACCTAGCTCAATCAAATCATCATCACGGTCCGTCAAGCCTGGCACCAGAACGTGTCGAATCCACACTGGCTTCCCAATATCTGAGAGGTATTTTGCACAGGCCAAGATGTTTTTATTCGTCTGGCTGGTCACGATTCTATGCTGTGCTTCATCAATTTCCTTGATATCCAGCAAAACCAAATCCGTCACCGCCATCAGTTTATTAAACTTTTCTAGGTAACGAGGTGTGTTTCTAAAAGGCAGAGCGCAAGTATCCAGCGTACAATGAATCCCCAGTTCTTTGGCCTTAGTAAAGAAGGCAATCAAAAAGTCGATTTGCAGAAGTGCTTCTCCCCCGCTGACGGTGATGCCACCTTTATTACCCCAGAAACCTTTGTAACGAAGAGCTTCTTGTAGGACATCATCCACGGTCCGCAACTGAGATTTATTAGTCTCCATCTCCCAAGTATCTGGATTGTGGCAATATTGACAACGCATATGACAGCCCTGCAAAAAGACGATGAAGCGGATACCAGGTCCATCCACAGCCCCAAAGCTCTCCGTAGAGTGCACCATTCCCGTTACTTTCCCATAATCAATAGCTTCTTCAACCATAATAACCCTCTTGCACTTGAAAACGTTTTATTTTATCTATATTATACCACGATTTGACTAAAAATAGATAGATTCTACCTATTTTTTAGAAAACAAACTGTTTTTCAATTTCATTTTCATTGTGTTACAACAGATAGAGTTTTTCTAAAAACTACCACTCTCCGTTTCCATCTGTCTCCATAAAAAAAGCCGCCCTAGGGGCGACCTTTTCGGAGATTGTTATGAAAAAAAGGTGTGGAACTATAGCCATAACAGCTGCTCATCTGTTAAACTAAAGTATTCCTTCTATCAAATAAAGTTAAGAGGTCTTCATTTGATGCTTCTAGTATACTGCACCATACTTAAAAGAAGCTTAAGCTGGTTTTAAACATTATTTTACCAGAATAGCTAAGGTTTCGTATGGCTGCAGGGTCATGGTCGTTGCTACCATTGGCTCCTCATAATTCGAAATCAGTACCTGTCTAATTTGATAATATCTAAAAATGCTCTATCTGCTATCTCTCCGACGGCCGCCAGTTTCAATACACGGAAAGCCGACACAAATTAGATAAATTTCGCTTTGTAGATTTTGCTACACGGCAAAAAGAATGAAGTCGCTGATGCAGCGAGCATCAAAAATCTCCTCTGTCAGCTAAAATCTAGCGATCAGAGGAGTTTTCCTGTTCTTTGGTTTATTTTTTAGTTTTTTATATTTAGGAGATGATATGTAAAATTAATGAAATTCTTATACGAGAATCTATTTCTTGCTTCTATTGCTACTACTGGTTAGGCTACTTATTTGAGCTTGGAGCGGATGAATGATTCCTTATAATTTACTTTAACTTTATATGTCATTGGACTGCCCTCATTTCTTATTTGTTGAGACTAGTATAAGACTCTCAGCTTAAGCATTCCTTATAAAAATCTTTCGGAAAACTTAAAAAGAAGCTGAATTATTTTTCAGCTTCTTCACTTTCTTCAATGATTTCAGATATTTCCACTTTTACCTTAGTGACACGGCCATTTTTAACCTTGTCATTGGTCAAAATCAGTTTTTTATTCTGGCTTTCCACTTCATAGCTGAGCCGCTCTGTTGGATTTGGAATGGTGCCAACACCAGTCAGATAATAACCAGCAATGGTGTCCACATCATCACTATCGATTTCAACTTCAAAGTATTCATTAAAGTCATTGAGGGTCATTGTTCCTAAAACAATGTAGGTATTCTCACCGATTTCATGAACTTCGATGGCAACCTTGTCTGTCTCATCGTCAATCTCACCGACAATCTCCTCCAAGAGGTCTTCCAGTGTAACCAAACCTGCCATACCGCCATATTCATCCAGCAGAATCGCCATTTGATTTTGGGTATTACGGAGAGATTTGAGCAAATCATCCACAAAAATCGTTTCAGGGACAAAGAGTGGCTCCTGCAGAATCTTACGGAGGTTTAGATTGTCGAATCCATTGGCGAAGGCTTCATTTAGCAATCGTTTGGTATGAATCAAGCCAATCACATTGTCCTTATCGCCATCATAGACAGGAATCCGCGAAAAACTCTGCTTGAGAATGCTTTTGATGATTTCTTGAGTATCGTCCTGAATATCCACCATAAAGGCATCCGTCCGCGGTACCATGAGTTCACGCGCCATCAGCTCATCCAGCGAGAAAATACCCTGCAACATTTCGATTTCGTCTGCATCCAGCGTCTCCTCGCTCTTAGTCAACATGTACTCAATCTCATCCCGCGTCATCTTTTCGTCTGCATCGTCGAACTGCATCGGCGTAATCCGACTAAGAAGATTAGTCGAAGCTGAGAGCAACCAAACGAAAGGACTGACGATTTTCCCTAGGAAGATAATCACAGGTGCGGTACGAATGGCTAAACTGTCCTTGAGATTCATGGCAATCC
>ERZ773099.305-NODE-305-length-43368-cov-16.545702_pt1 | contig 43368 bp, 35 predicted proteins | sample MGYA00511120_ERZ773099 | MGnify/ENA primary metagenome ERZ773099 (study PRJEB29015, sample SAMEA2738012) | human oral metagenome | biome: human oral; feature: human-associated habitat; material: dental | place: China | collected 2104 ... | reverse complement strand
ATCCTTTCCGGCCTCCTCCGACGAAATCCCGCAAACCCCTGTGAATAACCTTCAAGGAGGCGAGATGGCCGTCGATGTGACCACCCTGACCATCGAGGACATCAAAAGACGTCGTGCTGAGATCCACCGCATCATCGACACGCCGGAATTCAAAGAGCGGCGCATCGAGGGAGTACTTCTCCGACGCGAAGAGCTACTGCTGGAGGAACTCGAAGACCTGGACTATCTTCAATATGGACGAGTCGAAACTCACTGATCAGGCAAGGCAATTTGCCGAGGAAGTCCAAGACCTTCTTGCCAGAACAGTCTGCCCTAGCGTTGAACTCGATCTACAGGAGGCACCAACAGCCAGAGGATTATCTGTCGTCATTAGAATCACGAAACGAGAATCTAACGGGTGCCGCTCTTGCTATCTCACCGTTGAGAATATACCACTTCTCGAACTGGAGATCTCCTACCGCATTTTCCTCGAAAGGAAACTACGTTATCTTCGAGTGGAAGAGTCGCATTTTCAGATCCAGACAACCAAAGGACGCCCACTTTTCCGATACGATTACGTATCACATCCCGAGTCACCCGCAATACCAGTAGCCCACATTCAGATCCACGCGCATCGCGACGAACTATTGCACGCGATGTATGTTTCCAACAAGTCTCGCTCCAAAAGGAGCAAGAAAAAAGATCTCGATCCAGCTTCACCCCGTGGTCTTCACATGATCCACTTCCCCTTAGGTGGAGCCCGCTTTCGCCCCTGCCTGGAAGACGTCATCGAATTAGTCATCCATGAATTCGGAGTGGACGCACAACCCGGCTGGGAAGAATGCGTCGCGAGTGGCCGGATCGCGTGGCGCCACATTCAGTTGGCGGCAGCCGTGCGCGATGATCCGGATACGGCCCGTCGCACGCTTGAGGCACTGGACAAGGAATCCAACGCCACTAACGAAAAACAACTATCCAGGTTCTGAGCCCTCATACGGCCTCGATACCGTAAGAAGCTCATCGCACCATTCCCCATCAACGCCGATCCGCGCAGCACTCGCATGAGCGCCTTGCTGAGGCGCTGAAGGATGCCGGGAAGCCGCTGGGTCACCGCCAACCAGAACAGGTCATCGTTCATGTCCCGGTATCCTGCGTGTGCGGCAATATTGCGTGTTGTCCGAATCGCCGCACATGCTCCGCCATGGACCGCCGCGCAGTCTCAGCGACCACCGGCCACTCACAATGCCACCGCCTCCAGGAGCGAGTCGCCCAGACGACCCTCCTGCGCCGCTGTCGACTGATCTGAGATCGCCTCGACAGTGAAGCCCGTCAACTCCCCCACGGCCTGGCAGAAGAGGGCCACGTCGAATAGATCGGTTCCATCACGCGGGGTGAAGACGAGATCGATATCGCTATGGAATCCGTCCGATCCCGTGAGCACAGACCCGAATACTCTCAGATTCTCCAGGCCATGAGCCAGGGCGATCCCCGGATGGCTGCCGCGTGCGCCGCCAATGCCAGCGAAGTACGGTAATCGGCGGCCTTGAGAATTCGCTCCAGCATCTCAGGCGACACCGCCCGCGCGCCCCGCTCGATCTGGGCAAGACTCGGCTGTGCGATCCCGACGCGCCCAGCGAGCTCGGCCTGCGTCAAGCCCGTATCAACACGCGCCGCCCGCACCAGAACAGGCGCCTCCTCGACCCTGAAACGCCCCATGCACCCACGATATAACACCACTGCTACGACGAACTGTGAGGAGCCGGGTACGTTGCCTGCCCGAGCCGAGTTACAGGTGCTTGAGCGCCTCGCGTCGACTCAGCGGGGACAGGCCCGGGTGGTTCTCGACGAAGGCCCGCACCCAGGGGCCGTCGGTGCGGGCGTAGTCGCGCAGCGCCCAGCCAATCGCCTTACGGATGAAGAACTCGACATCGCCCTGATTGGCCTCAATAACGTCGCCGAGCAGAGACAGATCAGTGCGCTCCTTGTGCTGGAGCTGGCAAATGATCGCACTGCGACGCACCCACAGGTCCACATCCGTCGCCCAAGCGCGCATACGGGCGGCCGCGCCTGGATGCGCCAAAACCACGAGTCCGACGGCGTGCGAAGTCTCGTCCACCAGGTCCCACCACGCCCCGGAGCGCAGCAGATGCTCGTACAGGTCGAGGGACTCAAGGCGGTTGGCGTGCGGCGCGGAATGCTTGGAGCGGATAATGGCCAGAACCGCGAACCGCTCCTCCCGGCGTTCGGCGGCGTCCCACACCCGGCGCAGCACGGCCTCCCAGCTGGCGGCATCGCGCCACAGGGCGGGATAGGAGGCGGCGGTCGCCCGAGCGATGCGCCGGGTCTGCGGGACGCCGACGCCGTACATCTCCATGGCGGACTTCAGGTAGCAGCGCTGCTGCTCGGCACGGGCCGGATCGCCAGCGGCAGCCAAGGCCGTACGCAGCGCTGCCCGTAACGCGACGGCCTCCTCGTCCATCTCCTCCATGATTTCCAAGTCAACCACGACCGCACCCGTATCAGCCGACAGAATCACCAGACACTCGATGGGGCTGTTCGACCCGCTGCTGAAGACGGTCGCCCGCACGGAATCGGCGGGCTTCGACCCCGGGTTGTGGACACGACTCCTGGTAAGCACGGCACCGGTCGATCGCGTCGAGAATGTCCCGCAGCCTGTCAGGAACCGCCCGGCTCACAACGCCACCGCCTCCGCCAGCGCCTCCCGCGAGACCACATCGCGGAGCACGACTGGGGCGAGGACGTCGACCGGGCGGCCGAGCACACGGCGCAGCCCCTCGGTAAGACCGGCGATCCGCATGAGTGTGCGCCGGTGAGGGTCATCAAGGTCAACGAGGATATCGATGTCCGACCACGGGCCGGCGTCGCCCCGTGCGACCGAGCCGAAAAGCCGCGGATTTGAGGCGCCATAGCGCACAAGGAGCGCATCAAGCTCATCGCGGTGTGCCGCCAGCGCCTCACGCGCCTCAAGGCTCTCGGCAGTGGGGATCATGGCCTCAGTGTCCCAAATGCGCGGCCCCTTGCCCAGCACGAGTCATCAAACCCGAATCCCAGTCCCACCGAAGCTGGCGCGCAGCCGGGCGTAGTGCTCGTCAGCATCCATCAGCTCGACGGAACCGGCGCCTGTCTCCGTCCCGAAGGGCCGCGTCAAGCCCGTGCGGCACTCTCCGGTCAGGCACTCTCAGTGACGGCCCGCAGGTAGCGGTCGCGGCCGGTGAGGTCCGCCCCGGTGACCGCCTGCCCGAAGCCGGCGGCGAGGGCGGCCCCGCGCAGCGCGGCTCCCTGCCCGGGGTCGTGCTCCATGACCAGAACGCCGCCGGGGCGCAGGAGGGCCGCCGCCCGTCTCACGACGGCGAGAGGCACCGCCAACCCGTCGGCTCCCCCGCCGTAGAGGGCCAGGTCCGGGTCATACCGCTCGGTCTCCTCATCCTCCACGGCCCCGGCGGGCACATACGGCGGATTGGACACGACGACGTCGGCCAACCTGTCCAGCTTGGCGAACGCGGAGGGCGCAGTGGCGTCGGCCCGCAGGACGCGTACTCGCCCGGGCGCGTGACGCCGGCAGTTCTCGCGCGCCAGGTCCACTGCGGCAGGGTCGATCTCGACGGCGATCACCTGCGCCCCCGGCACCTCTGCGGCGAGCGCGACGGCGATCGCCCCGGAGCCGGTGCACAGGTCGACCACGAGCGGCCGCCTTCCCGACTCCTCAACCGCCTGAGCAGCCCCGACCGCTGCACCCGCGACGACCTCCGTCTCGGGGCGGACAATGAACACGCCGGGCCGGCAGACCAGCTCCAGGCCCCGGAACCACATGCGTCCCGTGAGGTGCTGGAGCGGTACCCGTGCCGCCCGCTGCTCAACCAGCGCGAGGAACCGGCCAACCTGCTCGGCGCTGGCCCCCTCGCACATGACCAGCGACGTCCCCACCACATGCTCAGCCAGCACTCGGGCATTATTGTCAGGCGACCCCACGCCTGCCGCTCTCAGAGCCTGCCCAGCGTCGTGGACCAGGCGGCGAAACGCATGCCGGTCCAGCGGCCGGGCCCTCACTCCTGGCCGCCAACAGCCGCCAGGCGCTCGGCCTCATCCATGGCGATGGCCGAGGCGATAACCGGCCCCAAGTCGCCGTCCAGGACGGCGTCAAGGTTGTAGGCCTTAAAGCCGGTGCGGTGATCGGCGATCCGGTTCTCCGGGAAGTTGTAGGTGCGGATGCGCTCGCTTCTGTCCACGGTGCGCACCTGGCTGCGACGCGCTTCAGCGGCCTGGGCGGCGGCCTCGGCCGCCCGCTCGGCCAGCAGCCGGGCCCGCAGAACGCGCAGGGCGGCCTCCTTGTTCTGCAGCTGGGACTTCTCATTCTGCATTGAGACCACGATACCGGTGGGCAGGTGGGTCAGGCGCACGGCGGAGTCGGTGGTGTTGACCGACTGTCCTCCGGGCCCGGAGGAGCGGAAGACGTCAATGCGCAGGTCTGCGGGGTCGATCTCCAGTTCACCCGGGTCGTCGGCCTCGGGCATGACCAGCACCCCGGCGGCCGAGGTGTGGATGCGCCCCTGGCTCTCAGTGACGGGGACGCGCTGGACGCGGTGAACACCCCCCTCGTATTTCAGATGCGCCCATACTCCCTCCTGGGGCTCCACGGGTCCGCGCGTCTTGATGGCCAGGCGCACGTCCTTGTAACCGCCCAGGTCGGAGTCGGTGGCGCCGAGGACCTCCACGGCCCATCCTTGCCTCTCGGCGTAGCGGGTGTACATGCGAGCCAAGTCGGAGGCGAACAGAGCGGATTCCTCCCCGCCCTCCCCGGCTTTGACCTCGATAATGACATCTCGGGCGTCGTCGGGGTCGCGGGGCACGAGGACCTCGCGCAGGTGCTCGGCGGCCCGGTCGTGCTCAGCTCGTAGCACCGGAACTTCGGCGGCGAAGTCGATGTCCTGTTCAGCCAGTTCGACAGCATCAGCTAGATCCGCGTTGGCCGCCTCCCAGGCGCGGTAGGCGCTCACGATTCGCCCAAGCTCGGCGTAGCGGCGCCCCAGGCGACGCATGATCAGTGGGTCGGCGGCTGCGGGTCCCGCCATCTCGGCCTCAATGGCCGCGTGCTCCTCCAGCAGTGGGGCGGCGGCGGAGAAGTCTTCACTCACGTCTGTCAATCTTCCTCTGGCTCCTCTGTCTGCGGCTATGCGGTTCCGCGGCCTCCAGGAGGACGGTTCCGCGACGGTGCACGCCGGTGCGGGGGACGGCGTTAGGTTCCAATAGGTGCGTTGTGCTTCCCTATCCGCATACGACGACGCCGACGGCGCCCCCGTGAGGAGCGGTCCGTCGGCGTCGTGCAGGCTGTCTACTTGGTGCGCTTGCCGTAACGGGCCTCGAAACGGGCCACACGTCCGCCGGTGTCGAGGATCTTCTGCTTGCCGGTGTAGAAGGGATGGCAGGCTGAGCACACGTCCACGCGAATCTCACCGGTGGTGACAGTGGAGCGGGTTTGGAAGGTGTTGCCACAGGTGCACGTGACCACAGTGGGCACGTAGTCGGGGTGGATCCCCTGCTTCATGGGTATCTCCTTAAGCGGTCAGAGGGTCCGGGTCCTATGCGATTCGGCGTAGGTGAGCCGGAAACCAGGGGCGATTGTGCCACTCGCCCTGGGGACGCACAATATGGGCCCTGGTGATACTGCGCACTTCATTGGTGCGCGAAGATTCTTCTGCGGGCCGATCTTAGCTCAGTTCGATCGCTCAGTGCCCGGCCCTGTGTTCCCATGTGACCTGATTCTGGGCGTCTCCTCCAGCGTGATGCTCAGTGCCCGGCCCTGCGGCCCCATTGCTGGTTTCCTCCGCCACCACCAGGGGCAGGTGCCCTCTCGCCTCGGCGTGATCTCGTTGTTGCTCCAACCGGTGGGGCCCGGGACAACCGTTGTGGTTGTCCCGGGCCCCGCGTCTGGCTCGGCCGTCAGTGGTGAGGCCGGTCAGTGTGTCGTGCGCTCATGTGCGATATTTCAGGCGCGGCGACGGGCGCCACGCACTGCGAGCGCGCCAACGGCCATGAGGAACACGGAGACGACACCGAGGTTCACGGCCTGCGTGCCCGTCTGAGCCAGCTCGACGGTCTCCGCGGGCGCCGCCACGGGCTCAACAGGGGCCGCGGCGACGGGCTTGGGGGACACCGTCATCATGGGTGCGGGCAGGTCCACGGAAATCTGCTCGGCCTCGGCCGTGGAGGCGGCTTCACAGGTTGCCTTCTTGTGGCATTCGGCCATTACTTGCGCAGAGCCCTCGAAGTCCCAGTCGTATGCAGCCACGATTCTGTTGTCCGCGTTGATGAGGAGGAAGTCATAGCCTCGGGCCAGGGCCCCGACATTGGCGGTCATGAGGTACTGGACAACCCGCAGGTCACCGGCCTTGCCCGACAGCGGTATCGAACCGATGAGCTCTCCGTCGTCCCAGATCTCAAGGGTGTAGGAGCCGTCGACCTCGATCTTAACCGTGATCGTGAGCAGGCAGCCGTCACGGGTAATGGTGACAATGGAGGCATTGTGACGCAGGTTCGGGGGGACGCCGTAGGTATTACTAATGTCTACGAGCTCCCCATCCTTGGGGTCGGCGGCCGGGGCAGCGGCAGGAGGCGCGGCCGGAGCGGCTAGCGCGGCCGGGTCCTCGGCCACTGGCTCCTCAGCCACCGGGTCCTCAGCGGCTGGGTCCTCAGCCACTGGCTCCTCGGCGGCCGGCTCTTCAGCGGCCGGGTCCTCGGCGGCCGGCTCTTCAGCGGCCGGGTCCTCGGCCACTGGCTCCTCAGCCACCGGGTCCTCGGCCACTGGCTCCTCGGCGGCCGGCTCTTCAGCGGCCGGCTCTTCAGCGGCCGGGTCCTCGGCCACTGGCTCCTCAGCGGCCGGGTCCTCGGCGGCCGGCTCTTCGACGGCAGCTTCCTCTCCTTCGGCCTCAACGACAGGGGCGGCTGGGTCGACCGGTTCCTCCGCGGACGCCGGCGCCATGAGACAGCCGACGAGAAGAGCGGCGGCCGCACCAGTGATGATGCTTCGTCGCATGAAAACAGTCCTTTGCTCTGGGGTCAGGAACAGACTGGCGTGTCTGCGCCTTCCAGCACAGCAAAGAGGCAATGGCGTCCACAAGGACAAGAACTAGTCTATTTCCTGTCACAGACGTCACTTTCAGCTGTCGTAGGCTCTTATCCTCACGCACAACAGACCAAAGTCCTAACTGTATGAGGGGTGTCCGGCAGTTGTGGTCGAGGTGGTGCCTTTTTCACCAGCTGCCGGTCGGGTGCAGCGCCGCCGTCATCCCTACAGGGATGACGGCGGCGCCCACGACGGCCGGGCATTGGCCTGGCGCTGGCGGCGCCGGGAGCCGGGAGCCGGTTGCGGGGCCCAGGAGTCAGTCTTCGTCGCCCTCTGACTGCTGCATTGGGGCGGACTTGGCCAGGCTCATGAGGAACTCGGCGTTGGAATTGGTGTCCTTGAGTCGGCCCAGGACCATCTCAATGGCCGGCTGGACCTCCAGGCCTGCGAAAAGGCGGCGCAGTCTCCACATGATCTTGAGCTGGGCGGGGTCAATGAGCAGTTCCTCGCGGCGTGTGCCTGAGGCTGCAACATCCACGGCCGGGAAGATCCGCTTGTCCGCGAGCTGGCGGGAAAGCTTGAGCTCCATATTGCCAGTGCCCTTGAACTCCTCGAAGATGACCTCGTCCATCTTGGAGCCGGTTTCCACGAGGGCGGTGGCCAGGATGGTGAGGCTCCCCCCGTTCTCAACATTGCGCGCCGCCCCGAAGAAGCGCTTGGGCGGGTAGAGGGCCGCGGCATCCACGCCGCCGGAGAGAATGCGCCCGGAGACGGGGGCGGCCAGGTTGTAGGCGCGCCCGAGCCGGGTGATGGAGTCCAGGAGTACCACCACGTCCTGCCCGAGCTCGACCAGACGCTTGGCCCGCTCAATAGCCAACTCCGCGACAATGGTGTGGTCGGAGGCGGGGCGGTCGAAGGTGGAGGCAATGACCTCGCCCTTGACCGTGCGCTGCATGTCGGTGACTTCCTCGGGGCGCTCGTCGACGAGCACGACCATGAGGTGGGCTTCGGGGTTATTGACGGCGATTGCATTGGCTATCTGCTGCAAGACGATTGTCTTGCCCGCCTTGGGTGGGGAGACGATCAGGCCGCGCTGCCCCTTGCCAATGGGAGCCACCAGGTCCATGACCCGGGGGGTCAGGGCTTTAGGCGTGGTCTCCAGGCGCAACTGCTCCTGGGGATAGAGGGGCGTGAGCTTGGCGAACTCCGGACGGCGCTTGGCGCGCTCCGAATCCATACCGTTAATGGTCTCCACGCTGACCAGTGGATTGTATTTTTGGCGGTTGGCGCGGTTCTGGCGACGGTTGTTGCGCCCGCCACCGCCGCCGGGGTTGGAGGTCTCAGCGCCTTCGCGAACCCAGCCGGTCACGGCGTCACCGGGGCGCAGGCCGTTCTCCTTGATCTGCTGTCCGGAGACATAGACGTCCTTGGGGCCGGGCAGATATCCGGAGGTGCGCAGGTAGGCGTGGTTGGCGTCGTTGACGTCGAGGATGCCGGCGACGGGCAGAAGAACCTCCTCCTCGCGGGGCTGGTTGCGGTTCTGGCGGTTCTCGCCGCCCTCGCCGTCGCGCTCGAAACGGTCCCGGTCCCGGCCGCGTTTACGCCCCCGACGGCGCCGACCGCTGCGCCCCTCCTCCCCATTGGAGCTGTTGCGCTGCTCGTTGCGGGTGGATCGCTCGGCGGGCTCCAGGGCAGGGGTGCCCGTGGCGTCGGCAAGGTCGCGCATGAGGGCGGCCTTGGCGTCGAGGTGGTCCTCGGGGGTGTCGCTTTGAGGGCGGTCTTCGCCGGAGTTTCCCCGGCGTCGAGCACGACGTGAGCCCTCCACGTCACCACTGTTGCGCTCGTTGCGGGTGGGGAAGTTGTTCTCCTCACGGTTGGGTTGGCGGTGAGGCTCGCCCCCGGTTTGAGTGCGGTTGTCGTCTGCTTGGCTGTTCCCACCGCCTATTGCATCTATGGCGTTGTTCTCAGGTCTGGGGGCGCCAGCGGCAGCGGTGGCACGACGACGGCGCGGCCGGCCCTCGGAGCCTTGCTCGGCCGCCGGCGCCTCATTGGTGGGGGCAGGAGCGTCCAGGGTCTTAGGCGTCTCAGGAGGTATTGCCGCCGGATCGTCGTTGCGCGCGGGGGTATTGGCGGGTGGGGTGTTGGTGGAGGCGCCGCCGTCGCGGATGGCGGCGACGAGTTCGCTCTTGCGCATGCGGGAGATGCCCTTGAGCCCCATGGAAGTGGCGAGCTGCTGGAGCTCGACCAGGCGCATGGTGGACAGGGAGGGCTGGGCGCTGGAGGTCTCGGTCACGAGTGTCCTTACGGTGTGGTGAGCGCATATGACTGCGTTCGACAGGGGACTACCCCGGAAGAGTCACAGGGTGGAGTCATGCACCGCAGAGGCCAAGGTTCTTACTTGACCTGATGGCTTGGTGCTGACGGCGTTGCAGTGGGGCATGGCCGTCGATCCCCAGCATAGCAGGGACGCCGGAAGCGGGCATGTTAACTATTACGCGCTCAAAACTGCGCCATCAGGTTGGGCCTGAGAGTGAGGCCGGTGGCGACCTTCAGGTGAGTGGACCGGCCCGTCCCGCCCGCCTCGGTCCCGCCCACCTCAGCGGCCGGCCCGTCGGTCAGTGGGCGGCGCGAAGCAGCCCAGTCGCTGAGCCTCGCTGGGCTGACGCCGCCCGGCTCCGACACTTCATCATTAAAGAAACGAATGGTAGAAATTCGCGTAGCGCACGAGAATACGCTGGTTTATGTTGTCATCCCAGTCCGCCTCTATGCCGTACGCAACACGGGAATGACGGCGCATTGCCTGAGCGCGAAGGCCCGCTCCGCGACCATCCCGCGCCCACGCAAGACCGCGAAAGCAGCATCAAGGTTGGCGACCACCTCTGCGAAGGCCCGCGCCGACCCGGACGGGCACTAATCAGCCGCGCAGCCGCGGCGAAAACCCGTATCGCGCCATCCGGCGCCCGTTAAAGGATCTGCGCGCCGAGGATGTCAATACCGGGCTGGACCACCTGCCAGTTGTGGCGTTCCAAGGCGAAGCGGGTCTGCTGGCTGAGCAGGGCGAGCACCAGGACGGTGGGGCCGGCCCCTGAGATCACCGCCGGGTAGCCCTGCTCACGCAGCGAGTCCATGACCGCCATCGAGGCCGGCAGGACCTCACGGCGATATTCCTGGTGAAGGCGGTCCTCGGTGCCGGCCATGAGCAGGTCGGGGCGGCCCGCCAGGGCCAGCATGAGCACGGCGGCCCGGGAGGTATTGAACAGGGCGTCGGCGCGCGGCACCGAATCGGGCAGGACCTTACGGGCCTCCTCGGTGCTCAGGCGCGTGGACGGAGGCGGCACCAGGAGCGTGACGGGCAGACTGGAGTCAACCGGCATGGGGGCTGCCCGGGGGGAACCGTCGGCCTGGGTCCATGCCACGGTGGCACCGCCGAAGACGGCGGGCGCCACATTGTCGGGATGCCCCTCGAAGCCTGTGGCCAAGGCGAAGATGGCGTCGTCGTCGAGAGCCGCCGGCTCGGAGAGCAGGCCCCGGGCGAGCATGAGGCCGGCCACGGCCGCCGAGGCGGACGAGCCCATGCCGCCGCCGTGAGGAATGCGGTTGACGCAGCGCATCTCAAAACCGGCCTGGGGGGCGCCGGCGGCATCGAGTCCGGCGCGCAGGGCGCGGACCACGAGGTTGTCGTCGTCGGTGGGCACAATCCCCTCGCCCACACCCTCAACGGTGACATGGGTGGCGCCCACGACCGGGCGCGCCTCAACCTCGTCGTAGAAGCGGAAGGCCATGCCGAAGGAGTCGAAACCGGGGCCCATATTGGCGGTGGTGGCCGGGACCCGGACGGCGGCCGACTCATGGGCGAGCCTCATCTCACTGTCCCTCGACCCGCCGCACGGAGACGACCTCGCGCACACGCTCCTGGTTGGCCAGCGAGGCCACGGCGGCGTCAAGGTGGAACACCGAGGCGGGGTGGGTGACGATGGTGACAATGGCGTCGGAGCCGCCCACGTAGGCGCTCTGGCGCACTGAGTCAATGGACACGCCGTTGTCCGCGAAGACTCCGGCCACCTGCGCCAGGGAACCGGGGGCGTCGGCAACCTTGAGCTGAACCTGGTGGCGGGTAATGGCGGACTCGGGCCCCAGGATTGGCAGGTCCCGGTAAATGGACTCCCGGGGCGCCTGCCCCCCGTGGACACGGTGCGCGGCGGCGGCCACGACGTCGGACAGGACGGCGGAGGCGGTGGGGGCGCCGCCGGCGCCCTGACCGTAGAACATGAGCTGCCCGGCGGCCTCGGCCTCGACCAGGACCGCGTTGAAGGCGCCGTGGACGGCGGCCAGCGGGTGATGGGCGGGGACGAGGGCGGGGTGGACGCGCACGGAAATGCCGCGAGCATGGTCGTCCTCACGGCGCTGGGCAATGGCCAGGAGCTTGATCTCACAGCCCGAGGCGTGGGCTTCGCGGATGTCCTCGCCGGTGATATCGCGGATGCCCTCGACGGTGACGTCCTCTAAGCCCACCCGGGTGTGGAAGGCCAAGGAGGCGATAATGGCGGCCTTGGCGGCGGCATCGAAGCCGTCGACGTCGGCAGTGGGGTCGGCCTCGGCGTAGCCGAGTTCCTGGGCGGTGGCCAGGGCCTGCTCGAAGGACAGGCCCTTGGTGCTCATCTCGTCAAGGATGTAGTTGGTGGTGCCGTTGACAATGCCCAGTACGGAGGTGATCTGATCCCCGGCCATGGACTCGCGCAGGGCGTAGACCACGGGGATGGCGCCGGCGACGGCGGCCTCGTAGTAGAAGTCGGTGCCGGCTTCAGCGGCGGCGTCGTAGAGTTCCGGCCCGTGGGCGGCAATCAGCGCCTTATTGCCGGTAATAACGCTGGCTCCGGCTTTGAAGGCGGCCAGGACGAGGCTGCGCGCCGGCTCAATACCGCCGATGAGTTCAATGACCAGGTCGTTGGAGGTGGCCACGGACAGGGCGTCGTCTGTGACCAGTTCGGCGGGCACGGCCGGGTCGCGCGGGGCGCTGGTGTTCCGCACGGCAATGCCGGTGATCTCCAGGCGCGCCCCGGAGCGGGCGGCGAAGTCCTGGCTCTGCGTTGTCAGCAGGCGGATGACCTGGGTGCCGACGGTACCGGCGCCGAGGACGCCGACGGTGAGGGTGCGCGGTTCGGGGCGCTGGGGGTTCTCAGTCACGTCTGACCACCTGGTTCTCGGGGCGCCTGGGCGCCGGGGCGGGGTGGGCGCGGCGTCGAGGGGGACCACGAGGGCGCAGGGGCGCCTGGGTGGTGGGCCAGCGGGCCCGGGAGTCGACGACGAGCCGGTCCGGCCCAGCATAGGGGCCCGGGCCCCGCCCCGCAGCGCGCATCTCACAGATCCCGCCAAGGCGGGGCGGGGGCAGGAGGAGGCCGGGCTCGACCCGGTTACGAGATGGCGCGGAGCTGTCGGCGGCGCAGGGCGAGGACGGCCAGGACCATGATGACGGCGGCGGCCGCCACGATGCAGGCCAGGAGGATGAAACTCGAGGAATAGGCGTGGATGCGGGAGGCGTCGGCGAGCCCGGCCATCAGGCGCGCGATGATGGCCTGGCCCTGCGGGGAGTCCGGAGTCGCGCCGGCCTCCACGAGCTCGCGCATGCCGGTGGCGCGCACGGCGTCGGCATGGCTGGTGGCGTAGTCCTGCCCGGCGCGCGAGGCGTAGGTGGTTAGGAGGGCGACGCCGAAGGAGCCGCCGATCTGCTGGGCGGCGCTCAGCAGGGCCGAGGCCAGGCCGATGTGCCGCTCGGGCACCCGGTGCGTGCCGGCGTTGAAGGTCACGGGGTTGACCAGGCCCATCCCCATGCCGAAGACGATCGTGCCGGGCAGGGCGACGCTCGTGAAGGAGGAGTCCACGGCGATGCGGGACAGGATGACGAACGACGCCGCCTGCACCGCGAAGCCGAGCGGGATCATGCCGCCGGCCCCCAGGCGCGGCACGAGGAACTGCCCGGCCGCCACGGCCGTGACGATGAGGGCGGCGCTCAACGGGAGGAATGCCAGGCCGGCCTTGACCGGCGAGTAGCCCAGGTGCTGCTGGACGTAGTAGGTGAGGGCGATGAAGGAGCCCATCTGGGCGGCGCCGACGATGAATTGGGTCGCGTAGGCGCCCGCCCGCGTGGCATCGGAGGGCAGCCACAGGGGCAGGACGGGGCTGGCCGCCAGGCGCTCGCGCGCGATGAAGACGATGGCGAGGAGTGCCCCGGCTAAGAGCCAGGCGATGGTGGCGGCGGCCCGCCATCCGCCCTGCTCAGCGCGGTCGAGGCCGAAGACGACGCTGAAGCAGGCCCCGCAGCCCAGGAGGAGTCCGATCAGGTCGTCGCTCGCGCGCCCGGCGCCCTCGCCCCTGCCCCGCGCGGGCAGGTGGCGGCTGCCGGCGAGCAGGGAGCACGCGACGATGCCGACGTTGATGTAGAGCGACCAGCGCCAGGAGAGCCAGTCCGTCAGGGCGCCGCCGATGAGCAGGCCGGCCGCCGCGCCAAGACCGGCGGTGGCCCCGAAGATGCCGAAGATGCGGTCGCGCTCGCGCTTCTCGATGAAGAACGCGTTGATGAGGGCCAGGTTCGTGGGAGCCAGGAGGGCGGCGAACATGCCCTGGAGGGCGCGCGCCGTCACGAGGATCGCGAAGGAGGGGGCCAGGCCCGCGGCGAGGCTGGCGGCGGCGAATCCGAGCTGCCCGATCCGGTAGGAGCGCCGCAGCCCGAGGAGGACGGCGAGCCTGCCCCCGAAGAGCACGAGCCCGCCGAAGGCGAGGCTGTAGGCCGTGACCACCCAGGAGCGCTGGGCGTCGGTGATGCCCAGGTCCGCCTGGAGGTGGGGCAGGGCGATGACGACGATCGTCATGTCGAGGACGATCATGAGCTGGGTGAGGACGAGGCTGAGGACGATGCGGCGTCGGCCGCCCCCACCAGGGCTCGTCATCTCCGGGGCAGCCGTGGGCAGGGACATGGCGGAACCTCCATGACAAAACAATCGTTTCGGTTTGAGTTCGGAGTTTAAGAGCGCCCCGACAATGAGTCAACAACGTTCGTTTCGTTTTAGGCATGACGAGGGTCACACCCCGTATCCTCAACTCATGCCACGAGTCACGAACGTGCACAGGGAGCGCCAGCGCGAGCGGATCCTGCGCGCGGCGGCGCGCTGCTTCGCGCGCAAGGGCTTCCACGCGACCTCGATGGATGAGCTCATCACCGAGGCGGGGATGTCGTCGTCCACGGTCTATCGCTACTTCCCTCAGGGCAAGCAGTCGATCATCGAGGCCGTCTCCGACAGGCGCATGATGCCCGTCATCGCCCGTATCAAGGCCCTGTCGGAGATGGATGACCCACCCGGCCCCGAGGAGGCCTTCATCGACACCCTCGAGAGCCTGTGGGCCCAGGAGCGCCCCTCCTCCGCCCGGCAGGGGCGCGAGGAGGACGATGACGTCGCCTGGCCATTCATCGCCGTGGCGATCTGGGGCGATCTGGCGCGCGACCCCGAGCTCCTGGCGCGATCGAACCAGCGCTACCACGACATGCGCGAGATACTCACCCGCCTGTGCCGCCGATGGCAGAGCCTGGGCCTCCTCACCGAGGAGATCACGGCCGAGCAGATCGCCGCGCTGGTCCAGAGCACATCCTTCGGGCTCATGATCGAGTTCGTCTCGACCGGCAGCGCCGATGTCGTCAGCGCCGCCGCGGCACTGTCCCGGATGCTCGCCCCCAGGACCGGGGACGGCGCCTGAGACCCGCCTTTAGAAACGAGGGTACGGCTGAGCAGCGCGGCTATGCCCGCTTGCGCGCGCGGGAGCGCGCCGAAGGGTTGATCGGCTCCTGTGCGGCGCCCCTATGCGGGGAGAACCGGTCTCAGCGCTGAGGGGCGAGCCCCGGCATGGGGTGGGGGTGAGGGCGGTCAAGGGAACGCGGTCGACGACGGCGCTCACTCCAACGGCGGGCAATGGCGTGCCACACGGCCCTTATGACGTCCCGGGTCCTCAGGGTGTGCGGCAGGACCAGGTCGCCCGTGCGGTGGAGGGCCGGGGGCGGGATCTCCAGGGAGGACACTGCTGCGCTCATGACAGGCAGCGTAATCAGCATCACAGCATCCCGTGCAGAATCGCGAGGATGATCTCACCATTGTCATACTCCTTCTCCGGGAGTAGGGGAGGTCCCTGAGAGCGGAAGGGACCCAAGCCCCAAACCTCCCTGTAGGCCCCGAGAGTCAGGGCTACGGGAGCCGGGTCACCCCTCCAGGCGCAGCAAGTCCTCGACGGTTTCGGGGCGCAGCACCCACCCCTGCCCGCCCTCGTGGACCCAGGCCACGCCGGGGCGGGTGAACAGGTTGTAGTTCATGGACATGGAGCGCCCATAGGCACCGGTGGCCGGCACCGCCAGAATGTCGCCGACCGTCAGATCCCCGGGCAGGTCCACGTCGCGCACAACAATGTCCCCGCTCTCGCAGTGCTTGCCCACCACGCGCGAGCGCACCAGCCCCGCCTCCGGGCCGGGCAGCCGGTTGGCGACCAGTGCCGTGTAGGCGGCCCCGTAGAGGGCCGGGCGCAGATTGTCGCTCATGCCGCCGTCCACGCTCACGTACAGCCGGGAGGCCCCCTCCCCCAGCTCCACGCGTTTGAGGCCGGTAACCCGGTAGAGCGTGACCTGGCCGGGTCCGGCAATGGAGCGGCCCGGTTCGACGCTGACGTGCGGGGCCTCGTCCCCCAGCTCAGTGCACAGGGAGCGCACCACCGCGGCCAGGCTGCGGGCCAGCGCCGCCGGCGACGGGGCGGGCTCGTCAGCACCGGTGTAGGCAATGCCCAGGCCCCCGCCCAGGTCGATCTCCGGGCACAGCCAGCCGGTGTCCGCAGCCACCTCGTGGCGCAGCCGCAGGACCGCCTCCGCGGCCTGCTCAAAACCGGCGAAATCGGCGATCTGGCTGCCAATATGGGAGTGCAGGCCGCGCAGCTCCAGCTCGGGGGCGTCAATGATCCGGTCAATGGCCTGGCGCGCAGCCCCGGTGTGGGTAGACAGGCCGAACTTCTGGTCCTCGTGGGCGGTGGAGATGAACTCGTGCCCGCCAGCGTGGATGCCGGTGGTTAGGCGCACCATGAGACCGGCCTGCTCCTGGGGCCCGTAGTGCCCGGCTTCGCGCCACCGGCGCACGGCGGCGACCGCGTAGCCGACTTCCTCCGGGGAGTCGACCACGAGATGCCCTAGGCGATGGTAGACAGCGGTGGACACCTCGTCTTCGGTCTTGCCGTTGCCGTGCAGGCCCAGGCGGGCGGCCCGCACGGTGGCGTCCTCGCCGTCGACCTCCTCCAGGGCCGCCAGGCCGACGGCGAGCTCGCCGCGCGAGGCGGTGTCAATGCCCAGGCCCTCCTCCAGGGCAATGCGGGCCACCCGGGTGGTGAGGAAGGCCTTGCCGGCGTAGAAGGCGCTGCCCCCCTTCAGGCCGTAGCCCTCCCAGAACTCCTCGGCCATGGTGGCCGCCCAGGTGGCGGCGCGCCCCCGGAAGTCGGCCTCGTCCATGACGTAGACGGGGGCGGGGGCCTGCTCCAGGATTGCGCTCACGGGGCGCCCCCCTATTTCCAGCTCACCGGAGTCGGTGCGCCGCGCCGTTGTCGGCCATAGGTCGGGGCGTGCATTGGGCTCGGGGCAGGCCAGGGCCCCCAGCGGCGCCTCCCCGGCGGGGACGGCCGACGCCGCGGTCTCAGAGTTGGCGTTCATGGTTCTCCTCGGGTTGGGTCGAGCCGATCTCGGTGTCCGTGGCAGCCGATCTCGACGGGGGCGGGCCGGGCTCGGTGGCGGCCGGGACCTACATGCGGTCGGGCGCTGACACGCCCAGCAGGTCGAGCCCGTTGGCCAGGACCTGGGAGACGGCGTCGTTGAGCCACAGGCGGGCCACGTGCCCGGCGGTCAAGGGGTCCTGGCCGCGGGGGGTCACCCGGGTGAGGCCGTACCAGGTGTGGTAGGCGGCGGCCAGGGACTCCAGGTAGCGGGCCACCCGATGCTGCTCGCGCAGGGCGGCGGCCTGGGCGACGACAGCGGGGAACTGGGCCAGCACCCCCAGCAGGGCGGTGTCGGCCGGGTCGTCCAGGGCGGCCGGCTCGAAGACCGCCTTGCCGGGGTCGCGGCTGACCCCGTGCTCGGCGGCATTGCGGGCCACATTGCGGGTGCGGGCGTGGGCGTACTGGACGTAGTAGACGGGGTTGTCGTTGGAGGTGGAGGCCAGCAGGTCCAGGTCGATGTCAATCATGGAGTCTATGGAGGAGCGGGCCAGGGCGTAGCGGGCGGCGTCCACACCGACGGCGTCAACCAGGTCCTCCAGGGTGACAATGGTGCCGGCGCGCTTGGACATGCGCACTGGGGCGCCGTCCTTGATCAGGTTGACGAGTTGGCCGATGAGGATCTGCATATTGACCCCCGGTGTGTCGCCGAAGGCGGCGCACATGGCCATCATGCGGCCAATGTAGCCGTGGTGGTCGGCGCCCAGCAGGTAGATGGCGCAGTCGGCGCCGCGCGAGCGCTTGTCCAGGTAGTAGGCCAGGTCCGCGGCGAAGTAGGCGGCCTGACCGTCGGACTTGATGAGGACGCGGTCCTTGTCGTCCCCGAAGTCAGTCGTGCGCAGCCAGATGGCGCCCTCGTGGTCGTAGATGACGCCGCGCTCGCGCAGCTGGGAGATCGCCCGCTCCACGGCACCAGAGGTGTGCAGGGAGTCCTCATGGAAGAAGACGTCGAAGTCGGAGCGGAAGGCGTGCAGCTCGTCCTTGATGGAGGCGAACATGAGGTCCACGCCGCGAGCGCGGAAGACCTCGGCGGCCTCGGCGTCGGGCAGGGTGGCCGGGTCGGGGCGGCCTGCGGCGAGCTCGCCGGCCGTCACCTGCCGGGCGATCTCGGTGATGTAGGCGCCGCCATAGCCGTCCGCGGGGGTTTCCTGGCCCCGGGCGGCGGCGAGCAGGGAAGCGGTGAAGTGGTTGATCTGAGTGCCGTGGTCGTTGAAGTAGTACTCGCGGGTCACGGTGGCGCCGCAGGCGGACAGGATGCGGGCCAGAGAGTCGCCCACGGCCGCCCAGCGGGCGCCGCCGAGGTGGACTGGCCCGGTGGGGTTGGCGGAAACGTACTCCAGGTTGATGTGCTGCCCGGCCAGGGAGTCGTTGGTGCCGTAGGCGACCCCGGCGGTCACAATGGTGCGGGCTAGTTCGCCGGCGGCCCCGGCGTCCAAACGGATATTGAGGAACCCGGGGCCGGCCGCCTCCACTGAGGCGACGCCGTCAAGGGCTTCCAGGCGGCCCACCAGAAGCTCGGCCAGGGCGCGCGGGGTGGTACCGGCCTTCTTGGCCAGCTGCATGGCGACGTTGGTGGCCCAGTCGCCGTGGTCGCGGCTGCGGGGCCGTTCGACGCGCGGGGTCGGTACCTCCTCGGCGCTCAGGGCCAGGGAGCCGTCATTGACGGCGGCCACGAGAACAGTGCGGATCGCTGCGGCGAGGGCTTCTGGAGTCACGCGCGCCAGGCTACCGGAGCCCCGACAGGTAGATGCCACTCAGGTGTAGTACAGGGCCAGGCGTCGCCCATCCACATCGTGGACGGGGATGGGCCAGCCGTAAACCTGCTCCAGCACCTCGGTAGTCATAATCTCGCGAGGGCGGCCGTGTGCGGCCACGGCCCCGTCGCGCAGCGCCAGGATGGAGTCCGCCCAGCAGGAGGCGTAGTTGACGTCGTGGAGCACGATGACAATGGTGCGCCCGAGCTCGTCGGCGGCGGCCCGCAGCCTGCGCATCATGGCGGTGGCATGGGTCATGTCCAAATTGTTGAGCGGCTCATCGAGCAGCACGTAGGGGGTGTCCTGGGCCAGGACCATGGCCACGAAGGCGCGCTGGCGCTGCCCGCCGCTCATCTCATCCAGGCGCCGCTCGGCCAGGTCACCCAGGTCCATCCACTCGATGGCCTTCTCCACCGCCCGCCAGTCGGCCGGGGTCGGGCGCCCGCCATTGTGGGGGAAGCGACCGAAACAGACCAGGTCGCGCACGGTCAGGCGCACCGTGAGGTGGGTGTCCTGGCGCAGCACGGCCATGGTGCGGGCCAGCTCCCGGGAATTCACCTTGGTGACGTCCAGCCCGCCCACGGTGACGGTTCCGGCGTCAGAGCCCAGGAGCCTGGCCACAATGGACAGCAGTGTGGATTTCCCGGCCCCGTTGGGGCCGATGAGGCAAGTAACGCCGCCCGCCGGCAAGTCCACGGTCACGGTGTCCAGGACCAAAAGGTCCCCGTAGCTCTTGGAGACGCGGTCAATAGAGATCACGGGTGCTTGCCCTCCCGGATGAGCAAGGTGATAAGGAGGAGCCCGCCGGCCAGCTCCACCACCACGGACAGGACGGTGGACCACTCCAGCACGTACTGGAGGATGGTCTGCGCCCCCACCAGGGTGACTATGGCGCACAGGACTGCCATGGGCAGAATGACGGCGTGGCGGTGGCTGCCGGCAAACCGGTAGGCCAAATGGGCCACCAGCAGGCCGAAGAAGGTGATGGGCCCCACCATGGCGGTGGACACCGAGACCAGGACGGCAATGAGCACCATGGTGCGCCGTGCCTCGCGGTCGTGGTCGACCCCCAGGGAGACGGCCAGGGGCCGCCCCAGCAGCATGACGTCCAGGACGTGGCGCCGCCACCACAGTCCCGCCGAGACCACCAGGACGACTGCGCCCCCGGCCCACAGCAGGTGCGTGCTCACACCGTTGAAGGAGGCGAAAAGCCGGGATTGCAGGATGAGGTACTCATTGGGGTCCAGGAGCCGCTGGATGAAGACGGATACGCTCCGCAGAAGAGTCCCCAGGATAATGCCGGCTAAGACCAGGACGTGAACCTCCCGGCCAGAGCGCAGCAGGGGGCCGATGAGCGCCAGGGAGGCCCCCACCATGAGCACCGTCATGACACTGAACTGCGTGAGACTGGAGACCCGGGCCAGGACGTCTCCCCCGGCGAATGCGATCACGAGCGTCTGGATGAGCGCGTAGAGGGCGTCCAGCCCCATAACCGCCGGGGTGAGGATGCGGTTGGAGGTAATGGTTTGAAAGGCGATGGTGGACACCGCAATAGCCCAGCCCACAATGACCAGGGCACCCAGGGTGGGGAGGCGGAAACGCAGGGCGGAGTGGAGGCTGCGCACCTCGAAGGTCATGAAGAGGGCGATGGCGGCCAGGGCCAGAACGGTGACGATCGCCAGGCGCCATCCGGGCCCGACGCGCTCCAGGCGTCTCACCTCGTCCTCCTGAGCAGCAGGATGAGGAAGAGCAGGGAGCCGACGACGCCCATCATGACCCCCACGGAGATCTCGTAGGGCCGGTGCACGAGCCGGCCGGCCACATCGCAGCCCAGGACCATGACCGCCCCGCCCACGGCCACCCAGGGCAGCGAGCGCCGCAGATGGTCCCCCACCATCATGGAGACAATGTTGGGCACTACCAGGCCCAGGAAGGGCAGGGCCCCCACCACGACGACGGTCACGGCACTGGTCGCCGAGACCATGGCCAGCCCCAGTGCCATGGTGCGGTCGTAGCCCAGGCCCAGGCCCACAGCGTGGTCGCGCCCCAGCCCGGCCAGGGTGAGACGGTCGGCGGCCAGCCAGGTGGCGACCGCCACCAGGCCCACACCCCATAGGAGTTCGTAGCGCCCGGCCACGATCCCCGACAGGTCGCCATTGGTCCAGGCGCCCATGGTCTGCATGAGGTCCTTACGCCACGCCACAAAAGTGGTGGCGGCCTCCACCACCCCGGCGAGCATGATCCCCACCAGGGGCACGACGACGTCGTCGGGGCGGTGAGTGGGCAGGCGTCGCAGTAGCCACAGGAAAAGAGCCGAGCCCATCATGGCGCTCAGGGCGCCCGCCCCCATCTTGGCGGCTACGGAGGCCGCAGGGGTCACAATGGTGGCGGCCAGAATGCCGGCGGTGGCGAACTGGACGGTGCCCGTCGTTGAGGGGGCCACGAAGCGATTGCGCACCAGCAATTGCATGAGGGCACCGGCCATGGCCAGGGCGGCCCCCGCCAGGACGGCGGCGAGGGTGCGAGGAAGCCGTGAGATCATGACCACACGGGCGTCCCTGCCGGCAACACCATTGGTGAAGATGCCATCCAGGCTGATGTCCGCCGCCCCCACGGACACTGAAGTCAGCATCAGGACCACCAGCACCAGCACCATGCCGACCAGGAGCAGGCGATGGCCGGTACGTCCCGTGACCGCCGGGCCGCGCGAAGCGGACCCCTGGGCACCCGGCACCTCGGCGGCACGGGCCACCGGCTGCGGGGGCGTCATGCAGTGATGGCCGTGGAGATTTCGTCAACCATGGCGGGGGCATTGTGCAGGCCGGCACCAATGATGTACCAGCGCTGGCCGTCCAAATATGCCACCTGGTTCTTGGTCCACGCGGTGGTCGAGGTGACCAGCTCGGTGTTGAGTACCTCCTTGGCGGCCTGACCGCTTTCACCGATGGCGGCGTCGCGGTCGATCACGAAGAGCCAGTCGGGGTTGGCGTTGTTAATGAGTTCGAAGGAGATGGCCTCGCCGTGGGTGGCGGCCTCAACGTCCTCAATGGCGGGGGTGACGCCAAGGTCGTCGTGGATGAGTCCGAAGCGCGAGCCGGGCCCGAAGGCGGTGACCTCGCCTCCGGAGGTCATGAGGATGAGTCCCTTGCCAATGCCCTGGGCCGTGGCCTTGACCTCCTCAGTTTTGGCCGTGTAGGCGGCCAGTTCCTCCGTCGCCTTGCTGGACACGCCGAAGACCTGGCCCAGCAATTCGGCACTGCCCGTGAGCCGCTCCCCGAAGGCCGTCTCACGGCCGCCCGGCATGAGCAGGGCGGTGAAGTTCTGGGCGATCGAATCGTAGGCGTCGGCGGAGCGGCCGCCCACGATCACCAAGTCCGGCCCCAAGGCGTCGATCTTCTCGGCGTCCGGCTCCTGGAGCGTGCCCACGACCTCGGCGGAGGCGTAGTAGTCGCCCAGGTCGGTCGGCAGGGTGTCGCCATTGGAGACAATGCCGACAACGCGGTCCGACACCCCCAGGGCCACCAGGGTGTCCATGGCAGCAATGTCCAGGACCACGACCTTCTCCGGAGCGGCCTCAAGGGCGAGCTCACCCTTGCCGTGAGTGACAGTCACGGGGAAGGCACTCGCATCCGGTGTCACTCCCGCAGAGGCTCCCGCGGAAGAGCCGGGAGTCCCGGCGTCGCTTGAGGAGCCGGAGGAGCAGGCGGCCAGGGAGGCGGTGCCCACAGCGGCGGCAAGGTACAGGAAGGATCGACGGGTGGTCATGGTGCTCCTAGGGTGGGGGCTCAGGACATTTTCGTCACGCCAGTCTTTTCTTACTAGGTTAGCCTTACATATCTTCGTAAAGGCACGCCATGTGACACGCGCTACTCATGTGCAGACCCTCTGGGGTCCTGGTTTCATTTCCGAGGCGCTGCACTGGTAGAGTCCGCCAGCGAGCCCCGATAGCTCAGTGGATAGAGCGTCTGCCTCCGGAGCAGAAGGTCGCAGGTTCGAATCCTGTTCGGGGCGCCACCCCCGCGCCCCCGCCGACCCCGGCGGGGGCCTCTTGCGTCTCCGCCGACTCCACGCGCCGGGGCGGCGGCAGATCGCGTCAACTGGCCCGCCCCCGCCGACGGCGCCGCCTCTGCACGTCGGGGCGGCAGGCCACCGGCAGCCTCCCCGATCGAAGACCTCCCCGGCAGGCGCACTCAACTCGATCCGAGTCTTCATTCTCCCCCGGGATCGATGGCCGTCTTCCCGCAGTCAGACCCTCCTTCAGAACCCGTACGACCGCCCCGCCATGAAATTATGGCGCGCGACACGTCCGCACGCCGATCAACTCGTCAATCCACGAACGACCCGGACCAAGAAAGCCCGAGCGGAGAATAAGCGGTATCATAAAAGGCGGCAGAAAGAATTAGAGGCTTGGGGGTGAATTGCATGAAGATCTATCTCGAAAACGCCGGCCTTAGAATAAGAAGCATGTTGAAAAGCGATGCCGAGACGTTCGCCAAAGCGCTCCGATCATACGGGCGGGAAAGCAGGGCGGAGACCTATCTAGAATACTTCGCCGAACAAGAAGAAGGAACCAGGAACGTCTACGTGGCGGAACAACAAGGCGAGATCGCCGGATACTGCACTTTGATTCCCGTCCCCCGGAGCGGACCGTGGAAAGGGGGCGATAAGCCCGAAATATCGGACTTAAGGGTGTTCAATGAATATCAGGAGATGGGCATAGGCGACACCATTCTCAGTGTCGTAGAGGAAGACGCAGCGAAGCTCGCTGATGAAGTCACCCTCGCCGTGGGGCTTCATCACGGCTACGGAAGCGCTCAAAGGCTCTATATCAAAAGAGGGTATGTGCCCGACGGTTCTGGGGTGTGGTATGACTCAAGAGTTCTTGAACAGAATGATGACTGCTGTAATGACGATTCGCTCAAGCTGTATCTGAGCAAGAGGTTATCGCCTCGGCAGATGGAGGAACCCGGCTGCGGCGCCGCGGCTCGAGTAACAGTGCTCGGCATGCCCGACTCCGGTGAGATACTGACTCTTCAACGGGCGGCGTATGCCATGGAGGCGGTGGTCCACGATGACGTCGGGCTCCCGCCGTTGACTCAAAGCCTCGACGAATTGCGTGATGAACTCGCCGACCCGCAGGTGACCGCTCTCGGCGTTCGCCGCGAAGGGCGGCTGATCGGGGCCGTTCGTCTGCGGCGCTCAGGCGATGTGATGGAACTGTGCTGTCTGGTCGTGGCCCCCGATCTTCAAGGGCAAGGGATCGGCACCCGACTGCTGCGCGAAGCCGAGGCCGCGCTCCCGGGCATCCGTGAGATTCGCCTGCTCACCGGCGAGCACAATAGCGCGAATATCCGGCTCTACACTCGCATGGGGTATCAGGAAACCGGTCGTACCCCGGTCGGGCATTACGAGTTGGTCAACTTCACCAAGCGCATGACCCACAATATCCGGCACGGGTCGCACCACGTGAAGCGAGAAGACCGAGTGGGTGACTGGGAGCTGCGCCCGCCGACGCACGACGATGCGCCGTCGGTGCTGGAGGCCTTTCTGGGCGATCCGGAAATGAAGCGACAAGGTAGCGTGACCGATCTCGCCAGCGCCGAGAGGTACATTGCGCGCCTCACATCCAAAGGGCACGAGAGTCTCGTCGCAGCGGACGCGGAGGGTGTCTTTGCGATGGTGGCTGCGTCCCTGGACGAGCAGAATCTGTCGGCGTGGGTGTTCTATTGGTCGCACCCGCGCGCCCGTCGGCGCGGTATAACCAGCCATTTGGTGCGGGAATTCGCGAACCGGCTACTTGATGAGAAGGGTATGCGCCGCTTAGAGCTGGGTTACCGGGTGAATAACCTCGGAAGTGCAATGGTTGCAGAGCGCGCGGGTTTCCTCGTCGAGGGCGTGGCGCGCGAGAAGTTCCTCATCGACGGTGAGGCCTACGACGTTATTATGGCCACTCGCCTCCCCTCTGACCCTTGGCCCGAAGACTAACCGGACACATAGCGGCTCTCAGCCAACCGGCTCCCTGGGCCTAATAGCCGTGCCGTCACCCTCGAGAACCACTTGGGCGATCTGCTACGCCGCCGGGCCGTTGAACGAGAATTCGGGCCCCCATCGCATTGGCCTGGCCGGAGGGTGCGTCAGAGTGCGCGGCCGGAGTCCCGCCGGTGCGGCCGCCCGGGTGAGGACCTCGAACAGGTCGGGCCACCACTTGTCAGGGGTGAAGGGGAAGTACGGGTCCGTGCTCATTCTGGTCCTCCTTGGCGGCGAATTCTACTATGCGGGACCGTGGGCGCCCCCGCGGGTTAGGTGTCCCGCAAGCGGAATATCCCACTGTCCATCCTGTGGACCGGGGAGAGCCGCTGATCCGACCCGGCCTGGGCGCGTATCAGATGGTGCGGGCCCCGGCTCCCCCACCGCACGGATGGCGCCGGAGCCTCGCGCCTGGTCGATGTGCGCCTCAACCCGGTGTCCCGTGTGCGCGGCTTCTCCAAGAACCGCCTGCGTGAGCGCCTGGAGGCATTCGGCTTGGTGTACGAGCACCGGCCAGAACTCGGCAACCCCAAGAACAACCGTGCCGGCTACGCCGAGCCCGGGACACTGGCCGCGCACCGTGCGCACGCCCGTTTCCGGGACAGTGTCCTGAGCACTCCGTCGGCTGACAGCGCCCTTGCTTATCTCGCTGGTCTTGTTGCCGCGGATCCTCGCATTTGTACTGGTACCACGCCTTCAGGTGAGGTGGCTTCAGGGGCGGCGCCGAGCGGCGTGCGAGCTCCGGTATCGGGAGCACATCCTGCTGCCGCAGACGGATCGTCTCAGCCTGCTTCGGGGTCCAGCCCTCGTGCGGCTTGATCTCCAGGCGCGGCCCCAGGGGGATGACGATCCCGAGAGAGGGGACGTTCCTGTCGACTCTGGCGACGCCCGGCTCCAGGGGCTTGTGCCGTCTGGGATCCCCCTGGCGCGCGCCCGGGTGTGAGCGTTGCACATTCTTTCCTCCCCCAAGGAGCGAAGAAGCGCGGAATCCTGCGGATCTGTCCGGGATCCGGGGGCCCGGGAACGGGATGAATGTGCGAACGGGTACGCCATTGCACATTCATCCTTGCCGAACCGACCCCCTGCGACGAGGGATCATTGAAATACCAACGATCCCCCACAGGCCGACGCAAGAAGAATGTGCAACACCACCAAGAACCGAGCCAATAAGGGCCAGGACGCCAGGGCCACAAGCAACAACCAACTCAGGAGGCCTTGGCCTCACATGGTGTGGGTTCAGGCGGTAATGATGTGGAAGCCAGCGCTCAACGCGTTCACTTTTCCTCTTCGCCGGGCGGTTCGTCAGAACCGCTCACTGTTGAAAACCGCCCCACCCCACACACCGCTCATCGGACAGGCCGTCTAGCCGCCCAGCACCGCCACGGCGGTGGTTGGCACATCAGTCATAATGGCGTCCACGTTCAAGGCGGCCAGGCGTCGCATTTGTGCGGGCTCGTCGACGGTCCACACATGGACCTCCAGCCCGGAGCTGTGGGCGGCGGCAACGAAGCGCGGCGTCACCACGGGCACGCCGTGGAAGCGCTCGGGCACTTGGACGGCGTCGGTGCGCCCCTGGGCCCAGCCCCACCGGGTGTGCGGCAGGGCCAGGGAGGCCTCGGCGCGCAGTAGTAGGCCGGCAATGTCACCCACCCCCAGGGAGGTCGTGGCCCGGGGCTCCTGGCGGCGCAGCACGGCCAGGCGCCTTGCGGAGAAGGAGGCGAAGCGGACGCGCCCCAGGGCCCCGGCGTCGCGGACCACCTGGAGTGCCGGCTGGACGACGGCGGACTCCTTGAGATCGACATTGAGGCGCAGGTCGGGGTGGGCGGCCAGGGCGTCGTCGAGGCGCACGTGGGGGCGGCCGTCCCCGGCGTCATGCTCGGCCAGCTCCTCCCACGTCATCTCTCCAATGGCCTTGTCGACCCCCACCAGGCGGACGAGGTCGGGGTCGTGGGACAGGACGGGTACGCCGTCCACAGTGACCCGCAGGTCCGTCTCCATCCAGGCCAGTCCCAGTTCGGCGACATGCTCAACGGCGGTCCAGGTGTTTTCAGGGACCTCAGCGGCCCCGCCGCGGTGGGCGATCACAGCGCAACGGCGCACTCGGCTCACAGGTGCCTCCCGGTGTGGTGGGTGTGGTGGGATTCAAGCAGGGCCACCAGACCCACGGTAGCGCTCAGGTGCAGTCCGTGGTGAGCTCAGCGGCCTTGTGCTCAACCAGCCAAGCCTGAGGGTCCACTGTGGTCTCATCGGCCCCGTCGTTGGCCGTGCGCACCTCGAAGTGGAGGTGCGGGCCGGTGGAGCGGCCTGAGGAGCCGACAGATGCGATGAGCTGGCCGGCTGCGACCACGTCGCCCTGTTTGACGTAGATGCCGTCCTCATACATGTGCAGGTAACTGGTGTACCAAGTCTGCCCATCAATGGTGTGCTCAATGGTGACCGTCCCCGTGCCGTCGATCATACCGGCGGTGACCACTGTGCCCGCGGCGGCGGCGTAGATGGGGGTCCCCGCAGCGGCGGACATGTCCTGACCGGCGTGGAGCTTGAGGGTGCCCAGGGTGGGGTGGATGCGATAGCCGTACGGCGAGGAGAGCGCGTAGGTACCGGTGATCATCGGTATGTAGAGCTCGGGAGCCGTGGTGAAGGCGGTTGTGTCACCGCTGGCGCCGGCGGGCTGGGCGGCGCAGGTGACCGCCGCATTGGTGTAGGCCTCACGAATGCGGGCGAGCGTGGCGGCGTCGGGGACATTGGACAGGCCGGGGTCCGTACCGGGGTCGACGTCGGCGTCCGAGCCGAGCACGGACTCCGTCAATGAGGAATTGCTTACTGTGGTGCCCCCACTGCTCAGTGCGGCCGAGGCGGTGGTGGCCGAGGGAACGTGCGTGAAGACGGGGGCGACAATGGTCACGGCCCCCAGGACGGCGAGTACGCCCAGGCGCCCGACCGTGCCCTGGGCAGGGTGCCGGGGCCTGGGCGGAGGCGGCGGATCCATCTCCGGAAGGCCACTGCGCTCCTGGGGCGCGGCCTCCTCAGCTCCACGACTTTCAGCCCCGTGACTGTGGCCAGCGGAGTACTCCTCCTGAAATTCCTGAAATGCTGTTCGTTGGAGGTGGTGCTCCTGGGGGGTGTTCTGGTGGAGACGGCGCTCCTGGGGCACCGCCTGGTGGAGACGGCGCTCCGGGGGGGCCGGCTGGTGGAGACGGCGCGCCCGCGAGGCGGCCCGCGATGTGGGTGAGGCGGCTCGGCCAACGCGGGGCTCGGCGGGCGGGCGGGCGCGCCCGTGCTCAACAGCCCCGGGGGCCGAGTGGAGGGCGATCCAATGGTGGCCGCCCCTCCCCGGCCCGTCAGTCTCGGAGGGCCCGCCGGTCTCCTCGGGCGTGCGCACGCGCTCCTGCTGGTACTTGACAGCCTGCTCGTGCTCGGCGGTCTCGGAGGCGGCGGCGCGTAGGGCGATCCAGCGGCGCCCCAGCTCCCTGGACGCATGCTCGACGGTTGTGGGCGGTGCAGCCGGAGAGGCGTCTGGAGCCGCCTGAGCGCCCCCCGCGAAAGCCGGGGCTGGCGCGTTCGCCATCTCCGCGGCTCGCTCGAGCTCGCGTCGTTGACGTCGGGTCATGGGCTGCGTGGTCACGCCGATGGTCTCCCAGTGTCGCGGTCCGCAGCGGGCCGGTCCTGGCCGCTGCCGGGCGGCGGGTGCCGCGCACCCTGCCGCCATAGCTGGAACGATAACGAGGCGGGCGGGTACACGCCAGGATTCTGGTCACACTCCTGCCAGGGCGCCTGGCGCCGGCCCCGCCGGCGAGTGCGAGGTGCCGGCGCGGATCCGCCCCGCCTCGTCCGCCGCTTCGGGTCAGTCGCGTCTGCGCCGCTGGAACTCCTCGCGCTGCATGGCGTCATTGACCTCGCCGACCAGTTCCTCAAGGATGTCCTCCAGGAAGACCACCCCGAGTACCGTCCCGGACTCGTCCTGGACGCGTCCCAGGTGGGCGCCGGTGCGCTGCATGGCGGCCAGCACGTCCTCAACCTCGTCGCGGGCCCGCACGGGCACCAGGGCGCGAGCCCGCCAGGAGGGCACGGGCAGGGCATGGTTCTCGGCGTCGGCGTAAAGGACGTCCTTGAGGTGGAGGTAACCGGTAATAGTGGGAGCGTGAGCCTTAGAGCCGGGGGCGGTCAGGGGGAAACGAGAATAGCCGGTCGAGGCGACCGCGTGTTCGACGTCCTCGGGAGTGCAGTCGGCGGGCAGGGTGACCAGGCCGTTCAAGGGCACCATGACGCTGCCGGCGGTCTCCTCGGAGAATTCAATGGCCCCGCTCAGCAGGCCCGAGTCGTCCTCCAAGACGCCCTCGGCGGTGGAGCGCTCCACAATGGAGGCGACCTCCTCGACCGTGTAGGTCGCCGAGACCTCGTCCCGGGTTTCAACGCCCATGAGGTGCAGGGCGCCATTGGCGAGAGCGTTGAGGGCGGTAATGACCGGGCCCAGCAATCGTGAAATGAAGACCAAGGACGGGGCGAGCCAGCGCACGGCGTTCTCGGGCGTGGAGATGGCAATGTTCTTGGGCACCATCTCACCGGCCACCACATGGATGTAGACCACGATCACCAGAGCGACGAGGACGGCAATGGTGTGGGCGCCGGCATGCCCAACACCCACGCTCTCCAGCGGGCCGGTCAGGGCATGGGCGATGGCCGGTTCGGCGACAACGCCCAGACCCGTGGAGCACAGAGTCACGCCCAGCTGGGCGGTGGCCAGCATGCGGGAGACGTGTTGGAGAGCCCACAGGGCGGTGGCGGCGCGCCGGTCCCCGGCCTCGGCCAGGGGCTCCAGGGCGGCGCGGCGCGAGGAAGTGACGGCGAACTCAGCGGCCACGAAGAAGGCGTTGCCTGCGAGCAGCATGACAGCGACCAGCAGGGCGACGGGAGTGCTCATTGCCGCCCCTCCTGGTCCTCGGATTCAAGGGCGCCCACCCGCAGGCGGGTAACCCGCCGCCCGTCCATGGCCTCAACGGCGAGCCAGGCGCGGGGGGTGCGCACGCGGTCGCCGACGGCGGGAATGCGGCCGAGCTCGGTCATGACCAGGCCGGCGAGGGTCTCGTAGGGGCCGTCGTCGGGCACATGGACGCCGGCACGGGCGGCCAGCTCGTCGGGGCGCATCCACCCGGGCACGATCCAGTCGCCGTCGGAGTCCATGTGGGCGCCGGCGCGGCGGCGGTCGTGCTCGTCAGCGACGTCGCCCACGATCTCCTCAATGGCGTCCTCCAGGGTCACCACCCCGGCGGTGCCCCCGTACTCATCGACCACGAGAGCCATTTGGGACCCCTGGCCGCGCAACTCCACCAGAAGGGCGGCCAGGGGCATGGTCTCGGGCACGCGCGGCGCGGGCGTCATGAGGGAGGAGGACGAGGCTGGAACCTCCGGGCGTTTCTCAAAGGGGACCGCGATAGCGCGGCGCAGGTGGACAATGCCCAGCACGTCGTCGGAATCCTCGCCCAGGAGGGGGAAACGCGAGTGGCCGGTGGCGTGGGCCAGGGCGACCACATCCGCGGCGTTGGCCTCCTCAGGCAGGGTGTGGAGGCGGCCGCGGTCGGTCATGACGTCGACGGCCGTTAACTCCCCCACCCCAATGGAGCGGGTCAGGAGCGTCGCCGTCGAGCGGTCGAGGGTGCCCTCCTGCGCGCTGTGCCGCACCAGGGCCGCCAGCTCACTGGCGCTGCGGGTGCCGCTAATCTCCTCGGCGGGCTCAATGCCCATGCGGTGCAGCACAAGGTTGGCGGTGTTGTTGAGGACCACGATGACGGGCTTGAGGACGGCGGTGAAGGCCATGAGGAAGGGGGCCACGTAGCCGGCGGCGCGCATAGGGTCGGCCAAGGTGGCGTTCTTGGGGATGAGCTCGCCAACCACCATGGAGAAGGCGTTGACAACCACTAGAGCGATGACGACGGCGGCGCCGGTTGCCACGGACTGCGCCATCCAGGTGCTCATGAATGACCCCAGGAGGGTGGCGAGGGCGTCCTGCATGGTGTAGCCCAGCAGGATGGTGGTCAGGGTAATGCCGACCTGGGCTCCGGACAGGAGGAGGGACAGGCGCCCCAGGGCCTTGAGGACGGTCTCGGCGCGCCGCTCCCCGCCGGCGGCGCGGGTCTCGACGGTGGCGGGGTCCAGGGCCACCAGGGAGAACTCCCCGGCGACGAAGAGGGCGGTGCCCGCGGTGAGCACCACGCCCAGGGCGATCATGAGCCAGTCGGTCACGCAGCCCCACCTCCGGGGATGCCCGACCCGGGGCCAGGGAGAACACGGTCAGCAAGGGAGCGGGCACGTCGCCTGAGGGCCCGCCGGGGATGTCGGCGCATAGTGCTTCGCACGCTATCACCGCCCTGCGGCGCCAGGGGCCCCAGAGCCGACCCCGACACGCGGCACACCTGGAACTGCGCCTTTAGTCCCATGTTCAACTATCGTTTTAACACCCGCGCCCGTAGGATGTCGTGGGACACAGCAGGCCCGGTGGGCCCCATCGCCCCGAACGGGTCGGGGTCTGGGCCCGGCCGGAGTCCACAGCCTTTGAGTGAGGAAAGAGGCGCCGTGCCGGAGCAGGACCACGACACCGCAGGATTCGGGGCCAACGAGTGGATGGTGGAGGAAATGCGGCAGGCCTGGGCCGCCGACCCCACCTCCGTGTCACCCCCGTGGCGGGAGCTCTTTGAAAGCCGCTCCACCAAGGGCGCGCCCCGCCCCGCCACCGGCCGTGCGCCCGCCCCGCCACCGCGCGCCGCCGCCCCCTGGAGCGCCGCGATTGGGACCGAGGACCCAGAGAACTCCCCGCCCCCCTCGACCGCCCCGCGCACCGGTCGCGCAACCATTGCCGCCACCGCCTCCGAGGGGCCCGCCCCGCGCCGCCGAGCCACCATGGTGCAGGACGTCACCCGCTCCGACCTGCCGCCGGCACCTCCAGCGGATGCCACCCCGCCGACCTCCCCCTACGCCCAACGCGTGGCCCACCACCAGGCGCACCCCCTGGAGGGCGACTCCTGCCCTAACAACGACACCCGCCTGCGGGGTGCGGCCGCCCGCACCGCCAAGAACATGGAGGAGTCCCTGTCCATACCGACGGCGACTTCCGCACGATCCATCCCCGCGAAAGTGCTCATTGAGAACCGCACCATTATTAATGAGCACCTGGCTCACACCCACGGCGGCAAAGTCTCCTTCACCCACCTCATTGGCTGGGCGGTGGTCGAGGCACTAGCCGCCATGCCCGCCATGAACGTGTCCTATCGCCTGAACGCCGAGGGGCACCCGGTCCTGCATGAGCCGGCGCACGTCGCCCTGGGCCTGGCCGTGGACGTGCCCACCTCCTCGGGGGAGCGCCGCCTGCTGGTGCCCTCGATTAAGCTCGCGGACCTGCGGGACCTGGCCGGATTCGTGTCCGCCTACGAGGAGCTGGTGCGCAAGACCCGCCAGGGCCGTCTGGAGGTCGAGGACTTCCGAGGCACCACGGCGACCCTGACCAACCCGGGCATGATCGGCACCTTGCACTCGGTGCCGCGCCTCATGCCCGGCCAGGGCGTCATTGTTGGAGTGGGCTCCATGGCCTACCCGGCGGCCTTTGCCGGGGCCAGTGAGGAAACCCTGGCCCGCCAGGGCATTGGCAAGGTGGTCACCTTGACCTCCACCTACGACCACCGCGTCATCCAGGGGGCTACCAGCGGGGAGTTCCTGCGCCTGATCGAACGCAAGCTCCTGGGGCTGGACGGCTTCTGGGAGCGCGCCTTCGAATCGCTGCGCATCCCCCACGAGCCGGTGCGCTGGGCGCGCGACGCCACCTACAACCCCGAGTTGGAGACGGACAAGCCGGCCCGCGTAGCCGAACTCATCCACGCCTTCCGCCAGCGCGGCCACCTGGCGGCTGACACCGACCCCTTGACCTACCGCCTGCGCCGCCACCCCGACCTGGACCTGACCAGCTACGGCCTGAGCCTGTGGGATCTGGACCGGGTCTTCCCCACCGGCGGCCTCGGGGGCGCCGAGCGCGCCACACTGCGCACCATCCTGGAGCGCTTGCGCCAAGCCTATTGCCGCACGATCGGCATTGAGTACATGCACATCCAGGACCCGGCCCAACGCCTGTGGTGGCAGGAACGCCTGGAGCGCGAGTGGACCCCGATCCAGGCCCACGAGCGTCGCCGCATCCTGACCATGCTGGAGCAGGCTGAGGCCTTTGAAACCTTCCTGCAAACCAAGTACGTGGGCCAGAAGCGCTTCAGCCTGGAGGGCGGGGAGTCCCTCATTGTTCTATTGGACCGCCTCTTGGACGCCTGCGCCCACGACGGCCTGGACGAGGTCGTGATCGGCATGGCGCACCGCGGGCGCCTCAATGTGCTGACCAATATCGCCGGGAAATCCTACGGGCAGGTTTTCGATGAATTCGACGGCAATGGCGTCATTGAGGGCGCCGGCACCGGGGATGTGAAATACCATTTGGGCACCGAGGGCGTTTACACCGGCACCGACTCGGTGACCACGCGCGTGTCGCTGGCCGCCAACCCCTCCCATTTAGAGACGGTTGACGGCGTGGTGGAGGGCATTGTGCGCGCCAAGCAGGACCGCATTGGCCTGGGGGAGAAGGGCTATACGGTCATGCCGGTGCTCGTCCACGGGGACGCCGCCTTCGCCGGGCAGGGGGTGGTCTATGAAACCCTCAATATGAGTCAGCTGCCCGGCTACCGCACCGGCGGCACCATCCACATTATTGTCAATAACCAGATCGGTTTCACCACCGGGGCGGCCTCGGCCCGCTCAACCACCTATGCCACCGACCTGGCCAAGGGCCTGCAGGTGCCGATTTTTCACATTAACGCCGACGACCCGGAGATGGTGGCGCGCGCCGCCCACCAGGCCTACGAGTATCGGGCGGCATTCCACAAGGACGTCATTATCGACCTCGTCTGTTACCGACGCCGCGGGCACAACGAGGGCGACGACCCCTCCATGACTCAGCCGGTCATGTACCGGCTCATTGACTCCCTGCCCTCCACGCGTGAGGTGTACACCGCCGACCTAGTGGGCCGCGGGGACATTACCAGCGCCGATGCCAAGGAGATTGCCGCCGCCTACCAGGGCGAGCTGGAGCGGATCTTCGCCGAGACCCGCGGGCAGCCGGCTCCGGGCCCTCGGCCGGCCGCGGACCACGATGGGGACGCTCCCTGGATGGCGTCCTTGGCGGACCCCACCAAGGTGGGCGTGCCCCGCTCCAGCCTGGATCTGCCCTCCTCCCAGGCGGCGGGCGCCGGCATGATGCTGGGCTGGACCTCGGCGGTCCCACGCGGTGTCGTTGAGCGCATTGGCGACTCCCAGGTGACCTGGCCCCGGGCGTTCAACGTCCACCCCAAGCTCAGGACCATGCTGGCCAAGCGGCAGCGGGCCAGCCGGGAGGGCGGTATCGACTGGGCTTTCGGCGAGCTCATTGCGCTGGGTTCACTGCTCATGGAGGGCGTGCCGGTGCGACTGGCCGGCGAGGACACGCGCCGGGCCACCTTCGCCCAGCGCCACGCCGTCTTGCACGACCACGACTCGGGGGCGGAGTGGACGCCACTGGACTTCCTCACCCCCGACCAGCCCTCCTTGGAAATCTACGACTCGTTGCTCAGTGAATACGCGGCCCTGGCCTTCGAGTACGGTTACGCGGTCGAACGGCCCGAGGGCCTGACCATGTGGGAGGCGCAGTTCGGGGATTTCGCCAATGGAGCCCAGCCCATTATTGACGAGTATGTCACCAGCGCCTCCCAGAAGTGGGGGCAGCGCTCCGGACTGGTCATGCTCCTGCCCCACGGCATGGAGGGGCAGGGCCCGGACCACTCCTCGGCCAGGATCGAGCGCTATATGCAAATGTGCGCCCAGGACAATATGCGGGTGGCCCAGCCCTCGACGCCGGCCAACTATTTCCATTTGCTGCGCGAGCAGGCCTATGTCCGCCCGCGCCGTCCACTGATCGTCTTCACCCCCAAGCAGCTGCTGCGGCTCAAAGCGGCCGCCTCGCCGGTGGAGGAGTTCACCTCCGGGTCCTTCGAGCCGGTGCTCGGCGAGGCGGATTCGGCGGTTCTGGCCGCCGGTACGGACCGAGTACTGCTGTGCTCGGGGCGGGTCTACTACGATCTGCTGGCGGAGCGCACCAGGCGCGGGGAAACCGCCACGGCCATTGTTCGCCTGGAGCAGCTCTACCCCCTGGACGGCCGGGCCCTGGCAGAGGCACTGGCGCCCTTTACCGGGGCCGAGTTGGTGTGGGTCCAGGACGAGCCCGCCAATCAGGGCATGTGGCCCTACCTGGCCCTGCACCTGCCGGCGGAGCTCACCGGTGGCGCCCTGCCTCACCTGGTGGCCCGGCCGGAGGCGGCGGCCCCCGCCGTCGGCACTGCCGGCGCCCACCGGCACCAGCAGGCCGCCGTGATTCAGAGGGCTTTCTCCCGCGCTTGAACGGGGCAATAGGGGCGGTAACAGTGTGAGCTTCAAGGAATCTGAGAAAACACTGGGAGTGCATCCCGTCGCGTCATATCCGGGCGCGGTAGCGTCGGAATCGTAGAGGGTCAGAGCACAAGGAGGTCTGGGTGGACGTGGACAGGGACAGGCTGCACTTCATTGGGGATGAGCTTGTCGCCGGTTACGGGGACCCGCGGGCCCTGGGGTGGACAGGCCGGGTCATGGCCCGCACTCCCCATGAGTTGGGGATCTTGTGGTCCGCCTTGGCCGTGCCCGGGGAGACCACCGCCCAGCTCGCCGAGCGCTGGCTGTCTGAGGTGGCCCTGCGCTCAACGAGCAATGGCAAGAACCGCCTGGTGATCGGGCTGGGGGTGGCCGATGTTGTCGCCGGAGTCTCGGCGGCGCGCTCGCGCCTGGCGATCGCCAATATCCTGGACAAGGCATTGGGGGAGCGCCGCGAGTGCTTCGTCCTGGGCCCGCCCCCACTGCCGAGCGCAGATGCGGAGGGCACGGCCGCCCTGTCGCGCGCCGCGGCCGAGGTGTGCCACCGCCGAGGCGTGCCCTATGTGGAGGCCTTCGAGCCCCTGCGCAACCATGAGCAGTGGAACACCGACGTCTCCGCAGCCGGCGGCCGCCATCCGGCACAGGCGGGCTACGGGCTGCTGGCGTGGCTGGTCATGCACCGAGGCTGGTACGAGTGGCTGGGGGTATCCGCCCCGAGCTGAAGGGGACTGGGCTCCGGGTGGAAGAGAAGTGGATCGAAGAGAACTGGGTCCCGGACCGCCCGGCCCGCTCCCCCGGGCCCAGTTGCGGCCGCTCCCGGGCCCAGTCGCCGGCCCGGCCGTCCGGGTCGGGGCCCGACGGCGCCAATGGCCACGGTGACCGATGCGGGCGACGGCGGGCGACCACCGCATGGTGGCCGCCCGCCGCTCTCAGTTCTGAAGTCGCTCGGTGCCGTGTCTCAGGCGTTGGGGCGCTTGCCGTGGTTCGCCTTGTTCTTGGCACGCGCACGACGCTTACGACCGCGTTTGCTCATATTGCCTCCTCGTGTCTCGACTCGCCCCACGAGGGGGCACGGAACAGGTGCCATCTTCGCACACGCGTCCGCTCCAGGGCCACCAGGCGCCGCGCGCCTTCATGGTGGTTGTCAGCACACCGCCGTCGCCGCGCCCGACGCAGCCTTGATCACGGATCGCGGCCCCGATCCCGGGCTCAGTTGCGGCTGTAGCGCACCGTGGCGGTGCGCACCGTAGTGGTGGTGCGCCCTGAGACGGTCACGGCGGTGACGGTGGAGGAGGCCCGCATGACCGACAGCCGCCCCAGCACCCGGGCCCGCAGCTCGGGCGGGGCCTGTTCGGCGCAGCGCGAGCGCAGGATCTGGCGCAGGTGGGTCTCAGCGTCGGCAATCTTGGAACAGTGGTCGCAGGTGGCGACGTGCTGCGCCAGACGCGCGTACAGGTCGTCCTCGCACTCGTGGTCCAGGAACGCCTCAAGGTGGGCGCGGGCCTCGGCGCAGGAGCAGTTCGGGTCCTTCTTGACCGTCATCTCCCCTCCTTAGGGCCGGCGTAGCCGAGTTGGCGGGCGTGGTCGGCCAGAAGGCCGCGCAGTTGGCGGCGGCCGCGGTGGAGTCGGGACATGACCGTTCCTATGGGGGTGTCCATGATCTCGGCAATCTCCTTGTAGGAGAAACCCTCGACGTCGGCGAGGTAGACCGCCAGGCGCCGGTCCTCGCTCAACTCGTTGAAGGCCGCCTTGATCTCCTGGTCGGGCAGTAGGTCCAGGGCCAGCGCCTCGGCTGAGGGCAGTCCCACCGAGTCGTGGGAGGCTGCGCGGTGGAGCTGCCAGTCCTCGACAGTGTCGGCGTCGGATTGAAGGGGCTCGCGCTGCTTCTTGCGGTAGAGGTTAATGAAGGTGTTGGTCAGGATGCGGTACAGCCAGGCCTTGAGGTTGGTGCCCGGACGGTACTGGTGGAAGGAGGCGAAGGCCTTGGCGTAAACCTCCTGGACGAGGTCCTCGGCGTCGGAGCGGTTGCGCGTCATGCGCAGGGCGGCGCCGTAGAGCTGGTCGAGGTAGGGCAGGGCATCGGCCTCGAAGCGCGCGGCGCGCGCCGCCTCATCCTCGTCAGCCGGAGCGCGGTCGAGGCTCTCGGGGTCAACGTCGTCAATGTCATGGTGGTCATGGTGCCCGGAAGGGGTGTCGTCAACGGCGGGGTCAACATGATCGGTGTCCATCATCAACAACGAGCCTAGCCCTCGGTCGGGCCCCGCCGGCACGGCCACGGCGATAGCGGAAGAGGTAGCGCTGGGTGTCATCACCTCGGCCAACGACGACGGCCCCCGGCTTGTTCCCACCGCGTGTCGGCTGCGCTCCAGCGGCCCGGCACAAATGGTGGCCGCCGAATACGGCGTCCTAATGTCTCAATGCCTCTGGGCCGCGGCCCAGGGGTTCCGGGGCCAGGATGGTGCCGAACGCCCGGGGCGAACTCGCCCGGCCCCGGGGAATCGTCGGCGGGAATCCTGGCCCGAGTGGCGAAGCTGCGCGAGGATAGGGGCATGGACCTCCTTCGCGCCGTCGCCCGCCCCATGCTCGCCTCCAGCTTCGTCGTTGACGGCGTCGACGCCATCGTGCGCCCTCGGCGGCATGTGGAGAAGTTCGAGAAGGTGGCCCCTTTGCTGGAGCGGGCCGGCCTGCCGCCGGTGCTGGCCTCGGACGCCGTCCTGCTCACCCGATTGACCGGGGCCATGAGTGTTGCGGCGGGCCTGGGCCTGGCGACGGGGCGGGCCCCGCGCACCTGCGCCGTTGTGCTCGCCGCCCTCAACCTGCCCCTGACCGTGGTCAACTATCCGGTGTGGGCCGCGCGCGGAAAGACTGAGCGCCGCGAGGCCGTCTCGGGGCTGGCGCGCGGCGGGGCGGTGGGCGCCGGCCTGCTGCTGGCGGCCGTGGACCGTGAGGGCCGCCCGTCCCTGGCCTGGCGCCTGCGGGCCCGCAAGCAGCAGCGCGCGGCGATCGCCGCCGCCCAGGCCGCCGTTCTGGAGCGTCACGGCCTGGCGGGCTGAGGCGCCACATGCTCTTGTCACAGGCGCGCGATAGTCTCGCGTCGTCCCATCCCCGGGGCCCTTGAGTCGAGCATGAGGGAGACCGTCCGTGACCGAGCAGACCACCGTCCAGCCCGAGGTCGTCTACACCTGGACCGATGAGGCGCCCATGCTGGCGACCCGCTCCTTCCTGCCCATCGTCCAGGGTTTTACGCGCGCTGCGGGCGTAAGCGTGGGCACGGCGGATATTTCCCTGGCCGGCCGCATCCTGGCGGCCTTCGGCCTGGCCCGCGATGACCTGGCCGGTCTGGGCGAGCTCACCCAGTCGCCGTCGGCCACTATTGTCAAGTTGCCGAATATCTCCGCCTCCCTGCCCCAGCTCAAGGCGGCCATCGCCGAGCTGCGGGCCCGCGGGCACGAGCTGCCCGACTACCCCGACTCCCCGTCCTCCGACGCCGAGCGCGAGGTCCGCGCCCGCTACGACGCCGTCAAGGGCAGCGCCGTCAACCCGGTCCTGCGCGAGGGCAACTCCGACCGCCGCGCCCCTGAAGTCGTCAAGGCCTACGCCCGTTCCCACCCGCACTCCATGGGCGCATGGAGCCCGACGTCGCGCACCCGCGTGGCCACGATGGACAGTGGGGACTTCCGCCACAATGAGCGCAGCGCGGTGGTGCCGCGGGCCGGCGTCCTCCAGATTCGCCTGCGGCGGGACGACGACGGCCGGACAGTGGTCCTGCGCGAGCATCTGCCGGTGACCGCCGGGGAGATTGTGGACGCCACCTTTATGAGCGCCGCCGCCCTGGATGCCTTCCTGGCCGAACAGGTCGCCGCCGCCAAGGCTGAGGACGTCCTGCTGTCGATCCACCTCAAGGCCACCATGATGAAGGTCTCGGACCCCCTCATCTTCGGGCACGCCGTCCGCGCCGCCCTGCCCACAACCTTTGAGCGCTTCGGGCCGGTGCTGGAGGCCGCGGGCCTGCGCGCTGAGGACGGGCTGGCCTCCATCCTGGCGGGCCTGGACGCCCTGCCCGAGGGCGAGCAGGTTCGTACCGCCATTGAGGCGGACCTGGCCGACGGGCCGCGCCTGTCCATGGTGGACTCCTCGCGCGGCATCACCAATCTGCATGTGCCCAGCGACGTCATTATCGACGCCTCCATGCCGGCGATGATCCGCGGCGGCGGCAAACTATGGGGGCCCGACGGCCGCACCGATGACACCCTGGCCGTCATCCCCGACTCCTCCTACGCCGGTGTCTATGAGGCCGTCATCGAGGACTGCAAGATCCATGGGGCCCTGGACCCGCGCACTATGGGCTCGGTACCCAATGTGGGCCTCATGGCCCGTAAGGCGGAGGAGTACGGCAGCCACGACAAGACCTTCCTCATTCCCGCCGCCGGCACCGTGGAGGTGGCCGTGGTTTCGGGTGCGGGAGCTGAGCCGGGCGCCGTCCTATTGTCCCATCAGGTCCGGGCCGGGGACATTTGGCGGGCCTGCACCACCCAGGACGCCCCCATCCGTGACTGGGTGCACCTGGCGGTCACCCGGGCGCGAGCCACTGGGGCGCCGGCGGTCTTCTGGCTGGATCCCACCCGCGGCCACGACGCCGTCATGATCTCCCTGGTAGAGCGCTACCTGGCTCGGGAGAACACCACGGGCCTGGACATCCGCGTCCTGGACCCGGTGTCCGCCACCCGCCTGTCCCTGGAGCGGGCCCGGGCCGGTGAAGACACCATCTCAGTGACCGGCAATGTCCTGCGGGATTACAACACCGATCTTTTCCCCATTCTCGAGGTGGGTACCAGCGCCAAGATGCTCTCGGTGGTGCCGCTCATGAACGGGGGCGGCCTGTATGAGACCGGCGCCGGCGGCTCGGCCCCCAAGCACGTGCGCCAACTGCTGGAGGAGAACTATCTGCGCTGGGACTCCCTGGGGGAGTTTCTGGCCCTGGCCGAGGCTCTGCGGCATGTGGCCCGGGTCAGTGGGAACACTCGGGCCACTGTCCTGGCCGATGCCCTCGATGCCGCCACCGCCGCCGTATTGGAGGAGAACCGCTCCCCTGCTCGTCGCCTGGGCGCGGTGGACAACCGCGGTTCGCACGCCTGGCTGGCGCTGTACTGGGCACGGGCCTTGGCGGCGCAGTCGGCCGATGCCGGTTTGGCGGGGTTCTTCGCGCCGGTGGCCGAGCGATTGGCGGCCGCCAATGACACCATCCAGGCCGAGCTGCTGGCGGTCCAGGGCACTGCGACGGATATTGGCGGCTACTACCGGCCCAATGCTGTCAAGGCCGACGCGGTTATGCGGCCGAGCGGGACGCTCAACGCGATTATTGACGCGCTCTGAACCGCCCCCTTCGGGGTGGGGCCGCTCAATGAGCGCCCGCGCCACGCGAGTTGCGCGCCCTGAGCCCCGACATCGGGCCCGTTAGGCTCAGGGCATGCCGCCCGCCTCCCGGCCCTGGTCCGCCCCACCCGCCCCCGGGCCCCTTGACGCCGTCGTGGAGCTGCCGGGGTCAAAATCCCTGACCGCCCGGGCCCTGCTCCTGGCCGCAGTGGCGGGTGCCCCAACCACACTCACCGGCGTCCTGCGCTCACGCGACACCGACCTCATGATCACCGCCCTGCGCCAGTTGGGCGCGAACGCCACCGCACTGGACCCGGCAGGCACCCGCCTGCGCATTCAGCCCGCCCCCACGCCCCTGACCGGAGGCGGCCGGATCGACTGCGGTCTGGCGGGCACTGTTATGCGCTTCCTCCCGCCCCTGGCCCTCCTCGCCGACGCCCCGGTGACCTTTGATGGCGACCAGGCCGCCCGCACCCGCCCCCTGGCCCCCCTTCTGGACGCCCTGTCGGCCCTGGGGGCGCACGTCACCTGCCTCGGTGAGCCCGGGCACCTGCCGGTCACGGTCGGCCCCGGCGAGAACGCACCACCACTTTTTCACGCCCCCCCATGCGCCGCCCCCACAAGCACCGTCCCGGGGGGCACGGCCCGAGCACGCCCCGACGAGCCGCACCGGGTGGCAGTGGACGCCTCCAGCTCCTCCCAGTTCCTCTCCGCCCTCCTGCTCCTCGGCCCCCTCCTGCCCGGGGGCCTGGAGGTCATCGCGACCGGCCCAGTGCCCTCCTTGCCGCACGTGACCATGACGGTGCAGGCACTGCGCGACCGGGGCGTGCGCGTGGAGGCCCCCGCCACGGGCGCCCCAGCCGGGGGGCGGACCTGGCGCGTTCATCCCGGCCGACCGCGAGGCGGTGAGGTCGCCATTGAACCGGACCTGTCCAACGCCGGCACCTTCCTGGCTGCCGCCCTCATCGCCGGGGGACGGGTGCGGGTGGGGCACTGGCCCGAGCGCACCACCCAGGCCGGCGACGCCTGGCGCCGCCTCCTGCCCCTCCTGGGCGGGGAGGTCCAGGAGGTCCGGGAACCGGACGGCTCACTGTCCCTCCAGGCCCAGGGCACCGGGCGGCTGCGGGGTATTGAGGCGGACTTGTCGGCTACTGGAGAACTCGTTCCCGTCCTGGCGGCCCTGGCCGCCCTGGCCGGCGCTCAGGGGCATGCCTCGCGCCTGACCGGCATCGCCCATCTGCGCGGCCACGAAACCAACCGCCTGGCGGCCCTGGTGACCGAGATCAACCGCCTGGGCGGGTCGGCGCGGGAGCTCCCGGACGGTCTTCAGATCACCCCCGCCCCCCTGCGCCCAGCGACCCTCAACACCTACGCCGACCACCGCATGGCGGCTTTCGCGGCACTGATCGGCCTGAGCGTGGCCGGCGTGAAGGTCACCGACGTGGCCTGCACCTCCAAGACCCTGCCCGGTTTCACCCGCATGTGGCAGGACATGGTGGAGGGACCGGCCCAGGGCTGCGACCCCATCGTGGGGCGCGCCGCCGCGCCGGCCCCCGGGGGTGTTCATGGCGCGTCGTGACACCGGCACCGACGACCCGCGCGTGCGGGTGCGCCCCGGCAGGGGCTCGCGCCCACGCACCAAGCAGCGCCCCAAGCACGCCGACGCCGTCACCGGAGTCGTTACCCGCATTGACCGCGGCCACTACCGCATCCGCCTGGAGGACCCCTCCCTGACTGAGGACGGCAGCGGTGAGGTCACCGCCATGAAGGCCCGGGAACTGGGGAGGGGGAAAGTGGTCGTGGGCGACAGGGTCGGCGTCGTGGGGGACGTGAGCGGGCGCGAAGGCACCCTGGCGCGCATGGTCCGCGTCCACGAACGCCGCACCCTGCTGCGCCGCAGCGCCGAAGACGGGGACGGTGCCGGCACGGAGAAGCCCGTGGTGGCCAACGCCGACCTGCTCGTCATTGTCACCTCCGTGGCAGAGCCCCGGTCGCGGCCCCGCATGATCGACCGCTACCTGGTGGCCGCCTACGACGCCGGCATGGAACCGCTGCTGGTCCTCACCAAGTCCGACTTGGCCGACACCGGGCCCCTGCTCAGCCTCTACGAGCCCTTGGGGGTGCGCTCCCTGGCCACCCGCCTCGAACCGGACCTCGAGCCGGAGTCATCCGGGGAGGGCGCCGGTACCGCCCACTGCACTGCGGGCAGCGCCCCAGGGCCGGGCGACGCCCCCGACCGGGCCCGGACCCGGTCGGACACTGGTGTTGAGAAGGTGCGTCAGGCCCTGGCCGGCCGCACCTCGGTACTCGTCGGCCATTCGGGGGTCGGCAAGTCCACCCTCATTAACGCCCTGGTCCCGGGGGCGCGACGCGCCACCGGGAGGGTCAATGAGGTCACCGGCCGGGGCCGCCACACCTCCACCAGTCTCCAGGCCCTGGAATTGCCCGACGGCGGCTGGGTCATTGACACCCCCGGGGTGCGCTCCTTCGGGGTCGCCCACGTCTCCAGCACCGATGTGCTGCGCGGCTTCCCGGATCTGAGCGAAGTCGCCCAGTACTGCCCGCGCGGCTGTACGCACGAAGAGGGGGTCATTGACTGCGCCCTGGACCAGTGGGCCGCCGGGTCGGATCCTCTGGGCGCCCCGGGGCCCGACCCGGCCGGGCCCCGGACTGACAGTGAGGCCCAGGGCCGGCGCGCCCGAGTGGAGTCCTTTCGCCGGCTCCTGGCGCCCGCCCTGGAGGCCGAGGATCCCACACTCAACCGCTGAGTCACCCCCGGATCAGTGGCCGGCCGGCGTCCGCGCAGCGGCGCAGCGGGAGAGGGTTATAGGACAGAACGTGTTGCTTTAGGCGGCGTGTCGTGGGGTGTTAGTGGGGTCGTCCTGCCCAGCCTCGGCGGTTCCATAG
>ERZ773099.304-NODE-304-length-43491-cov-14.248434_pt1 | contig 43491 bp, 32 predicted proteins | sample MGYA00511120_ERZ773099 | MGnify/ENA primary metagenome ERZ773099 (study PRJEB29015, sample SAMEA2738012) | human oral metagenome | biome: human oral; feature: human-associated habitat; material: dental | place: China | collected 2104 ... | reverse complement strand
CCCCCTACGACGTCGCCACCGGCAACGACGCCGACTCCGACCGCCACGGCATCGTCACCCCCGACGGCGGCCTGATGAACCCCAACCACTTCCTGGCCGTGGCCATCGAGTACCTCTTCACCCACCGGCCCGAGTGGCCCGAGGGCTGCGCGGTGGGCAAGACCCTGGTCTCCTCGAGTCTGATCGACCGGGTGGTGGCGGCCATGGGGCGCACGCTCATCGAGGTGCCCGTCGGCTTCAAGTACTTCGTGCCCGGACTCATCGACGGCTCCGTCGGCTTCGGCGGCGAGGAGAGCGCGGGAGCCTCCTTCCTGCGCAAGGACGGCACCGTGTGGACCACGGACAAGGACGGCATCATCCTGGCCCTTCTGGCCAGTGAGATCATCGCCGTCACCGGCAAGACGCCCTCGCAGCTGCACGAGGAGCAGGTGGCCCGCTTCGGCGCCTCCGCCTACGCCCGGATCGACGCGCCCGCCACCAAGGAGGAGAAGGCGAAGCTCGCGGCCCTGTCCCCCGAGGACGTCACCGCCACCGAGCTCGCCGGGGAGCCGATCATCGACCGACTCGTGCGGGCCCCCGGCAACGACGCCCCCATCGGCGGACTCAAGGTGACCACCAAGGACGCCTGGTTCGCCGCCCGCCCCTCGGGCACCGAGGACGTCTACAAGATCTACGCCGAGTCCTTCAAGGGGGCCGAGCACCTGGCCCAGGTCCAGGAGGAGGCCAAGGAGGTCGTCTCCGCCGCGCTGGGGGCCTGAGCACTCGCGCGCTGGCCCTGCCGGGCCGGCGCCCCCGCAGCCGTCGCAGCCGTCACGGCCTGCTCCTGCGAATGTCCCAGGAGCCCCGGCCGGGCGGCTGCGCGGCGTCCTTACCACCGCAATAACGCTGTGGCCCGCCCAGCGGGTACTGGGCGGGCCACGCCTTCCGGAGCCCTGGGTCAAGGAACACCCAGGGTATCGCTCCAGGGACTACCTCCAGCGCATCAGACGGACACTGGCGGCAAAGAGCACGACGCCGCTGACGGCCAGGACGCCCCAGCCGACAAGCGCGTCACTCAGGTCGACGACACCGGTCAGCGGCCAGCGCAGGCCGTTCAGGACGTAGGTCATGGGCAGGAAGTGCGAGAGCGTCTCCACCCAGCTCGGCAGCATCTCCAGAGGCATCATGGCGCCCGAGGCGAAGCACATGGGGAAGACAATGAGCATAATGACGAGCGGCACGGCCTGGAGACTGGGGACCACGAGTCCGACAAGAATACCGATAAGGTAAAACACCAGGGCCCCCAGGAATACCGGCACAACTGCGAGCAAGGCCCACGGTGACAAGGACATCCCGACCCAGGGCATAATCCCGACGACAATGATCAGGACAGCCTGGACGAACGCGGACACCAGTGCCACAGTAAAGGCGCTCATAAGGATCCGGGACACGTTCAGGGGCACGCAGCGCAGGACGCCGAGCATCTTGTTCTCACGCCACTCGGCAATGTTCATTCCACCCGCGAAGAGCCCGACGAAGGTGACGCCGATGCCTACGACGTTAGGGCCGATGGAGTCCACGACCGAGTGCCCGCGGACACCCGGGGAGGAACCCATTGTCTGCGCCAGGATGACGAGCAGGGCCGAGGGGAAGACGTAGGAGAAGAAGAGGGTGGAGGGGTCGCGCAACGCCGTGCGCGCCAGGGAGGCGGTCAGTGCCTTGGAGGGGATCATCGCTGGATTTCCTTTCCGGTGAGCTGCACAAAAGCATCCTCGAGGCTGACCCCGCGGACCTGGGCGCCCGCTGTCGGCACGCCCGCGGCCGCGAGGACGGCGAACCCCTCGCCCACGTCCTGCACGTGCACGACGACGCCGTCGGGCGTGACCTGGGCGTCCAGAACACCCTCCAGCCCAGTGATCGTGTCAAGCCACTGCGCGCCGCCGGGCAGCAGCACGGAGGAGCTGGCCTTGCAGCCGGCGATGAGGGCAGCCGGGGTGGCGGTGGTGACAATGTGGCCGGCGTCGAGCACGGAGACGACGTCGCACAGGCGCTCAGCCTCCTCCAGGTAGTGCGTCGTGTAGATGACCGTCGTGCCCTCCTCGCGCACCTTGCGCAGCTGCTCCACGAGATCATGGCGGGAGGTGGGATCCAGGGCCGCCGTCGGCTCGTCCAGGAAGAGCACCTCGGGGTGGTGGACGATCGCCGAGGCGACGGCCAGGCGCTGGCGCTCACCGCCGGAGACCTTGGTGACCCTGGAGTTGCGCACCCGCTCCAGGCCCATGATCTCAATGAGCTCGTCGGCCCGGGCCTGGGAGGCGCCGAAGAGCGCGGCCATTGTGCCCAGGTGCTCGCGCACGGTGGCGCGGGAGAAGAAGGCCGTGGCCTGGGGCTGGATGCCCAGGCGGGCGAGCAGGGCCGGGTCGCGCGGGAGAGGCGGGCGGCCGAGCAGCTCAACCGTACCGGAGCTGGGTCTGCGGGCCCCGTGGACAATCTCCATGAGCGTGGTCTTGCCAGCACCGTTGGAGCCGATGACCCCGTGGAAGGATCCACGCTCCACCACCAGATCCACCCCGTGCAGCACCTCACGGTCCCCGTAGGAACGGCGGACGTCGCGCACGACGACTGGGGGTCCGTCCGGATCCGGGCGGTGAGCGGGCCCGACCTCCTGGTCAGGGGCCCTCTGCGTTGTCCCCTGGCTGGTGCCCGGGGTCTTGAGAAGAGTGGTCATAGTTCAGTCTCCTGGTTGGGCAGCCGCACGGGGCCGCTCGCAGTGTCTACCAACAACCCAAGGATCCAGAGACGACGCCGTCAGCGGATCCTGCAAGGTGCCAGTTCGCACTCCAACTTTCGGAGGAGGGAAGGCCGTACAGAGCTCATACGGTAAACACGTTAAAAATGTCAAAGACTATCAAAAATAGTAGAGCACATACATTCACCGCATCTGTGTTCGGCGCCATACTTCTGTGACCCTCATCAAATCGGACACACATTGCCGAGCCATACTAGACTACCTGAAGTGACCTTAGCAATCCCTACGTCATCAGGGGTGTTAGCGCACCTGCCCGCCCCTGGCCGCCTGGCCCGCCGCGCGGCACGCGCCTGCACGGCCCGCCGCGTGATCGCCTTGCTCCTGGCCGCGCTCGCCTGCACGGACCTGGCCCTCACCGGGGCAGATCCTCTCACCCTCAGCTCCCTGCCCAGCGCGGCCAGCGTCCTGCTCGTACGACGCCACCCCTGGGCGGCTGTAGCCCTTGTAGGCCTGCCCCTTCTGCCAGCGACAGCGATTGGTTTCGTGTCGACAGCATCCATTGGCGGCCTACTCGCCATCCCTCTTCTCATTATCGATGACCACAGGTGGCAGGCGCTAGCACTCATTCTATGTTTTATCGGAGGCGACACTATAGCCCTTCTGCGCAGCGAGCCCGTCGGCGGAAACGTCCTTATTTTCTGTATCATTGTCTTAGGAACCTCGGTCGGGACCGGTCTAGTAATTCACGCCTCAAACCGCGGACTGCTCGCAGCAGAGACGGCCCGTGACGAGGCCCTGCGCACCCAGCGGCTCCTTATTGCCCAAGAGCTGCAGAGCATTCTCACCCAGGCCAATAAGCTCGTCTCCGAGGCCACCGTCAAGGCGCTCGCACTGGAGCCACGCAGCCCTGCCGTCGTCGAGGCCCTGGAGGACATTGCCACCACTACCCGCGACTCCGAGGGCGACCTGCGTGCCATGCTCCGCGTCCTGCGCCAGCAAGAGGCGTCAACCAGCTGGGACGCCCTCCCTGCCAACGACCTTCTCACGACCCTGGACTCCGCTCAAACGACCTTGACCCACTCAGGGCTGCGTGCTACCATCTCCCACGACGGTGATATCGCCGCACTACCCCAGGCATCTGCTACAGTAATCGTCCACGCCGTGAACGAGGCCGTTGCCAATATGACAAAGTATGCTGCTCATGACTTCCCGTGCACTATACAGATCGAGGTCTCCGCCGAGCGCGTTATTATGCTCGCCGTCAACTCTGTAGCCGAGCACCGTCGTCCCGCACCGCCCGCACTGACGAGCGGCTACGGGATCGCTGGCCTTAAGGAGCGCGCCCAGGCCCTGGGCGGGTCACTGCGCTGTACGCCCACCAACCACCGGTGGGTCCTCTCCCTATCCCTTCCCCTAGAAAACGGAGCCAAGTAATGACCACCGCCTCTGACGCCTCTGTTATTCGAATTATCATCGCCGATGACGACCCCATTGCGCGGGCGGCCATTAAGTCAATGTTTGACGAGGAGGATGACATTGAGGTCGTCGCCGTCGCCGCGGACGGCGCAGAGGCTGTCGACCTCGTCCATACGCACATGGTCGACGTTGTGCTCATGGACGCCCACATGCCTGTACTCGACGGCATCGCCGCCACCCGGAGGCTCGAGCAGACGTCCTCGGGCACCCGGTCCCTTATTCTCACCAGCTTTGATGACGACACCTACCTTGACACCGGTATCGCCGCAGGAGCCTACGGCTTCCTCCTCAAGACGACACCGCCCTCCGAGGTCGTCGCCGCGGTCCGCACCGTCCACTCAGGTGGAAAGGTCCTCTCCCCCGGACCGGCTGGCCGCGTCCTGGACCGCTACGTCCACGGTCAGTTCCCCAGGACAGCGTCAGCCGCGGACCTGGACCTGTCTGAGCGCGAGCAGGAGGTGCTCCTCCTGCTGTGTGAGGCCATGTCCAACCAGCAGATCGCGACCCGCCTCATGATAGCGGAGACAACCGTCAAGACCCATATCGCCTCGATTATGCGCAAGATGCACGTCTCAAGCCGTCTCGAGGTCGTTGTCGAGGCGTACCACCAGGGACTTGCCACTGCTCGGTCATGAGACTCGGCCCGCCTACTGAGACACCTTGGCGCTGGCTCCAGTGGGCACTAACCGCCACCGTCCTGCTCAGTCCCATTCCCTCAATAGTCCAGAACGGGCCAAGCTGGTGGTCGCTCACCGCACTGCCAACAGCGTTCCTGGTCCTGATCCTCAACCGCCTCCCACGCACTGGGGCAATAGGACTCGCCCTGGGCGTGCTCCTGGGATCCATGACCGACGAGTTCACAGCACCCGTTATCGCCGGAACTCTTTCTGTGGCGCTATTCCTGACACGATCACGCCTCAGGTGTGCTGCGGTCATTACGGCGAGTTGTCTTAGTGAGATCACACTTCATCTTTTCAATAGCGATAATCCCGCAGGTCCAGACTGGTTGCCTACCATAATTCTTCTTACCGTAGCAATAGTCCTGGGCATAATCCTGCAGTCCTCTTACCGGCGCACCCTCATGGTGCAGACTGCCCACGCAAAGGCACTGCGGACCCAGCGCTCCCTTATCGCCCGTGAGCTCCACGACACCCTGACCCGAGCCAATACCCGCGTGTACCTGCGTGCTCAGGGCGCGCTCTCCGCAAGCGCGGAGCAACCGGAGGTGGCCGCCCTCCTGGAGGAGATTGCCGAGACCAGTCGCAGCTCCGTCACGGAGCTGCGGACCATGCTGCGCGTCCTACGCGAGGACACGCCTGCACAACCTGATACCGCACCAGCTACTGACCTCGGTGCCGCGCTCAGCTCTGCCCGCTCCGCCCTCAGGCGTGCGGGCCTGCGCGTCACCACGACCCATAACGGCCGCCTCACAGGGCTGCCCGCGACTGTTGCCGCAACGCTTGTGATCGCTATTGACGAGGCTGTCACCTGCCTGAGGACCTGTGCCGCGACGGATACCCGGAGCCAGCTCGTTCTTGAGGTGGGACGCTCACGTGCTGACCTCCTTGCCATGTGCCGCATTGCGGACCGGTACAGCCCCCACGACCACGAGCTCACCGACCGTGCAGGGCTCCTCGGCCTGGGCGAGCGGGCACACGCCCTGGAAGGCACGTTCGACTGCACCGTTGTAGGGCGTCAGTGGCTGCTCACGCTCTCGCTGCCACTCGCCGCGAAGGGGTCACCTTCTGCCACCTGAGGGACGACCGGACCGTGCCGCTCCGACTAAGGTAGGAGTCGGATTCGCCTCCACGCAGGATGACGAGGACGCGGGCTCGCGCCAGCCTCAACTTGGAAGGACGGGGCCTGGGGCACGACGAGGGAGCCGTCAGGACGCGAAGGACGATCTCGCCCCCGACCTCTTCCCCTGCTGGCACGAGGTACCAGCCGGCCGCGGTCCCGGGTACTACACCGCCCCTTCCCCCTGCCAGCGCGAGGTACCGTGCGGGGTGCGCCCGGTAGACTTCCCCAGGCCGCCCCGACCCTGCCAGCACGCGGTACCACGACACCTGCTCGGCCGCGTCCGGCCCCCAGGCCGCCCTGGTCATTGTGGTGGGGACACGGGTAGCCGGCGTCGAGGACGTGCACGGGACCGGGCAGGCCGTTACCGCGCTTATCTGGCCTGCACGGCTGACGGAAGGTCATAGGCTGACGGTGGGCCCGTCCCGGTCGCAGCAGGATGTCGAGCAGGCAGACCCTATTGTTCCGGTGCCCTCCTTACGTAGGCTGGGGACGTGAGCCAGTCGCGTCCCTCATCACCCTCCGACCACCACATCGAGCGCGTCCCTGCGGGCCCGGACGACTCCGGGCCCACCACGGCCGGAGCCGGGCCAACCGGGGGCCCCGGGGCCGACCCCACCCAGGCCTCGGGGGCCGAGACCGCGCCCCTGGTCGGCGCCCCCTCGCAGCAGTCCCGCCCCGGGCCCCAGGACGACATCCTCCTGGCCACCGGCGAGCCGCTGCGAGCCGCCCGCAGTCGCGGAGGCCGGCCCACCCCAGCGGGCGGCCCCGCAGCAGGCAGGCAGGAGCGGATCCGCCGTCAGCCCGGGCGACGCGCCTGGGTACCCAACCAGCACGGTGTGTGGGGCATGCTCCTGTTCCCGCCGCTCCTGGGCATCCTCCTGGGCGGCTGGTCCTGGGTCGACTCCGTCCTCCTGCCCGCCTGGTGGGGCGCCTACTTCGCCTACTGGGCCTGGTCCCAGTGGCTGCGCACGCGCTCGCCCCGACGTCGGGCCCTCCTCCTGCCGCCGCTGGGCGTCTACACGGCCTGGACGGCGGCGTGGGGCCTGGTCGCCCTGGTCCTGGCCCCCTACCTGGTGCAGTGGGCGGTGCCCCTGGTGCCGCTGGCGGCCGTCGCCGGCTGGGAGGTCCGGCAGGGCCGCGAGCGCTCGCTGGTCTCCGGACTGTCCACGACGGCGATCGCGAGCCTGTTCACGGCCATCACCTTCCAGCTGGGGGTCGGCGGGGCGGGCGGGTTCCTGGGGACGGGCCCCACCGCCCAGTCCGTGGGCTGGCCGCACGCCTGGGTGGCCACCGCCCTCATGGCCGCCTACTTCTGCGGCACCGTGCCCTACGTCAAGACCATGATCCGTGAGCGCTTCAATACGGTGCTGCTGGTCGCCACCACGGCGGCCCACGTGCTGGTGGCGGGGGCGTCCTTCTGGCTGGCCTCCAACGGGGAGGTCTCCTGGACGGTGGCCGTGGTGTGGGTGGCGCTGGTGGTCAGGACCGTGGTGATGCCGCTGCGCCAGTGGCACCTGGCCCGGGTCACCCACCGGCCCATGCGCCCCAAGGTCGTCGGCCTGACCGAGCTCGTCTTCTGCGTGCTGGTCACGGTCTCTCTGGCCCTGTAGGCCGGGTGCCGGGGACGTACCCTAGCCATGGGCAACGTACCCTAGCCGTGGCCGACGTACTTTGGTCACGGGCGACGTACCCTAGAGGCATTCTAAGGTACGTCACCAATGTTTAAGGTACGTTCGCGGCAGCTAGCAGCTCAAGCTACCCCCGTATCGGTCTCGTCAGCCTGGTCGGCAGGGGTGGGGGCGCAGAGATCCCGGTTCGGGTCCCCGTCCCCGGGCAGGGCGGTCGGGCTAGCAGGGGCAGGGGGGACGGGCGCCGGCAGGCACGGGCGGTCGGGGAAGGCGGCCAGGGCGGCCAGGGCGCGGTCGTTGTCCTCGGGCAGGCCCACGCTCACGCGCACCCCCTCCTCGATAAAGGGGCGCACCAGCACACCGGCCTGCTCCATGTGGTCGGCCAGGGCCACCGCCTGCCCGCCCACTCCCAGCCAGTAGAAGTTCCCCTGGGTGTCGGGGACCGTCCAGCCCTGCTCGCGCAGGACCGCCACCACGCGGTCGCGCTCGGACGCCACCTGGGCGGCCCGGCTGGCGGTCTCCTCCAGGACGTGGGCCTCCAGGGACGCCAGGGCGGCCGCCTGGGCGGGCAGGCTCACGCCGAAGGGGGTGGCCACCCTGCGCACCGCGTCCATGAGCACCGCCTCCCCCACCAGGTAGCCGACCCGCAGCCCGGCCAGGGCGTGGGCCTTGGAGAAGGTGCGTGACACCACGAGGTTGGGGTACTCGTCAATGAGCTCCAGGGCGTCCCCCACGTCGGGGTCGGTCACGAAGTCGAGGTAGGCCTCGTCCACGAGGACGGCGACGTCGTCCGGGACGCCGTCGAGGAGCGCCTGCAGCTCGACGGCGCTCAGCGCAGCCCCGGTGGGGTTGTTGGGGGTGCAGGCCATGAGCAGGCGCGTGCGCGGGGTGACTGCCTCCAGCAGCGCCGGGACGTCGTGACGGCCGTCCACGGTCAGGGGGACGCACAGGGGCCTGGCCCCGGCGGCGGTGACGCAGATGGGGTAGGCCTCGAAGGAGCGCCACGGCATGACGACGTCGTCGCCCTCGTCACAGACCGTGCCCACCAGGTGGGATATGAGGGCCACCGAGCCTCCTCCCACCACGATGCGGGCGCTGTCGACACCGTGGCGCTCGGCAAGGGCGTCCACCAGGGTCTGCCCCGTCATCTCGGGGTAGCGGTTGGCCTGCGCGGCCGCTGCCGCCGCGGCCTGGACGACCTTCTCCTGGGGCGGGTAGGGCAGCTCGTTGCTGGAGAGCTTGACGACGTGGTCGCCGTCGGGGCGAGCACCGGGCACGTAGGCGGGCAGGGTGCGCACGGCGGCACGGACATGGACGGCAGGCGGGGCGGGGAACACGCTCATGCCCTCATGGTGTCACTGCGGGGCGCCCACCGGTGAGGATGTTCCTCCCCGGGCCACCGGCCCCGGCCCCGTTACCGCCTGTCAGGCCGCGCACGCGCACGCCCGGGCCGCCCGTCCCCCGGCGTGTCGGCGGGCCTGCCACAGCAGCAGCCAGCCCCTGCTCACCGCCGGGGCCCGATTTGGGTGAGCGGCAGCTTGCTGGAGACGTCGTGGATGGTCTCCTCGACATCCTCGACCACGTCGTCCACGTAGCCGTCAATGTCATTGACGTTGAACCCGTTGTCGGTAAGGCGCTCGACCTCGAAGACGTACTCCACGGAGGTCGCCCCCTCCACGTCCTGGCCCGTGTAGGTCGCGAATCGGTTGCTCCAGCCCACCAGGTCCGGGTCGTTGCCGTTCTCCATCCCCTCCACGGCGTCGGCGTAGACGTCCGAGCTGTGCGGGTACTGGGAGGCCTTCGCCCCGGTGTGCGTGTCGATACTGGCCACGATCCGCGTGGGGCTGGTGGGCGTGGGCGCGGCGCTCAGGGCGGGGACGGCGTCGCCGGTGTTCTCCAGGTGCAGGGCGTCCACGCCCGAAGACAGCTCCGCCCCGGCCGTGGGGCTGCCGGCGGTGAGCAGCGAGGTGATGGAGAAGTGCTCCTGGATGACGGGGTCGGCGGCCAGGTTGGAGACCACCGCCCCGCCCTGGGAGTGGCCGTAGATGGCCACGGGGTCCCCGGGCTGGACCCCGGCATGGCGCATGGCGCTGACTACGGCGGTGCTCATGTCCGTGGCCATTCCCCCCACCGCCTCCAGGTTGGTCTGCATGTCCTGGGGGTTGGAGCTGCCCGCCCCCCAGTTCGTCGTACCCGGGACGACGACGACCCACCGGTCGGGCTGGCCGGGGACGACGGTCCTAATGACGGAGATGACACCGGTCTTGGGGTCGTCGTCATTCTTCTTGAGGCCGTCGGAGTAGCGGATGAGCTCGGCGGCGGTACGCGGGGGGTGGTCCAGGACCCGCCCGCCCACGGGGGCCGGTGAGGAGATCCCCGGGATCCACGTCTCCTCCTGCGGGGTCATGTCGAACAGGGACATGATCCTGGAACCCAGACCGTAGGGGTCCTTGGCGGCAGCCGGCACGGTGAGGCTGACGCCGTCCAGGGTCAGGCGCACCCCGGTGGTCTCACCGAACCGCTCGGCACCGTCCTTCTCGGACAGGATCGCCAGGTAGGCGGCGACGACCTGCATGTCCGTGAGATCCTCGCGGTCCACGTACCCGGCCCCGTGGCGTACCTGCTGGGGCAGGTGGGGACGCAGCTGGGGCGCCAGGCGGGCGGCGGTCAGGCTCAGGTACCTCCTGACCTCGCTGGCCTCGGTGCCGTCCTCGGCCCCGGGCACGTTCTGGAGGATCCAGATCAGGTTCACTAGGTCGGTGCTGACCCAGTCCTCCAGCGTGTCGTCGTTGAGCAGGGTGGTGGCCATGGCAAACCAGTCGTCCGCATCGCCGTCCATGTCGGGGATGAGCCTGGGGGAGGTAGGCAGCAGGTCCACCAGGGCCAGCGGCAGGGACAGCAGCAGGGAGCCCACGAGATTGCCCGTGCCGCCCCAGGAGTGGAGGCCACCGGACATGCTGGCCCCCAGCTCAGCGCCCGAGTAGGTGTCGGAGCAGGTCTTAATGTCACGGGCCAGGCCACGCAACGTCGCGGCGACGGCGCCCAGGGAACCGGGTCCGTTCGCGGCCTGGTCGACCGTCCACCGGGCGATGGTCCGGTAGAACTCAAAGCCGTGGTTGGAGGAGAACAGGATACCCTTGGGGTTGGAGATCGCGCCGCCCAGGGCCTGCTTGCTCGGGACCACGGAGCAGGAGTGTGCTGGTGACGTGGACGGGGTGGGCAGGGCCTCCAGGTCCGCGTACTCCCTGAGCAGGGAGGTCCTGGCGCTCTCCAGGTAGGTCGCGGTGCTCGTGACCGCCGCGTTGAGCAGGTCGAGGTCGGTGGTGTTGACACTGGTGGACCCGCCGCTGACGAGCACCGGGACCGTCGGCCAGGACATGGTCCAGGAGTAGGGCGACGGGGGTGTGGGGGACGTGCTCCCGCTCCCAAAGGGCTGGGTCACATCCCCCTGGGACGAGGCGGAGTACCCGCTACTAGAACCGGAACCGTCAAAGCCGGACGAGGAACCCGAGCCCTGGGCCGAGCCGGGGTAGGGTCCGGCCGGGCACGAACCGGACGAGGAGCCGGAACCCTGGGATCCTGAGCCCTGGGACGAGGCAGGGTAGTCGCTCATGACATCCACCTCACGGCGGTGCAGGCAGATCGGACCTCAGTGAGCTGGGACGTGAGAGCGCTCACAAGGAGGCTGACCTGGTCCAGGCTCGTCTGGCAGGCCGTGGCGGCGGAGCCCGTCCAGGAGGCAGGAACAGTGGTGGGGAAGGAGGCGGTAGCGAAAGTGAGGTCGGTGTCAGCAGAGTCAAGATCAGCAAGAGACATGTAACAACGGTAAAGACACAACTACTCCGGTCGCACTCACCTCCGCGCCGCCCTGTGGACAACCTGCCCGGGACCGCTGCCTGTGTGCTGAGCGAGACCGCGGTACCACGCGGTTCCGGTATGACGCACGATTGACAGGCGACGGCGTCGGCACCTCACAGGATAATAATGTCGGCGCCCTTCTCCACGCGCTCCAGCAGGAGGGAGTCCAGGACGCGCAGCGCCTCGGGGCTGACCAGGCCGCGGATGTCGGGCAGGAGGTAGACGGCCACCTCGTGGGACAGCGCCCAGGTGAAGCCCACCAGGATCACCTCCTTCAGCCCCAGGGTCCGCACCGGCTGGTCCAGGCTCACACCGCTGTGGGCGAAGACCTCCAGGACCTTGGCGCGTGCCCGCGGGGAGGGCGCCAGGCCACGGGCCTCGTCCATGGCCTCCAGGCAGACGGACACGGTGAAGGTGCTGGACAGGACATGACGCAGCCCCTCGGTCCGCAGGCACCTCCACCCGCGGCGGATGAGGGCGCCGTCGCGCCGTACGGCCCTACGCACGCTGGCCCACACCACCCGGCGCTCGGCCAGGCTCAGGTCACGGCCCAGCCCCAGGACCTCGGCCTGGGGCGTGAGCAGGTCACGGGCGACGTGCCGCCACAGCCAGATCGCCACCACACCGACGCAGGCCGACAGGACCTCCATGACGACCGTGGGCCAGGGGGACTCCACCTGCAGCGGCGTCACCCCGAACGCCAGGGGGGAGAACATGAGGAAGGCGGCCGTGACGGAGGCCAGGCGCGCCGCCCTGACCGAGCGCAGCACCGCCCCGACGGCAAAGGCCAGGTACCCGGAGAAGGTGCCGATCTCACTCGTGGCGCTACTGACCCACAACCCGCCGCTCCACCCGTAGACCGCGTAGAACCTCACCGGTACGTGGTGGTGGAACCAGCGTGGTACCCGGACGTCGTGGACGGCGGTGAGGCCGTAGCGGTCGGCCAGCCAGCTGCCGACCACGACCCCCAGCAGCACGGAGAGCATGAGGAGGGCCTGGGCGACCTCCAGGCATATGCCGGTGGTCAGGGCCGCCCCGGTCGGGCCGAGGCTGCCGGTGCGCACGGAGGTCCCCCGCGGGGTGGCGAGCTGGGCGCGCGTGTGCCGCAGGGTCAGGCCCACGCCCTGGAACAGGGCAATGCCCCCGGCCAGGGCGATAATCGCGAGGCGAGGCCGGGGCGTGAAGCAGGCGCCCAGGGCCGCGATGAGGCTGAGCAGCCAGTACAGGGCGAGTCGGCGCCGCTCGGCGTACAGGACGGTGACCAGGTACCAGCTCAGGGTGACCACGCGGGTGAGCCACATGTCGGTCTCGGTGCTGACCCGGGGACGCTCGGAGGGGGTCCCACGGGGCGCTGGTGAGCCAGCGGCCTGCCCGGCCCCGCCCGGCGTCGTAGCGTCCGGGTCCGGGCCGTCCGGGTCCGTACCGTCCGTGCTCACCATGGCACCAGGGTAGCCGCCACCGCCCGGACCACCACCGGGGCACAATGTCCCCCATGACCCAGAACCTGAGCACCCCCCTGAGCAGCCAGTGGGTGGCCGACGCCGCCGCCTCCTTCCTGGCCGACCCCGCCGCCCGCCTGGCAGGCAACGCCGTGGCCACCACGGACGTGGAGACCGTCAGCCTGGACCGTGCGGTCCTGACCTCTATCGACTCCTCGGTCTCCGACCTCATCCCGGACGCGGCGATCACCGATCAGAAGCGCTCGGGCCGCTGCTGGGCCTTTGCCGGCCTGAACACCCTGCGGGCGGCCATGATCAAGGATCTGGGGCTGGAGGGCTTCTCCCTGAGCCAGAACTTCATCTACTTCCACGACAAGCTGGAGAAGGCCAACGCCTTCCTGAACCGCTTTACCGCGGACATGGTGGCCAGCCGGGACCTGGAGGACCGGGAGGTCGTCGCGGACCTGGCCTCCCCGGCCGGTGACGGCGGCTGGTGGCCGGAGTTCGCCCACCTGGTGGCCAAGTACGGCATGGTGCCCGCCTACGTCATGCCGGACACCCAGTCGGCCACGGACTCCCAGGCCATGAACGACCACCTGGACACCCTCCTGCGGCGTGCGGCCCTGCGGATCCGGGCCGCCGTCGAGCCCGCCGGGGACGGCCCCGCCCGGGACACTGCCGTCAGGGAGCTGCGGGAGGCCGCCATGGCGGACGTCTACCGGCTCCTGGCGATCCACCTGGGGACCCCGCCGAGCCGGTTCGTGTGGCAGTACCGCAACAAGGACAAGGAGTTCACCCGGGTGGGGACGATGACGCCACGCGAGTTCGCCCGCAGGTACGCCCCGGACGTGGACGAGTTCGTGGTGGTGGTCCACGACCCGCGTCCGCAGATCCGGCAGGACACCCTCTACGCCATCGACCGCTCGGAGACCATGGTGGGCCAGGGGCCCCAGACGCACGTAGCCGCGTCCCTGGAGGTCGTCAAGGCGGCCGCGGTGGCGGCCGTCCGGGACGGGGAGCCGGTGTGGTTCGCCTGCGACGTGGCCAAGCAGCGGGACAAGAAGGCCGGGGTGTGGGACGCCGCCCTGCACGACTACGAGGGCCTGTACGGCGTGGGGCTGTCCATGACCAAGGCCGAGCGGCTGGTGGCGCGCGAGTCCGCGCCCACGCACGCCATGTGCCTGACCGGCGTGGACCTGGTTGACGGCACCCCACGGCGCTGGCGGGTGGAGAACTCCTGGGGCGAGGAGACGGCGGAGAAGGGCTTCTGGACCATGAACGACTCCTGGTTCGACCAGTACGTCTACCAGGTGGTCGTGCGCGCCGACCGCCTGCCCCAGGCCACACGCTCCGCGCTGGAGGCCGAGCCGGTCCTGCTGCCCAGCTGGGACCCCATGGCCTGAGCCACCCCGCCACCCCGCGAGAACGGTACTTATTCGTCGTGAGAACGGTACTTATTCGTCGTGAGAACGGTACTTGTTCCTCGCGAGAACGGATGTCGCGTACAGGATCGGGTACTGCGTGGCCCACAGGTTGCACGAGTTCTTGCAGGAGGCGCCCCCAGACCCTACGGGACCACGGGGATGGCTCAGGACCGGGAAGAGGGACGGAACAGGAACTGGTGCGACCTGCAGGAACTCGTGCAGTCTGAGCACCCACCCGGCAGGGCCGACGGCCTCGGCGGGCCACCTGCCCGACGCCGTCGGCGGGCCTCGGTAGCGCTCACCGCCAGGGCGGCCAGACCTGCCCGACGCCGTCGGCCTGCCCCCTAGCCGAGAACGACCCGGAAGCTGGGACCGCCCAACGTACCCAGGCCACCCCCTACCCGAGCACGACCCGGAAGCTGGAGCCGCCCAACGCACCCAGGCCACCCCTACCCGAGCATGGCCCGGAGCTGGACGACGTAGTCCTCGAAGGCACGCCGCCCCTGGGTGGTCAGGCTGAGGTAGGTGGCGGGGGTCCGTCCCCTGAAAGTCTTGTTGATCCTGACGTACCCCGCCCCCTCCAGCTTGCTCAGGTGGGTGGAGAGGTTGCCGGCGGTCATGTCAAGGGTGGAGCGCAGACGGGGGAAGGAGAGCTCGTCGCCCTTGGCGAGGGCCGCCAGGGTGGCCATAATCCGCAGCCTGGCCTGGGCGTGGATGACGGGGTCCAGCATTATCGCACCGCCTTGCGCATTGCGAGCTGGACCAGCCCCACCGCCAGCAGACCACCGCCACCCAGGACGGCCATGACCCACCAGGCGGCGGGCGTGCCCACAATGGTGGCCAGGGCGGTCACCGCGAGGATCCAGGCGCCGGTCCAGGCCATGGCGGTCTCCTCCCAGAGCATGGCGCTGGCCATGTAGATGGTTCCCACCACCAGGCAGGGGATACCCGAGCTCAGGAGATTCAGGAGCTCATGGGCCTGCTCGGTGCCAATGTCGGACAGGACCGTCCCGGCCCGGCCCAGCAGGATGGTGACCAGACCCATGGCGGCGAGCCAGGTCGCCCCGTAGACGCTACCGGTGCGGGAGGTGGTGCCCCGGACCCCGCGCGCCCCCAGGGTGACGACGACGGCGGTCGCGATGACGGCGGCCATGAGGCAGCCGCCCAGGATGGCCTGGCCCGCCCCCAGGGCCAGGCTGACGTAGCCCACGGCCCAGGCCAGGCCCCAGGCGATGAGAATGAGGTCGCTGCGCACCACGACGGCCTGGCGCTGCGTCTTAATGGTGGCCAGGGCGGCGGCCGGGTCAAGGCCCCCGGTCTCAGGTGAGGACGCAGGCGTACCGGCAGAGGCGCTTGCGGTGGTCATGGTCGGACTCCTTAAGTCTTGACTTCAGATCGATTTGTGTTGCAAACCTACTCCAGGGTACAGCCGGTCAGTTTGTTCTGCAAACCGACCAGGGCGCCCGCCGTCGGCCGGCCACCGCCAGGGACGCAGCCTTGCCTCCGGAACGCGCCCCGGCCACCGCGGACGTACCCCAGCCCTCGGGGACGTACCCCAGCCCTCGGTGACGTACCCTAGACGTACGTCCCCAATGACTAAGGTACGTCCCCGAGGCAGGAACCCGTCCTGTAGGGTCCGACGGCGCCCTTCCACCCCCATCCACCTCTACTTCACGGCACCCGAGGTGATCCCCGAGATAATCTGCCTCTGGAACACCGTGAAGAGCAGCACCAGCGGAGCGCTCATGAGGAGGACGTAGGTGAAGATGAGGTGCCAGTTGTTCAGGTGCACCCCTGCGCTCGCCACCGCGAAGAGGTTGAGAGGCAGGGTGTCCACGCGCCCGCCCACCACGAAGAAGGCGTAGAAGACGTCGTTCCACACGTACAGGCTGATGAGGATGGTGGCCGTGGCCAGGACCGGCCGCAGGAGCGGCAGGATAATGGTGAGGAAGACCCGCAGCGGCCCGGCGCCGTCGATCCGGGCCGCCTCCTCCAGGGACACCGGGACGGTGCGCACAAAGCCTGTGACAAAGAAGATGACCGTGGACAGGTACATGCCCACGTAGGCACAGATCATGCCCACCGCGGTCCCGGCCAGGCCCAGCTGCCGCAGCAGGAGCACCAGGGTCACCACGGCCGGCGGCAGGATGATCCCGCAGATGCCGACGGCGTAGACCACGGCCGCCAGCCGTCCCGAGCGGCGCGCCAGCACCCAGGACGCCATGGACCCCAGGACGAGCACGAGCGCCACGGAAGGCACCAGGAGCAGCAGGCTGCCGATAAAGGCCGCCCCGACGTGGGAACGGGAGACGACCTCGGCGACGTTGTCCCACAGCTGCCAGCCAGAGGGCAGGGAGAGGTCCGGGCTGAGGGCCTCGGCCTGCGACTTGCCCGCGGTGACCAGGACCGTCCACAGCGGCACCCCCACCAGGACGGCCGCCAGGAGCACCGCGGCCACGGGCTGGATCCCACGCTTGAGGCGGTTCATGCCATGTTCCTCTCTCGACGACGGAGCATCCCGATGACGGGGAAGGCCAGGAGGACCACGGCCAGGAAGAGCACCAGGCTCATGGTCGTGGCCTGGGCGTACAGGCCCTGGCCGAAGGTGCGGAAGATGTACAGGTTGAGCAGCTCGGTGGAGCCGCCGGGCCCTCCCCCGGTGGTGGCCTGGACGATGTCGAAGGAGTTCATGGAGCCCAGGAGCGCCGTGGCCACGTTGAAGATGACGGCCGGGGCGATGAGCGGCATCCTGATGCGTACCAGCGTCTGCCAGCGCGAGGCCCCGTCAATACGGGCCGCCTCGAGGACCTGGTGGTCAATGGTCTTGAGCCCCGCCAGGTAGACGAGCATGGACATACCCATCCACTTCCAGGCGTGGATGAGGACGACCACCAGGAGCGTCCAGCGCGTGGAGCCCAGCCAGGCGATGCTCACCGGCTCCCCCGCCAGCGCCCCCAGGAGCTGGTTCACCCCGCCGTCGGGCTTGAGGAGGGCCTGGAAGACGTAGCCCACCGCGAGCGCGGACATGACCACCGGGATGAAGAAGACCACCCGGACCACCTTGTTGACCACCGTGTCCCGCTCCAGGAGGAGGGCCAGCCCCAGCCCGAAGAGGTTCTGGGCCACCGCCACCCCACCGGCGTACAGGAGGGTAATGACCAGTGCCCGCCGCAGGTCGCCGGAGGAGACCAGCTGGGCGAAGTTGCTCCATCCCGTGGGCCGGATCGAGGACTTGAAGCTGGACCAGTCCGTGAAGGCGTAGACGAAGTTGTACAGCGTGGGGGTCAGGAAGAACACCGCGAGCGCGACGAAGGCCGGGACCACGAAGGCCCAGGGGTGCGTGGAGCCTGAGGCGCGACGCCGTCGCCGCGGTTCTGCGGGCGTCATGCTCAGAAGCCCTTCGCGCCAATGGCCTTGGCGAGCTGGGCGAACTGGGTCTGCGTCTCCTGCCCCACCTGGGCGGCCGTCTTGGTGCCGGCGATCATGTCGCCGAGGTTCTTGGCCAGGTCCGGGTTGGCGATGGCCAGGGACTGCATGGAGCCCACGGAGGAGGCCAGGGTCCTGTTGGCCTCCACCAGGGCCGTGGGCACCGTGTCGGGGGTGTCCACGCCCGAGATAATGGAGACCGTGTTCTGCTCCTTGACGAAGCTGGCGTAGCCCTCGGAGAGCCAGTAGGTCAGGAGCTGGCGGGCGGCGGACTGCCGCCTCTCGTCCCCGGTGGCGAAGGCGACGACGGCGTTGGTCTGGTCGGGGATGGACGCGGCCAGGGCTCCCTTGGCGGAGACAGGGAAGAAGCCGATGGTGGCGTTCAGGGTGGCGGCGTCGGTCTGGGCGGCCATGTTGGACAGGAGGCTGGTGACCTGGATGGCCATGGCCGCCTTGCCGTCCAGGAGGGCCTTGGCCTGCTCGTCGAAGGTCCCGGTCTTCATGTCCTCGTTGAACAGGCCCTCGTCGATCATGGTGCTGTTAGGTGTCGATGGCACCCTGGATGTCCTTGCCGGTGAAGGTGTCCTCGTTGGTGTTGACCTTCTCCCACAGGCCGTCCTTGGCGGCCTCGGCCAGCTGGACCTGGACGGCCCACTGGGAGGCCCACCACTCCCCGCCCATCTCGTAGAAGGGGGTGACGCCCTTGGCCTTGAGGGAGCGTGCCGTGGTGAGGAGCTCCTCGAAGCTCTTGGGGACCGTGACGCCGTTGGCCTCGAAGACCTTCTTGTTGTACCAGACGCCCATGACGGAGGGGGCGGAGACGAAGGCGGCGTAGCGCTTCCCGTCCAGGGTGCCTCCGGCGCCCAGGACGCTGGCGTCGGTGGCGGCCTCCCAGGGGGCGCCGTCCAGGGGCTGGAGACGCTCCTTGGCTCCCAGGCTCAGCAGCTGGGAGGTGGTGGGCTGCCACATGGCCAGGTCGGGCAGGTCCCCGGTGGCGACCTTGGTCTGGACGCCCTGCTCGTAGGGGTCGGGGATGGTGACGATGGAGACCTTCGCGCCGGTGGCCTCCTGGAAGGCCTTGACTACGTTCTGGGGATCTTGGCGGAGGACTGTGCGGCCCAGAAGGTGAGCTCGACGCCGTCGAGCTTGTCGGTGGCGGAGGGCCAGGAGGCCGGGGCGCCCTGGCCCTCGGCGCCGCTGCCGGGGTCGGAGCAGGAGGCGAGGGCCAGGGCGCCCACGAGGGAGGTGGCCAGGGCCAGGGAGGTACGCCGGGTGACGGGGGTGGTCAGGGCGGTAGGGGTGCGGTTCATGAGGTTTCTCCATTCATGCGGCGTCATTGACGCAGTGGTGGGACCGGACCAGGTAGGCCCGGGCAGTGGGGTGGGTGGTGCCTGCGCTAGCTGGGACGGCGAGGCGTAGGCCGTCGCCACCGGGCTCGACGTGCAGGCCGGGGTCGGGGACGAGGTCGCGGGGCGGGTAGACCTGCTCGACGTCGCACCCCGCCAGGGAGGGCAGGTGGAGCTCCGGGGTCCGGGGTCCCAGGCCGGGGCGGTGCCACACGAGGAGGAGCCCCTCGCGCCCGCCCGGGGAGGTGGCCCGGGCGGCCACCACCCAGGGGTCGTTCCAGCCAGCCACGTCCGCGGGCCACCAGGGGACGTCCTGGCACAGGCGGGTGCGCAGGTCCTTGGCCAGGTCGGTGGCGGCGCGCACGAGGGCCGCCTGGTGGGCGCTCATGCGGTCCAGGTGCCCTGAGAGGTAGAGGGAGCCGGCCAGGGAGGTGACCAGGGTGTAGACGATCTCCTCGTCGCTCATCCCCGGCTGCGGGTAGCCCCAGCTGGCGGCCTGCTCGGGCAGCACGGTCAGGGGGGCGTTGGCGGCCACGGGCGGGTAGCGCAGGGGGTCCTGGAGGTCGGAGGTGGACTGGAGGCGAGCGGAGGCCAGGAGGGCGTAGTCCGTACTCATGCCGCCCGAGGCGCAGTTCTCCACCACCAGGTCCGGGTGGCGCCGCCCCAGGTCGGCCAGCCACCGCGCCCAGGCCCGGGAGTGCTCCATAAGGGCGTCCCCGGTGGAGTCGGCCCCGGCGTCCGGGCCAGTGCCCACGGAGTAGTTGTCGTCCACCTTGAGGTAGCCGATGCCGTAGCCGACCATGCGGTCCACGACGGCGTCGAGGTGGTCCCGCGCGGCGGGGTGGCGCATGTCCAGGCGCAGGCGGCCCTGTTCCACGAGGAGCTGGCCGTCGCGGCGCATGAGGGCCTCCTCGGGGAGGCTTCGGGCCAGGGGGCTGCGCACCCCGACGGCGAGGGGCTCGATCCACAGGCCCGGCACCATGCCCTCAGCCCGGATGAGGTCCAGGGTGGCCCTCAGGCCGTGGGGGAAGCGCCGGGCGGAGGGCTCCCAGGCGCCGACGGCGTCCCACCAGGCCCCGTCCTCCTCGTCGGAGTGCCAGCCGTCGTCGATGCAGTAGACCTCCGCGCCGACCCGGGCGGCGGCGGGCACCAGGGTGGCCAGGCGCTCCTCCGTGGGGTCGGCCATGAGGGTGTTCATGTAGTCGTTGAAGACGACGGGCGCGGGCGCGGTAGTCGGTGCCGTGCGCTCACGCAGGGCCCGGCGGTAGGCGGTGAGCCCGGCGACGGCGCCCTGCCAGCCGGCGTCGGACAGGATGAGGGCGGCGGTGGGGGTGACGACCTCCTCGCCGGGGCGGAGGGTACGCATCCAGCCGTGCTGGAGGTCGGTGGGCCCGTAGACGGCGAGCCCCAGGACGTGGCCGCGCCGGGAGAGCTCCACGGTCCAGGCCCCGTTGTGCTCCACCTGCCAGGCCAGGGACTGCCCGGTAGCCGGGTCGGTGACCACGCCCACCGGCTCCCACCGGCTGGAGGACCAGCCGCTCTCGGCGCTCAGGCGCAGGGTGTCGCGGGGGGACTGCTCGTGGGCGGCGGTCCCGACGTCCACCAGCTCGGTCCCCAGGCGCTGGTGGCGCCAGCGCTGCTCGGCCATCCAGGCAGAGGGGGCGGTCATGAGGTCGAGGTCGTCCAGGCGGGCGCCCGGCAGGACGGTGGTGGACAGGACGCTCAGGGCGGTCAGGTGCAGGGGCCTGGTGCCCTCGTTGCGCACCTGGGTGCGCACCCTCAGGGAGGTGGGGGTGGGGCACCACAGGTCGGTGAGGGCACTCAGGCCGGTGGCCTCGTCGTGCTGGGTGAGGAGGTAGTGCGGCCAGGAGCCCAGGGTCTCCTCCAGGCTGACGGGGCGCAGGGCGGCGCCCTGCGCGGTGCAGGTGAGCCGGTGGTCCACGAAGGCCCGCCCGGCCTCCAGGGTCAGGCACTCCACGAGAGGCAGGTCCGGGACGTGGCTCGCACTGCCGCCGAGCGCGAGCGCCGCGGGCTGGTCGGGCTCGGTGCGCAGCCGGCCAGGGCCCAGGGGGCGGGCGGCAGGCGCCGGAGCGGGCGGGGCCGAGGTGGGTTCCACCGGGGCCGACGGCGCCGGGGACGTCGGTATTGGGGCAGGCGCCGGGGCGGGCATTGGAGCGGACGCCGGGGCAGGCGCCACCTCGGATCCGCGGGCAGGCGGTCCGGGCGTGGCGGACGCAGTCATCGCAGTCATGGAGACCTCCAGGACGAGGTGACCCACACCGGCCCCCTCTTAAAACGGTGCCACCTACCGTAGATAGGGGCCGGACAGCCTGTCCACAACCTGTGAAACGCCTGTTTCACGCACTCCCGCGGCCCTCTTCCCTGCGCGTCCGGCAGAGCCTAGTCTGCGTACCACCGGCCCGTGCAAAGGAGCATGAACGATGACGCTGACCCGACGTAACGCCATCCTGTCCGCGGCGGCCCTGACCGGTCTGCCTCTTCTCCTGCCCTCCCAGGCCCGTGCGCAGGAGGTGGGGGCGGGGGCCACCGACGTCAACCTGGAGGAGTGGACCCTCATTGACTCCCTCAGCGACAACTTCGACACCCCCCTGGACCCCTCACGCTGGCACAAGGGGCTGTGGTACCCGGCCTCCGGCGTCGGGGCCTTCCGTGACGAGAACGCCGAGGCCTCCGACGGCGTCCTGCACCTGTGGGCCCGGGCCGAGCACCACGAGGGCAGGGACCACACCTTCGGTGCCGTGGAGTCGGTCTTCGACACCCCCGGCGTGTGCAGCTACGTGGAGGTCCGCGCCAGGGCACTGCCCTCGGCCGCCCACGTGCTCTCGGCTGTCTGGCTCCAGTCCTCCAACCTCGACGGCCAGAACGCGCTGGCAGCCGACCCGAACCCGGAGATCGACGTCCAGGAGACCTTCGACCTCCACGCCATGACCTCCGCCACGCACATCTGGCCGGGCAATACCGAGGCCGACCACAGGTCCTTCGGCGGGCACACCTACGCCAGCGCCGAGGACGTCTCCGCGGACTACCACCTCTACGGCGTCGAGCGCCGGGAGGGGGAGGTACTCCTCTACTGGGACCGCCACCTGGCCTGGCGCCTGCCCGCCCCCGACCCCTCCCTGTGGCGCATGTCCCGGCACGTGGTCCTCAGCCTGGAGGGGCACCTGGGCCGCGCCCACGACCCCGCCCTGCCGGCCTCCTTCGACATCGACTACGTCCACACCTACTACCGCACCCCCGCCCAGGTGCAGCCCGACGGCGACGTCCGCGTCCTCGACCCGCAGGGCCGGGCTCTGACCCTGGGGAGCGGGGGTGTCACGCTGAGCACCTCCACCGGCGAGGACACCCACTGGCACCTACGTCGCCAGGACGACCTCACCTACGTCCTCAGCTCGCCATCGGGGGCCGTGCTGGGGGCGGCCTCGGCGAACGGCTACGCGGGTGGGGGCCTGGTGGCCACCGCGGCAGCGGGCACCGGGACGGACATTGCGGGCAGCCGGTACCGGTGGCACGTCCTGTCAGTGGAGGGCGGGGTGCGTATGCGCTCCAAGCTCAGCGGCCTGGCCCTGTCCTCCGGGGACGACCAGCCCGTCACCGGGGAGGAGGAGCAGGCGACGACGTGGAGGATCGAGGCCCTCAGCCCCCAGCAGGAGGAGCTCCCGTCGTTCGTGGCCGTCCAGAAGGACAACCCGCGGGCCACCATCCTGCGCGGCGACTGGGACGGGGACGGCACCGTGTCCTACGCGGTCCGGCTGGGGACCCGCGTGGTCTTCTACAACGAGAACCGCACTCACGCTCCCGTGGTGGCCGCGGTGTCCCTGGGGAGGCCCAGCGACGCCGTCCACGTCGGCGACTGGGACGGGGACGGCCGCGACACCCTGGCCCTCCAGCGCGGGCAGCGTGTCCTGCTCCAGACGGACCTGTCCTCCTCGACCACCACCGAGGGCAGCCTCGCCGACCTCGACAAGGCGCGCAGGCAGTAGGGGGCAGGGCCAGGCTCTCGCCTGTCACAATATCCGTGCCTACCGGAGGTGCAGGCAGTAGGGGCGGACCGGGACCGGGCCGTGAGCTCGATCCCCACAGGTAGCTCCCGAACACAGGCAGCAGGCACGCGGGACCGAGACGGCCTCGGTGTGGGCGGGCCTGCGCGCAGGCAGCAGGCACGCCGGGCCAGGGCTGGGCCCAGCGGCACCGTTCCACGTGGAACAGCCAGAACAGCGGCCGCCTACGGGGTGGTGGACGCGCCAGCCCCGTTCCACGTGAAACGGCCCCGGGTCAGCTCACGTACCCTGGGAGGGGGTCCGCAGTCAGGCGGGCACCCCCGGCCACGGGGACGACGTCAGGGGAGGTGCCACGTGAGCACGACCAGGCGCCCATGGTTCCCGCCCCGGCTCGCCGACGTCGCCGCCCGCGCCGGGACCTCGAAGGCGACCGCCTCGCGGGCCCTGGGCCGGGACCACCCGAACCCCTCCCCCACCCTCAGGCGGGTGCAGGAGGCCGCCCAGGACCTGGGCTACCGCCCTCCCACCGACCGGGCCCACCTCCTGGTCCTGTCCACGGACATTAGCCGGACCGGGTACTGGGCGACCGTCTCGGGGGTGGTGGCCGCCTCCGAGGAGCTTGGCGCGGACCTCTCCATCCACGTCCTGAGCGGCGGCTCACAACGACGGCGCGAGATCCTCTCCCGGGCCCTGGACGGGCGCGTGGACGGCGTCGTCCTCCTGGAGTTCGACTCCGTCAGCGTGGCGGCCCTGGAGGACCTGCCCGTGGACCTGCCCGTGGCGATCGCCGGGGGCCGCCCGGGCGCCGGGCACGAGGAGCCGCCTCGGGCCTGGACGGACGACTATGCCGGGGCCATGACCGCGACCCACCACCTGTGCGACCTGGGGCACGAGCGCCTGGCCTACGTGGGCGTACCGAGCGCGGGGCACCCCGACCCCCGCCTGGCCGGGTGGCGCAGGGTCCTGGCCCAGCGCCACCTGAGGGCCGGTGAACCCGTGGCCATTGGCTGGTCCGTGGAGACGGGGCTGCGCTCCGCCGCAGCCGTGCGGGCGTCGCGGGCCACAGGCGTCCTGTGCGGCAACGACGACCTGGCAATAGGCCTGGTCGCAGGGCTCGCCCGCGAGGGGGTCGAGGTGCCGCGGGACGTGTCGGTGGTGGGCGTGGACGACCACCCCCACGCCGTCGGCATGGTCCCGGCCCTGACCACCGTGCGCCTGGACTTCGCCGGGGTGGGTGAGGCCGCCGCCCGCCTGGCGCTGGGGATCGAGGTCGGTCCCGTGGTGGAGGTCCCCTCACAGCTGATGGTCCGGGACTCCACGGCCCCTCCCGCGTAGGTCCGACGGCGTCGGCCGCGGTGGCCCCAGACGAGTAGTCGGTCAGCCTCGCGCCCCAGTCGCCCACAAACGGCAAGGTCCTGCGCCCCAGCCCTCCAACCAGCCGGGCCCCGCGCCTCAGTCCTCCAACCAGCCGGGCCCCGCGCCTCAGTCCTCCAGGTGCGCGACCAGCTGCGCCGCCAGCCCCGTGTAGGTGGCGGGGGTCAGCGCCAGCAGGCGCGCCTCGACGTCGTCGGGCATACCCAGGCCGGAGATGAACGCGCGCATGGCCTCCGGCGTGACCTTCCGACCGCGGGTGAGCTCCTTGAGGCGCTCGTAGGGGTCGGCCATGCCGGTGGCCCCGGCCACGGCGGCCGCCCGCATGGCCTGCTGGACCGGCTCGCCCAGGACCTCCCAGGTGGCCTCCAGGTCCTCGGTCAGGCGGGCGTGGTCCACGTCCAGCCCGGCCAGGCCGCGTCGGATATTGTCAATGGCCAGCAAGGAGTGGCCCAGGGCCACCCCGATATTGCGCTGGGTGGTGGAGTCGGTCAGGTCCCTCTGGAGCCGGGAGGTGACCAGGGTGGCGGCCAGGGAGTCCAGCAGGGCGCAGGAGATCTCCAGGTTGGCCTCGCCGTTCTCAAAGCGGATCGGGTTGACCTTGTGCGGCATGGTGGAGGAGCCGGTGGAGCCCTGGGCGCTCAGGCGCTGGCGGAAGTAGCCCAGGGAGATGTAGGTCCACACGTCGGTGGCCAGGTTGTGGGCGACCCGGTTGAAGCGGGCGACGTCGGAGTACAGCTCGGCCTGCCAGTCGTGGGACTCGATCTGGGTGGTCAGCGGGTTCCAGGTCAGGCCCAGGTGCTCCACGAAGCCACGGGACACCGCCTCCCAGTCGGCCCCGGGCACGGCCACGACGTGAGCACCGTAGGTCCCGGTGGCACCGTTGACCTTGCCCAGGTACTGCGCGCCCTCTACACGACGCACCTGGCGTCCCAGGCGGTGGGCCAGCACCGCCAGCTCCTTGCCCAGGGTGGTGGGGGTGGCGGCCTGGCCGTGGGTGCGGGCCAGCATGGGGACGGCAGCGTGCTCGCGGGCCATGGCGCCCAGGTCGGCCACCAGGCCTCGGGCGGCGGGCAGCCAGATCTCCTGCACGGCGGCGCGCACGGTCAGGGCGTAGGCCAGGTTGTTGACGTCCTCACTGGTGCAGAAGATGTGGACGATCTCGTGGACGCCCGGCAGGACGGTGGGCCCGCCGTCGACGGCGGTCACGGCAGGGACCTGGGGGGCGCCGTCGGCAGTCTGCTGGGCGGCTGGTGCACCGTCCGGGGCCGGTGCGCTGGCGGCGGTCGGGGCCGGGAGGTGGGGGGCAGCCGGGCCGGCCGAGGGCGGCACGCTGGGAGCCGGGGCACCGTCACCGGGCGCGCAGGCGGCGTCGAGGCGACGCTTGAGGAGGTACTCCACGGCCTTGACGTCGTGACGGGTCACGGCCTCGATACTGGCCAGCTCTGCGATCTCGACGGCGCCGAAGCCCTCGACGATCCCACGCAGGTAGGCCTTCTCGGAGGCTGACAGGACAGGGGCACCAGGCAGGACGTGGTGGTCGGTGAGGTAGATGAGCCACTCGACCTCCACCTCCAGGCGGGCGCGGTTGAGGGCGGCCTCGGAGAGGTGGTTGACCAGGGGCGCGGTCACGCTGCGGTAGCGACCGTCCAGGGGACCCAGGGCGATAGGTGGCGTAATGTCGGCGAGGTCGGTCGTGCGAGGGCTCATAGCGGCATTGTCGCAGGTACGTGCCGGTGCGCCCACCTGCGGCCCTGCGCCACTGGCCTCTACGAGGTGGTCACCCGCTTTGGTGTGCCCACCCGCGGCCCTGGCCGGACCGGTCCCGGTGCTCGGCGGGCACGCGCAGACAGGCGCCCGGACACGGGGACAGCGGGCGGGCCGTAGGACGGGGTCGGCGGGCGTGGTCGGATCGGGCGGGCGGGTCTCCTGGACAGGCACCGAGTGCCGCCCGCCACGCAGGCCCTGAGCGTCCAGCAGCTGTGGGCCTCTCAGGAGTACCGGGACACCACTAGCCACGCAGGGCCCTGAGCGTCCTCCTCAGTCCTCGTCGGGCCCGAAGATGCCTACGATAATGGCGGAGACAATGGCGACAATGATCGCTGCCCCCACCGCGGTACCGAAGGTCGCCACGTGCAGGCCGAGCGCCACCCCGGACCCGGCCCCGAGCCAGGAGACCTTGTCCGTCAGCCAGGACGTCAGCATGAGCATGGCCCCGTTGACCACCAGTGCGAACAGGCCGAAGGTGAGGACGTAGATGGGCAGGGCGAGGGTCTTGACCACGGGCTTGACCAGCGAGTTCACCAGCGCCAGGATGAGGCCGACGACAATGAGGTTGACCCAGGTGTGGACGGCGGACTGGTCGCCGGGGACGGTCAGGCCGGACATGAACCGGGCAGCGAGCCAGAGGCCCGCCGCGTTACCAAGGGTACGGACAATGAGCTCCATGACCTTATGGTCTCAGCCGAACCTGGGTGCCACCTGTCTGGCCGTCATGGCCCAGGTCTGCGGTGAGACGACCCCACCGGCTGCGTGCCAGCACGCCTGAACCGACTTCACTTCAGGGGCCCGGGTGCACCGCGCGCGTGACCCGAACAGGTTCCTCCGGCGTCACCGCAGGGGTCCGGGGACCAGGGCACCCGGCCCGCAGTGTGCGCACGCCCGCATTACCCACTGTCAGGGGCGCAGGGGCCAGGGGCTCGCCACGCGGCGGGGGCAGGCGGCCATTGCCGTGCCCCCGTCTCAGCTCAGGAGGGCCCGCATTATGGTCAGGAAGACCAGGACGATAACGATCCACAGGCCCGTGTACCAGTTCCCGTGATCGGACGACGGCGTGATCCTGGGCGAGGCGTAGGGGCTGCCCGCCGTACCGGCCGCCCGGTTCGCGGGCTGCCAGGTGGCTGCCTGCCGGGTCTGCGGAGCAGGCGCCTGCCCGTACCGGGACCCCGGCACGCGGGACGGTCCTCGCCCGGAGCCCGGTCCCCGCCCGTAGCCGTAGGCGCCTGACGGGGCTCCGGGGGCAGACGGCTGGGGCGTGGCGGGGCGCTGGGCCGCCCGGGCGACCAGGCGGGGGTCGGTGCCGGGGGGTGCCCACGGACTACCGGACACGCCTGTCTGGCCCCAGGAGGCCGGGCCCGGGAGGCGTTGCGGACCTCCGGCCCCCGCCAGCCGTGGTCCTGGCGGCCGGGCGGGTGCCCTGCCCGGCGTACCCGGCACTGCGCCCACGCCTCCCGGCGTCGTGCTCCCCTGGGCAGCCAGGCGGGATGCGGTGCGGCGCGCCTGGGGCACGGTGGTCCGACGGGAGGCCGTGGCCGGCGCCGCCGTCCGTCCTGCTGCGGTGCGCTGCGAGGTCCGGGCAGCAGCCGTGTGGGCGGCAGCCGTGGCCGGCGCCGCCGTCCTCCGGGAGGGCGGAGGCGGGGTGGGCTTCTGGTCGCCGGGCGCGGCGGGCTCGGTGACGACGTCGTCCTCGGGCTGCCAGCCGGGAGTGGGGTCCAGGACGGAGACGTCATAGATCATCGACCCTGACAAGACGGAGCCGAAGGGGGAGTCGTCCAGTGCGCTCACGTCCTGGGGCTCCCACCCCGCGGGGGCCCAGTCGGTCTCATCAAGGTCCTGCACGCTCATGGTCCCAAGCATGGCACGACGTCGGTCCACGTGGGAGCTGCATTAGCTGGATCCGGCACGCAGGTCGGCACGTCTCGCACCGGAAGCTCCCGGAGGCAGGGCCCGGCCCGTCGTGGGTGGGCGAGACATCCCGCACCGAAGCAACCCTCTTGACACCCCTACCCCCTAGGGGTATCCTGTCTGCTGACGACCAGGGAGGACGTATGGCTGGCTACACCGGAACCAAGGACGACCACCTCAAGCGCCTGCGGCGCGTGGAGGGCCAGGTCCGTGGTATCTCGCGGATGGTCGAGCAGGACGTGTACTGCATTGACGTCCTGACCCAGATCGCCGCCGCCACCAAGGCCCTCCAGGCCGTGAGCCTGGGCCTGCTGGAGGACCACATGAGCCACTGCGTCATCCACGCCGCCCAGTCCTCCGAGGCGGAGGGCCAGGCCAAGATCCGCGAGGCCTCCGACGCCATAGCCCGTCTTGTACGGTCCTGAGCCCCCGACGCCGCGCAGCCACCTGGGCGGCGCCACTGGCCGGGCCCGCCCCGGCCTACCCCCTACCCGTAGTCGGCCCCACCCGGGCCGCCCACCGCAACCACAGGAGCACACCATGACCGAGTTCACCGCCACCGGCGTCGACCGCACCACCACCCTCAAGGTCTCCGGACTCACCTGCGGGCACTGTGTCACCCACGTCACCGAGGAGCTCGAGGCGGTCGCCGGCGTCAAGAACGTCTCCGTCCTGCTCAACAAGGGCGGGCAGTCCACTGTCACAGTCGTCTCCGACACCGTGCTGTCCGACGCCGCCCTGGCTGAGGCCATTAACGAGGCCGGGGACTACACCCTCGACGCGGTCGAGCGCGACACGCCCGCCGTCTGAGGCTCCCGCCCGGCCCCTCCGCCCCCGGCCCGCGTGGGCCAGGGCCGACGACCCGCTGTTTACAAGACAGCGGCTCACTCCGCCCCCAGCCTGCGCGGGCAGGACGTCACCAGTCCGCACCACGTACGGCGCCCCTTGCCCGCGTGGTAGTGAGCGCGGGGATGGCGAGGAGGGACCTCCGTCCCTCCCGTCCTAGCCCGCGCGGTAACGGGTGGGGACCGAGCTGGATCCTCGGCGTGGTACGGACTCCCGCTCCAGCCCGCACGGTAATTAGGGCCGGTGCGGCCCACGTCCTCACCGAGCCCCGCTCTGGCCCACACGGCAGCAGGTGGCCGCAGCCACGACAGGGCCCGGGGACGCGGCAACGGAGCAACGGAGGACGGCAGAACAGCACCGCCTTCGGTGACCTCGGTGCCCGCACCGGCCCACGCAGCAGCGGATCCTGGACGTGAGCTACGCGGTCCGCCGGACCCCAGCCAGGCAGTCCCGTGGCCGCGCCCAGCCACACACCGCCCGGGCTCATCACAGGCCATCTGGGCCCGGGTACTCCCCGCCCGGGCGGGACCGTGCCGGGCAGTGGCCCTGGCAGGTGTCTCCGCACCGTACGGCCCTGCGGGAGGACCGCCTCTACGCCACCGCGTGAGAGCGACTCCGACCCGCACCGTACGGCCCTGCGGACCCGCCTCCGGCCCCCACCCTCGCGAGCACCCGCTCGCCGGGGTGGCCCGACACCGCGGCACCACCCCCACGCCTGCGACGAGCGAGGTAGGGGTACCAGCGACCAGGACGCGCTGTAACCACCCCGCGCCCCTGCAGCAGGGCACCCCGCGGCGGGCCACCCATCCGAACCCTCCTGCCACCCCGGACGGAGTTGCACATTCATTACGGGGTCGACAGTGGGCGAGTGACATGTTTCCAACGTTTTGTCCCTCCGGGAGAGGACCGGGGACAGGATGAATGTGCAACGGCGCCTGCGTTGCACATTCATCCTGGTTCACAGGCCCCGCACCGACCAGTCGATCCGCATGATCCCGCCATTGTTTGATCGACGATTGTAAAAAGAATGTGCAACTCCGTCCGGGGCAGATCAGCTGCTCCTGCACCGGTCGCACCCTTGATAGGTGTGACTTATCAGTATACTCCGAAACCAAGAAGGCACTTATGAGTCCCGTACCCGCTTCCCACCCTGAGGCCTCAGGCCAGCGCGTTATCACCCTCGGCGTGGAGGGCATGACCTGCGCGTCGTGCGTGGCCCGCGTGGAGAAGAAGCTGTCCAGGCTCGACGGGGTGAGCGCCAGCGTCAACCTGGCCACCGAGACCGCCCGGGTGACCGCGCCCGCCGGGATCTCGGACGACGACCTGCTGGCGGCGGTCGCCCGCGCCGGCTACACGGCCCGGCTCAAGGGCACCCGCACCAAGGGTCCCCTCACGGCCGACGCCGGACCCTCCGACCCCAGGACACCCGGCACCCTCCCCGAGACCGCCTCCACCGGAGCGGACAGCACCCGCAGCGGGGTCCTCACCAGCGGTACCAGCACCACGTCCGGCACCTCCGCGGGACCAGCGCCACGAGGCCAGGACGCCTCGGCTACCCTCACCACCGCACCACCTCCAGGGGGCAGTGCCCCCGCAGTCCCAGCACCCGCCAATACCGCCCGCATCACCGACACCCAAGACGCCACCGCACCCGATGCACGCAGTGTGCCAGCGGGCGGAGGGGCCGGGAGCGAGGGACCCGCCATCCCATCCGCCGACGTCGCCGCACGGTCAGACGCCGCACCCACCGAGGACACCGCACCAGCCCCCCAGGCACCCCAGGCCCCGCACCCCGACCAGGCCCCGCGCCTGGGCGCCTCCCAGGTCGCCCGGGCCGCCGACCTGCGCCTGCGCCTGGTCTACAGCCTCGTCCTGTCCGTACCCGTCATGGTGGTCTCCATGGTCCCGGCCCTCCAGCTGCCCGGCTGGCAGTGGACGGTCGCCCTCATGGCGCTGCCGGTGGCGACCTGGGGCGCCTGGCCCTTCCACCGGGCCGCCGCCCGCGCCCTGCGCCACGGCGCCTTCACCATGGACACGCTCGTGTCCCTGGGAGTGGTCGCCGCCACCGCCTGGAGCCTGTGGGCCCTCATCTGGGGCGGGGCCGGGGAGATCGGCACGCAGATGACCATGGAGCTCCTACCCCGCCACCAGGGGCACACGGCCCACATGTACTTCGAGTCGGCAGCCTGGGTGACCACCTTCCTGCTGGCAGGCCGCTACGCCGAGGCGCGCGCCCGGTACCGCTCCGGCGACGCCCTGCGCGCCCTGCTGGAGCTCGGCGCCAAGGAGGTCACCCGGGTGCGCCTGACCTCGCCGTCGGGCTCCACTGACGCCGTCGACGTCCTGGACGAGGAGGGCGCTCCCCTGCCTGAGGCCACCCGCACCCAGGAGCGCGTGCCGGTGGACGAGCTGCGTGCCGGGGACCTGTTCTGCGTGCGCCCCGGGGAGAAGGTGGCCACCGACGGGGTCGTGGTCGAGGGACGCAGCGCCGTGGACGCCTCCCTGCTCACCGGCGAGTCCGTACCCGTGGACGTGGGGGTGGGTGACGTCGTCACCGGCGCCACCGTCAACACCTCCGGGGTGCTGCTGGTGCGGGCCACCGCCGTGGGCGAGGGCACCACGCTGGCTCGGATCGGGGCCATGGTCACGGCCGCGCAGGCGGGCAAGGCGCCCGTCCAGCGCCTGGCGGACCGGGTCTCGGGGGTGTTCGTACCGGTGGTGCTGGGACTGTCGGCCCTGACGCTGGCGGGGTGGCTGGTCACCGGGCACAACGCCCAGGCGTCCTTCACGGCGGCGGTGGCGGTCCTGGTCATCGCCTGCCCCTGCGCCCTGGGCCTGGCCACGCCCACCGCCCTGCTCGTGGGCACCGGCCGGGCCGCCCAGCTCGGCGTGGTCATTAAGGGGCCCGAGGTCCTGGAGTCCACGCGCTCCCTGGACACCATGGTCCTGGACAAGACCGGCACCGTCACCACCGGGCGCATGAGCCTGGACGCGGAGGCGTCGGCCAGTGTCCCCTCCGGGGCCGACGGCGCCGCCGCCCACAGCCCCGACGCCGGGAGCACCACCGGTACCGAGAGGGGGGCGCGCGCCGGGGCTGGTAGAGGCAAGGCTGTCAGCAGCACCCTGGGGCTCCGGGCCAGCGGCAACGACATCGGTGGGGCCGGGGCCGACGGCGCCGGGAGCACCGGCAATAATATTGGCGAGGTCAGTGCCCCCACGGACAAGACCGACGCCGGCGCCGGCATGCGGGTGGCAGGTACGGGCCCGCTGAGCGAGGCTGACCTGTACCTGGCCGGGGCCCTGGAGGCCGCCAGCGAGCACCCCGTGGCCGCCGCCATCGCCACGGCGGCCCGCGAGCACCTGGCGGCCACCCCGGCGTCGGGCACCAGGACCCCTGGCGACCTGCAGCACGCACAGCCCTCGGAGCCCGCCCAGGCAGCACGCCCTGAGGAAGCCACCCTGCCAGCGGCCAGCACCGACGCAGCCACCCCGCCAGCGGCCAGCACCGGGACCCCCGGCGCCCGGGCCGCAGGAGCCCGGACCGGGGGCACGGACACGACGACCCTTTCCGCCCCCGGCGCCCGGGCCACCGCCCCCGTCCCACCCCGGCTGGCCGTCGTCACCGACTTCACCAACCACGAAGGCCGGGGCGTGACCGGTGTGGTGGAGGGGCGCACGGTCGCCGTCGGGCGGGCGTCCTGGCTCACCGAGCAGGGCGTGGTGCTGGGTGAGGGCCTGTCCGCGGCGCTGGAGCGGGCCGAGGACTCGGGGGCCACCGCCGTCGTCCTGGCCGTGGGCCCCGCCCCCGGGGCCGAGCCCACCCAGCCCGGCCAGAGCTCGGGGACCGTGGGAAGTCCCGGCACCCGTGCCACTCAGACGAGCCAGCGCACTCCGACCCAGCCCGGCCACCAGGTCCTGGACGCCCGCGCCGTGCTGGCGGTGCGCGACACCGTGCGCCCGTCCTCACGCAAGGCCGTCACCGACCTGCGCGAGCTGGGTATCCGCCCCGTGCTCCTAACCGGGGACAACCCCCGGGCGGCGGCGCACGTGGCCGCCCAGGTCGGGATCGCGTCCGCCGACGTGCGCTCCGAGGTCCGCTCCGAGGACAAGCGCGACGTCGTCGCCGCCCTGCAGGCCGAGGGACGCAATGTGGGCGTGGTCGGGGACGGGGTGAACGACGCCGCGGCCCTGGCCCAGGCCAGTACGCAGGGCCTGGGCCTGGCCATGGGGTCGGGGGCGGACGTGGCTATTGAGGCCGCGGACGTCACCCTGGTGCGCACCGACCTGGAGGCGGCCGTGGCGGCGGTGCGGGTGAGCCGGGCGACCCTGCGGATTATCCGGCAGAACCTGTTCTGGGCCTTTGCCTACAATGTGGCCGCCATCCCGCTGGCCATGGCCGGACTGCTCAACCCCATGATCGCGGGAGCCGCCATGGCGTCCTCCAGCGTCATTGTGGTCACCAACTCCCTGCGCCTGCGCCGGGCCGGGTGAACGGTCCCCAGGGGCCCGCCGAAGCCGGTGGCCGCCACCTGCGCCGGGCCGGGTGAGCGGGGCGGAGGACGCGACGGCTGCCAGCCCCAGGCTGGCTGCGTCCCCGCGACCGGCGACCATGCACAGGCGCAGCACCGTGCGTCAGCCCCGGACCGACTGTGTCCCCGCACCGGACCACACCAGCCCGCACCGGACCGAGGGCGGCCAGCTGCCCTCAGGCCACACCACCTCGGCCACGCCACCTCCGGGAGCCGAATCGGAAAAAACCGACATTGGATGTAGGAAAATTCCTACATCCAATGTCGGTTTCCCAGGCCACGCGGTAGGCCGCCTCTGTGCCGTCACTGCCGTACCATCACCGGGCCCTCGAGCAGGTCTTCGCGGTGCGCGCCTCGCACCAGGTCACGATTATGGAGGGGCGGCGCGCCGTCGGGAAGTCCAGTCTGGCACGCCACCTCACGGAGGCGGGCACCTACGCCTCGTACCAGTCGCTCACCGACCCGGCGGCGGCAGAACGAGCCCGTCGGGACGCGCTCGGGTGGGTGTGCTCGCTGCGACGCCCGGCCGTCATTGACGAGGCCCAGGTGGTGCCAGCCGTCAGCGTGGCGGTCAAGGAGCTGGTTGACACCCTCCCCCAAGGCCACCACTTCCTGCTGACGGGTTCCGCCTCGGTTGGACGAGGCACTATGGAGAGCAGCGACCCCCTGGTCGGGCGGGCGAGCAGACTCACCCTGCACCCGTTCACGCGCCTGGAGCTGGACGGTCCGCCCGGCTCCTCCGCCCCGAGCCTGGTAGACGTCCTCTTCGACTCACCCCTGGTACCCGTCCAGGTCCCCTCCGTCCAGGGCCCCGGGCTGCACAGGCTCCTGGAAGCCGGAGGCCTGCCCGCTTTCGCGCTCCCCCGTCTGCCGCGCTCACGTGCCGCCTGGCAGAACCAGGTGCAGACGGACACGCTCGCCATACTCGACGTCCAGGTGCTCCCCAACGAGCCCCTGGACGTCGGCACCGCGCGGGCGGTCCTCGACGCCGTCCTGCGTACGCCCGGAGGACAGATTAACCGTACCCGGATCGGACAGGAGCTTGACCTCGACGCCCGGACCGTGGGCCGCTACCTCGGTATCCTCCAGCGCAGGTTCCTCATGACCCTGCTGCCCAACCTGAAGGGCGGGGTGACCCGGGCAGCCCGGAGAGCACCCAAGGGGCATGCGGTTGACACCTCCAGTACCTGCGAGAGCCTGATCCGCGCAGGACATAATATTGCCAGCTCCTCCGAGCTCACAGGGCAGGTCCTGGAGACCTGGGTGGTAAACCAGCTCCTTGCCGCACAGGGCTGGGCGACAGCTGCTACTGACGCCTTCTACTGGCGGGACAACAGGACCGGGAAGGAGGTCGACCTGGTCCTGGTGGACGGTCGGGGACGCCGGGTAGGCGTCGAGGTGAAACTGGCCTCCAGCATTAGTCTCAAGGACCTGCAGGGGCTGAAGGCGATGCGTAAGGACGGTGGCCTGCACCGGGGTTTCGTCGTCTACACAGGAACCGAGTTCGAGGAGGTTGACGACGGCCTGTGGGCGCTCCCGCTGGCGTGCCTGACCTCCCGTCGGGAGCTGGGCAAGGCGTCTCCGGACCCTTTTCCCGCAAGGTCCCCGACACCGCCCACAGCACTGCTCACACCAATTGACCACGAAAAGAAGAAGGTGACGGCCGCCTCTTCCGTAGCACCTGTCCCGACGGTGTTCCTGAGCTACGTCCACGCCGACAACGACTACCTTGAAGGCGCACTGGTCAAGTTCGCCGAGGAGGTGGCCAGGACATGCGACTTCAAAGGCACCCCTATTGACCTCCGTAATGACGAGGAGATCCTACGATGGGGTGACAGGTGGAGCGAGAGGCTGCAGGACGAGGTGGAGCGCACCACCTTCCTGCTCGCCATGGTCACCACCCGCTACCTCACGTCCGAGGCGTGCCGCAAGGAGTTCCTCCAGTTCAGGAGCAAGACCAGGAAAGCGGGATACAACGGTATTCTCACCCTGCTCGTCGACGAACCGGACTGGAACCTGCCCGCCCTGCGTGACGACCCGACGGCACAGGTTATTCACACCGCTATTGACGAGCACCAGTGGTTTGAGCCCGAGACCCCCCTCGAGGACCTGGAGCCTGACAGCCCCCAGTTCCGGAGGGCTGCCCGGGAAATCGGACGCGAGCTTATCAAGCGCATTAAGGCGAGGAACGCAGAGGGCCCTGCCACCTCAATGGACACCAACCCGGCAGAGCCGTCGAGTGCGGATGACGCGGACCCTGGTATCGTTGAGCTGATCGACACCATCCAGGAGAATCACCTGCCTCGTCTCGAGCACGAGATGGACACCCTGGACAAGGCCATGAGCACTTTCGGCTCGGCCATGCACAAGGAGTTCGCACTCGTCCCTCAGGGCTCATTACTCACCCCCACCCAGGTCAAGCGCATTGCCCGAGGACTGGAGCCGAGTCGACAGGCCCTGGAGACAGCGACGTCGTCATTCTCGGAGGCGTGGAGTGCCCTTGACAAGGACGTGAGCGACCTGGTCCGCGTCACTGGCGCCGCCGGGGTCGACGAGCTCTCTGACGCGCTGAGGACCTCACTAACGGATCTGGCCGCATCACTGGAGCTCCCAGGTACTGACGACATGGCCCTGCAGCTGGGGGCCTTTGCCAGATTCTCCCGGGCGCTTCGTCCTGTCGCCGAGACAATGACCAGGACCTTGAACGTCGTTAATTCGATTAAGCAGTCCGCCAGTATATGGGCCGAGACGCTGTAGCTCATCACCCATCCCAGCGGCCTTACCACCCGTACTACCCCAGGTTCAGTCGTCCTCAGGACCAGGAGCCGTTCCGGCTGCCACCAGATGAGCCCGCCAGCCTGCCTCCCTTACTCCTCTGCCGCGAGCAGCCACTCCACGAGGTTACGGTGCTCGACGCCGTCGCGACTGAGACTGAGGGGGTCGAGGCTGAGGACGAGCTTCGGGTGGTTGTCCGGTACGGCCAGGAGGGCGTCGAACTCACGGCGCCGCGTCCTCTCACTGGCCAGGAGGTAGCTGACCTGGACGTAGAACACCTGCGTGTCGCGGTGGGCGACGAAGTCAATCTCCCGGTCGCCAGCGCGCCCGATACTGACTGACCACCCCCGGCTCGTGAGCTCGTTGTAGACGATATTCTCCAGGACAAGCTCGATCGCCGTCGAGTTGGACAGACCCATGACCTCGCGCAGGCCGTGGTCCACCACGTAGTACTTCTCCTCCACCGCGAGGACCCGCTTGGAGGTGAGGTCATAGCGAGGGACCCGGCTGAGGAGGAACGCCTCAGCACAGTAGGCGAGGTAGTTGAGCACGGTGTCCACGCTGGCACCCCGACGCTCACTGCGCAGGAAGCGGCTGAGCGAGCTCGCCGAGAAGGTGCGACCGATATTTGCCAGGCAGTAGGTCACGACACGGTGGAAAAGGTCCGCGTCCCTGATCTGGTGGTACTCAATCACGTCGTGGACGAGAGCCGAGTCGTAGACACTACGCAGGTAGGCTAGCGACGCCTCGCGTTCACCGCGGAAGTAACGCAGGCCGGGGAACCCTCCCAGGGCAAGATAGTCCTGGAAGAGCTCCTGGTCCGACGGCGGCTCCCCTCCTGAGGCGGTCAGACTAAGAAGGCGCAGGGCCTTGTACTCGGCAAAGGCGAGAGGCTGGACACGAGTGGTCACGTACCGTCCGGCAAGGTGGGTGGCAAGGTCACCGGAGAGCATCCGCGAGTTGGAGCCGGTGAGGTAGATATCGCACTCCCAGTCCAGGCGCAGCGCGTTGACGACCCGCTCCCAGCCCGGGACCTGCTGGATCTCGTCGAGGAAGAGGTAGGCGCGCTGGGCACGGTCGGGCGCTCGGGTGACGAGGTGGTCGAGCAGCTGCTCAGGGGACCGGATTCCCAGGCCGGCGGTGGACTCAAGGTTGAGGTGGACGACCTGGGCCCGGGGGTGGTCCTGGCGGATCTGCTGGGCGAGGATGTCGAGGACGGTGGACTTCCCGCTGCGTCGCGCCCCGGTGATGACCTTAATGACGGGGACGTCAACGAATGGTGCGATACGGCTGGTGTAACGGGGACGGGGGACGATCTGGTCGGACTCGGGCACGACACCCTCCTGTCGACTACAGTCGATGGAGTCGGCTCAATCGCCGATACCGTCGACTATAGTCGATGGCTCGGCCGTGCGGGCCCACCGCACCGGTGCACGCCCCACCGGTAGGCCAGCGCCACCACCCACACCGCGGCCACAAGGGCCGCCTGGACTCCACGCGACCAGCCGACGTCGGGCATGACGAGGACCGCCACCCCGGCGGCCAGGCACTCGGCGGCGTTGAACAGGACGTCGTAGAGGGAGAAGGCCCGGCCGCGGTAGTCGTCGGAGGTGTCCGTCTGGACGATCGTGTCCACGGCGATCTTGGCGCCCTGCACCCCGACCCCGAAGACGAACAGCCCGGCCACTATGCCCCCACGGGTGTGGCCGGCCACCAGGAGCACCTGCCCCAGGCTGCCTCCCAGCAGGCAGGCCACCACCCAGGTGGGTGGGCTGACGCGCTCCTGGGCCAGCGGGGTGAGGACGACGGCCAGGCCGTGCCCGGCAAGCATCGCTCCCATGAGGGTGCCGAAGACGGCCAGGCCCGCGTCGGCGTCGGCGGGGTCGGCGAGGAGGTTGCGGGAGGCCAGGATAATGGTCACGAGCTCCAGGCCGTAGACGAGCCGGTAGGCGCCCATGACCCCCAGGGCGAGCGCCGGGGTGCGTCGGGACAGCAGGTGCCGGACGGCGTCGGCCAGGTCGCGGACCGTACCCGTGGTACCGGTGCCTGTGGTGCCCGTGGTACCGGTGGTGCCGAGCCCCTGGGCGGTTCCCTCCGGCTCGCTCCGCCGCTCGGCCCCGCTGGGCTCGGCCCCGGCGGCCCCGCCCCCGGTGGACCGCGCCCTGGTGAGCCAGTCGGGGCCCAGGTCGTCACGGCCCAGGCGGCTCACGACCCCGGCGGAAGCGACGTAGAGCCCCGCGGCGGTCAGGAGGCTGGCGACGTCCTGGGCGCCCGCTGGCAGCGTAAGCCGCAGGAGGAGGCCGGTGACCGCCCCGGCGGCCGTGGCCACCCCACCGAGGGTCGGCACCAGGGAGTTCGCGGTCAGGAGCCGGTCGGCGTCCACCACGTGGGGCAGGCTCGCGGCGAGGGTGGCCAGGAGGAAGCGGTTGACCCCCAGGGCCGCGAGGACCAGGAGGTAGACCACCACCCCGGCACCCGCGCCCCGCATGACCACGGCCGTGGCGAGGATGAGCCCGGCGCGCACGAGGTTCATGGTCATGAGGGTGCTGCGTCGTCGGAAGCGGTCAATGAAGGGACCGGTAAAGGGGCCGACCACGCTGAAGGGCAGGAGCATGACGACCAGGGCGGCGGCGACGTCGCCCGTGCTCGTGGCGTTCTGGGGAGCGAAGAAGAAGAGGGTGGCCAGGCCCACCTGGACCATGCCGTCACCGGTCTGGGAGATAAGGCGGGTGGCCAGGAGGATCCGCAGGCCACGCGAGGCGGCCAGATCCCGCAGGTCGTCTCGCAGTCGCACGCCCCCAGGCTACGCGCCCAGGGCAGTCGTTCGCGGATGGTACTGGTCGGATACCTACCCCAGGCAGGCGCCCGGGGGCGGATTAGGCAGGACGGCGGGAGGTCCCTCCCAGACCAGGCGGGCAGGGCGCCTGTCTTCCAGGACCTGCTGGAGCAGGCGCCCCTCTCAGACCAGACGGGCGGACAGGACGCCGTTAATCCCGCACAGCTCGTCCAGGAGCCCGGAGGCCACCTCCCCCTCGACGTCCACCAGGGTGACCGCCAGCTCACCGCGGGACTTATTGAGCAGGTTGGCAATATTCTGCCCGTGCTGGGCCACAATGGTGGAGACCTGACCCACCATATTGGGTACGTTGCGGTTGACAATGACAATACGTCGGGTGCCGGGCTCGCGCGACATGACGGCCTCGGGGAAGTTGACCGAGTTGTGCACCTGCCCGTCCTCCAGGAAACCGCGCAGGGAGTCCACCGCCATCACGGCGCAGTTTCGCTCAGCCTCCTTGGTAGAGGCCCCCAGGTGCGGCAGGGAGATGCACCTGGGGTGCTTGTGGACGGCCGTGGAGGGGAAGTCGCACACGTACCCGCCCAGCGTCCCCTCGTCCAGGGCGGCCACGACGGCGGCGGTGTCCACGATCTCAGCACGGGCGAAGTTGAGCAGCACCGCGGTATCCTTCATGAGGGCGATCCGCTGGGTACTCACCAGGCCGCGGGTCGAGTCAATGAGGGGAACGTGCACGGTGAGGATATCGGCCTTGCGGAACACGTCCTCAATGGAGTTGGCGCGCTTGACGTCGGCGGACAGGTGCCAGGCGTGCTCCACGCTAATGGCAGGGTCGTATCCAATGACCTTCAGCCCCAGACCCAGGGAGGCATTAGCCACCTGGACGCCGATGGCCCCCAGCCCAATGACCCCCAGGGTACGCCCGGGCAGCTCGAACCCGACGAACTTCTTCTTTCCGGCCTCCACGGCCCGGGCAATGGCGTCGTCGTCACCGGTGAGGGTGTGGGCGAACCGGGCGGCGGGAATAAGGTGGCGCGAGGCAATGAACAGGCTGGCCAGGACCAGTTCCTTGACGGCGTTGGCATTGGCGCCCGGGGTGTTGAACACCGGGATACCGCGCTCGGTCAGGGAGGTCACCGGGATATTGTTGGTGCCGGCCCCGGCACGGGCCACCGCGAGCACGGATCCGGGGACCGCGGAGTCGTGGAGGAGGGCGGAGCGCAGCAGCAGGGCGTGCGGATCCTCCACCGATCCGCCGACCTCGTAGCGGTCGTCGGGGAAGCGTGCCAGCCCCTTGCCGGAGATCGCGTTGAGGGTGCGGACACGGAACTGCTTGGAGGTCATGGTAGGTCCTTTTCTCATTGAAGACAGTGTTTGTTTTCGGGCAATGGTGAGGCGGACGCCCCCTCGCCGGGGCGGCAGACGGGGCCGAGCAGGACGTAGGCAGGTGGTGCCACACGGAGCCGGGCCTTGGACCACCGGGTCCCGTCGGAGCCAGACCTCGGACCACATTGGAGCCAGGTCCCGCGCCGCCGCACCGCGCAGAACCAGCCGGTTCAGCCGTGGGTGCGCTCGAACTCGGCCATGTAGTCAATAAGGGCCGTCACGCCCTCCATGGGCATGGCGTTGTAGATGGAGGCCCGCATACCTCCCACGGAGCGGTGGCCCTTGAGGTTGGTCAGCCCGGCTGCTAGCGCCCCGGCCAGGAACTCGGCGTCGAGGGCGGGGTCGGCCAGGGTGAAGGGGACGTTCGTCCAGGAGCGCGAGCGCTCCTCAACGGGGTTGGAGTAGAAACCGGAGGAGTCAATGGCCGCGTAGAGGGCGGCGGCCTTGGCCTGGTTGCGCTCCCCCATGGCGGTCAGCCCGCCGGTGTCCTCAATCCAGTGGGCGACGAGTCCCAGGAGGTAGACGGAGAAGGTGGGCGGCGTGTTGAGCATGGAGTTGGCGGCAGCCATCTTCGTGTAGTCCAGGACGCCAGGGGTAATGGTGCGGGCGCGGCCCAGCAGGTCCTCACGGACAATGACCACGGTCAGCCCCGAGGGACCCATGTTCTTCTGGGCGCCGGCGTAGATGAGACCGAAGCGGCCCACGTCCAGGGGGCGGGAGAGGATTGTGGAGGAGAGGTCCCCCACGAGGGGCACGTCCCCGGCGTCGGGGAGATCGGGGAACTCCACCCCGCCAATGGTCTCATTGGGCGTGTAGTGCAGGTAGCGGGCGGTGGCGGGGACCTCGTAGGAGCCGGGGTCGGGCGTGGTGGTGTAGGAGGAGGCGGACTCGTCGGCGCTCACGACGACGTCGAGGTCGTAGGCACGGGCCTGCTCAACAGCCTTGGCGGACCACTGGCCGGTGTTGAGGTAGGCGACCGTGTCCCCCGCGGCAGTGAGGTTCATGGGGACGGCGGCGAACTGGGCGGTGGCCCCGCCCTGGAGGAACAGGACGCGATAGCTCTCGGGCACGGCGAGGAGCTGGCGCAGGGTGGCCTCGGCGTCGACGGCGCAGGCCACGAAGTCCTTCCCGCGGTGGGAGACCTCCAGGACGCTCATACCCGAGCCGCCCCAGTCGGTCAGCTCGGAGGCGGCCCGCTCCAGGACGGGCAGGGGTAGCTGGGCGGGGCCTGCGGAGAAGTTGTAGACGCGCATACGGGTATCCTCACCCATTCTCACCTAGTGGGCAATTCAAGTTCAGAGAGCGGAACGGTCTGGCCGTGAGACGACGTCGAGGCGCCGGGCGCAGAAGACCCAGGCGACGACGCCCGGGGCCAGCACCGATACCACGCCCGAGCAGGAGCACAGTTGAATGTCCGGGTGGGTTGTTGGAGTGCCCAGGTGGGCGCGTCCCGACGGGCTTGGCTGGGTTGGTGTCCGGGGTCTGGCGGGTGGCGGGCTGCTGCCTGGGGCTGGCGGTGGGATACCGCCCGTGTGCTGGGTTGCCTGGGTGCCGGGTTGTTGGCGTGCTTGCCTGGGTGTGTCCTGAGGGGGTCTGGGTGGGTGGGTGTGGGGGTGTGCGTCTTCTCGCTGGTACCGTTCCTCCCTGCTCCCGGTTCGGTTGGGTGGGTGTGGGACGTGGGTCCTGGTTTGGGGGGTGTGGGTGTGGGGGTGTCTGGGGTTCTGGTGTGTGGTGGTTGTGGTGTGTGTGCGTGGGTTGGGTGGTGGTGTTATGGTGGTGTGTGTCGTCTGGTTGGCGGTGGGGTTGGTCGTGGTGGCGCTGGTGCCGCCGGGCCCGCCCCTCGTGTTCCCGAGCGTGTGAGGGGGTCGTGATGGTGCGGGTCCGGTCGTGGGTGCCTGTCCTGGTGGTGGTCCTGGTGGGCTCCGGTGGCCTGGTGGGGTGCTCTGGCGGGGCTGGTGCGGGGGCGTCGCCGAGTGTGGATCCCTACGAGGTGGGGGCCAGCGCGATGGCGGTGGCGGCATCGGCGTCGGCCAGTGCGCGTGCCAGTCGTGACGCGGCCCTGGGGCCGGACCTGGCGGCCAGGCGCGAGGCGGCCCTGGCCACACCACCACCGGAGCGGCCCGAGCAGATCAGCGAGAACACCACCGAGGGAGCCGCGACCACGGCAGTCTACTTCATTGACCTCTACCAGTACGCCTTCGTCACCGGCGACACCAAGGACTTCGCGGCCATGAGCGAGCAGCGGTGCGTCTTCTGCAACAGCGTCATCAGCAACGTCAAGAAGATCCACGACAGCGGCGGGTGGGCCGACCCCTGGGACATCACGGTCACAGCAACCAGGGTCTACGAGCAGAACCCCGGCTACGACTACATCCATGTAGAGGTCGATATGCAGTGTGCAGAAGGAACCTCGTACGACGGAGATGGGACACCGAAGACGATAGACTCCGGAGACTTCACCCTCATTATTGCAATGCGCTACGTAAACGGAAGCTGGGTAGTCGGGGAGTCCGAGGTAAAGAAATGATGGGCACTATCACCTACGCTGCCGTGATCGCGTTGACGCTCCCCGTCACCCTTCCCATGCCAGGCGGGGGAGGATCTGACAGTTCGCCAGCTACAGATATCGGGGGTAGAGCTCAGGGGCAGTCAATCACCTTGTACGGTGACCAGTACACCCGGGTGGATCCGCCCGCTGGGCCGTCCGGATCCGGCTCAGGCGGCTCGGGCTCTTCGGGCCCTGCCGGATCCGGCTCATCCGGGTCCGGTGGCGTGGTGGCGGCGTACTCCGACCCGAGCGGGGGGCGGTTTCCCTCGTGCGAGTTCGTGGGCACGTTCACCCGCTACAAGAGGGGCGGCTTCTTTAAGTGCCGCTTCGACCGCCCCTCCGAGCCCGAGGAGCCCGCGCCGGCAGTGGTGCCGGTGGTGGTCTCGGCCAGGGACGTGGCCTCCCTGATGGTGG